>UBJH01001378.1_pt1 | contig 13056 bp, 12 predicted proteins | sample 2193721 | NCBI WGS metagenome assembly UBJH01 (sample SAMEA4703186, study PRJEB27089) | metagenome | reverse complement strand
AACGACGTTGAACAGAGGCTCTCTCTGCGGCCGCGGATCTTCCTGGAGGAGTTCTTGCCGACGAACAGCCTTGCGGAAGAGGCGACTCTCGGTTTTCAGGTGCGCACCATTCCGGCCTACCGTGGACGAATGACCGAATTGATACGCGACCTCCAGGGGTGGTGTCGGCAGGGTCGGAGAATCCACCTGGTCTGCAGGAGTGAGGCCCAGGGTCGGCGCCTGGCTGAGGTGCTGAGAGAGCATGATGTCGCGGCGTCTGTCGGTCTCGGCGTGGCGTCGCCCGGTGAGATTGTCGTTCTTTCTCGCGAGCTCAGCAGCGGCTTTCATCTGGATGAGGCATTGCTGACCTATATCACCGAGGCCGAGATCTTTGGGGCTCGACACATCCCGCCCCGCCGCTTGCGACCAAAGGAGATCTCCCCTCTTGCCTCCTACCAGGAGTTGACCTATGGCGATTTTGTGGTCCACGAGGATCACGGGATCGGTGTATACAAAGGGCTGCGGCAGCTCACTGTAGGCGGGACGGAGGGCGACTACCTGCTCATCCTCTATGCCGAGCACGCCAAGCTGTATGTGCCTACCGGTAAACTCCACCTGATCCATCGCTATGCGGGCGCTGACAGCAATCCACCGGCCCTCGACCGGTTGGGGAGCGCCTCGTGGGCCAAGGCCAAGGAGCGGGTCAAGGCTTCTGTTCGCGAGATGGCCCAGGAGTTGCTCGCGCTGTATGCGACCAGACAGGTCATCAAAGGGCATGCCCTCCCCCCCGACACGCCGTGGCAACGGGAATTCGAGGCTGGATTTCCGTACGAGGAAACTCCGGACCAACTCCAGGCGATCGCCGACGTCAAGGCCGACATGGAGCGAGACCGGCCGATGGACCGTCTGATCTGCGGTGACGTCGGATACGGCAAGACCGAGGTGGCGATGCGGGCCGCGTTTAAGACGATCATAGGGGGAAAACAGGTAGCGGTGTTGGTGCCGACTACGGTCCTCGCCCTGCAGCATTTTCAAACGTTTTCCGAGCGGTTCGGCGGTTTCCCGGCCAAGGTTGAGATGCTCTCACGCTTCCGCAGCCGCAAGGAGCAGGGCGAGGTGCTGCGTGGCGTCGGTGAGGGCGTCGTCGATATCGTGATCGGTACCCACCGCCTGCTCCAGAAGGATGTCCGGTTTCGAGACCTGGGGCTGTTAGTGGTGGATGAGGAGCACCGCTTTGGCGTCGCGGCCAAGGAGCGCATGAAGCAACTGCGGCGACAGGTCGATGTCCTGACGCTTACCGCCACACCGATTCCGCGGACCCTTCATATGTCGATGTTGGGAGTCCGGGACATCAGCACCATCGAGACCCCGCCGGATAACCGTCTCTCGATCAAAACGACCGTCGCCAGGTTCGACCCGGCGCTCATCAAAGAGGCGATAGAACACGAGCTGGACAGAGGGGGGCAGGTCTTCTTCGTACATAATCGCGTGGAGAGCATCCAGAGCGTGGCGCGTCTGGTCAAGCAGTTGGTTCCCGATGCGAAACTGGCGGTGGCGCACGGCGAATTACCGGAAGAGCGCCTGGAACGGATCATGTGCGACTTCTACGACGGTACGTTCAATGTCCTGCTGTGCACCACGATTATCGAATCCGGCCTGGATGTGAGCGCTGCCAACACGATCATCATCGATCGAGCCGATGCCTTGGGCCTCGCGCAGCTCTATCAGCTTCGCGGACGGGTCGGTCGGGATAAGCATCGAGCCTACGCCTACCTCCTGGTACCGAAGGATGCTGCGCTGTCCGAGGTGGCAAAGAAGCGACTCCAGGTCATTGCAGAACTGACCGAGCTTGGCTCCGGATTCAAGGTGGCGGCGAGAGATCTGGAGATCAGGGGGACGGGCAACCTCCTGGGACCGGAGCAGCATGGCCAGATCGCCGCCGTGGGGATTGATCTGTACTGCCGATTGATCGAGTCAACGGTCAAAGAGTTGAAGGGTCAGGCGGTGGCGGAACCCGTCGAGCCTGTCATCAGGCTGGAGGCGGAAGGGTATCTGCCGGAGATCTATGTGGAGGATTCCAACGTACGGCTCCAGCTCTACAAGCGATTGGCCGCGTTCTCTGGGCTGTCGGAGGTCTCCGCCCTTCGAGAGGAGCTGGTCGATCGCTTTGGTGAGCCTCCTCCAGAGACAGAACGGCTGCTGACTGCGATGGCGCTCAGAATCCTGTCCCGGACGCTCCACATTCGCGAGGTTGTTGCCGCAGGTAAGACGATCCGTATCGTGTTCGGTGAGTCGCCACCCCTTGCTCCGGACAAGGTCGCGACCCTGCTTCGTGAAGAGGGCGGCCGATTACGCTACATTCCGAAATCCTCCCACCCTACCTTTACAAAAGGGGGGTACGGGGGAGTTCGTACAGGGTACGATGAACTGGAATACAAGGTAGAGGGAGGCGATAGGATCGCTATTGCTCAGACGTTATTGTCGCGACTTCAGGCGTGTCGATGAAAAGAGCGAGGCGGCAGGCGGCAGGCGGCAGGCGGCAGAGTATGGTCAGGAGATTTCTCCACGCTCCACCCTCCACGCTCCACCCGGCTGTTATGGTGACTCTCGCGTTATTGTACGGAATCTTGACGGCTTCTCCGGTACACGGCGTGATCCTCGATCGCATCGTTGCCGTTGTCAACGATGATGTGATTACCCTGACCGACGTGCAAGAGGAAGGGCTTCAGGCCATCCGAAGGATCGTACAGGAAACGCTGGGAGCGGAGCGAGAGCGGCTGCTTCGCAGTACGGAACGCCAGATTCTGGACGAGCTGATTCTCAGGAGGTTACAGCTCCAGGAGGCGAAGAAGGAAAAGATCGAGACGACCCCTGCGGAGATACAGTCCGCCATCGAGGAATTAAAGAAGCGTAATGGGTTGAACAGCGACGAGGAACTCAGGGCTGCGCTGTCCAGAGAACAACTCAGCGAGGAGCAGTTTCGGAGAGGGATTGCCGACCAGGTGATGCTGACGAAGCTGGTGGCGAGGCGGGTACGATCCAAGGTCGTCGTTCTCGATGAGGAGGTCCAGCAATATTACGAGCAACGGCAGGACCAATTCAGGGAGATCCCGCAATTCAAGATTCGCCATCTCCTCGTGGCTACGTCGTCTCAGGCGACGCCCGGTGAGCTGTCGCACGCCAGGAAGCGGATCGAGGAAGCGCAGGCGCTTCTTAAGACGGGGACTCAGTTCGCGACGGTCGCCAAGCAATATGCGGAAGGGCCGCTCGCATCGTCCAGCGGCGAGGTCTGGGCGATGAAGCGCGGAGACCTTGCGCCGGAGTTGGAGCAGGCTGCTCTTACCCTTCCGATCGGACAGCCCAGCGACATCATCACGACTCCGGCCGGCTTCCACCTCATTGTCGTCGAGGAGCGGGTTCCCGGTCAGACCCTGTCATTCGATCAGGTGAAGGAGCGCCTCCGCGCTCTCCTGTTCGAGCAAAAGACCGAGGCGAAATTCAAGGAGTGGATTGAGAGCCTCAGGACTAAAGCCAACGTTGAAATGAAGTTGTAGCAGTCAGCCATCAGCGTTCAGCCTTAAGCTGACCGTTGAAAGCTAGTTCCCCTGTTTGGCTGCTTTCTTGAGTCGTCGCTTGAGCAGGAGGCGCTTTGCCGTACTCAGACGGTCGATAAATAGGATACCATCCAAGTGGTCGATCTCGTGCTGCAGGATACGCGCCAGCAGGTCGGCCCCCTCCAGAATGATCTCCTTCTCGTTCCGATCATAGGCCTTGACGACCACCTGCTTGAATCGCGAGACCGGCTCATTCAGGTCCGGGATACAGAGACATCCCTCCTCATCCACGATCTGTCCTTCACCTCCGACGAGTACGGGATTGATAAGGGTCATAGGCCGACCCAACGTACGATCGTCGGATGGATCCAGGACGATGACTCGCTTGAGTGCTCCCACCTGGGGGGCCGCAAGCCCCATGCCGGGAGCCGCATACATCGTCTCCACCATGTCGTCGATGAAGCGCTGAAGCTCGCCGTCAATCGACGTTACCGGCACAGACTTCTTACGGATGACGGGAGATGGGTAGAGTAGAATCGACAGTTTCGCCATTCGCGTTCCTTTATGTCAGGCCAAGAGCGAGATCGGCGTCAGCGTTCAACGAGAGCGGGGCTCGCTCGCCGCGCAGAAGACGAGGGTAACCGGCGGCAGCAATCATGGCGGCGTTATCGGTACACAGAGACGGTGTGGGGTAGTAGACCTGTACGCCTTCCCCTGTTGCCCGCTCCGCAAACTCCGAGCGGAGTCTGCCGTTGCAGGCCACCCCTCCGGCCAGCACGAGACGGCGAGAGGTGGACGCCTTCGCCGCCGCCAGACTCACGCGAACCAGCACATCCACCACAGCCTCCTGGAATCCAGCGCAGATGTCCGCCACAAGAGCAGGGTCCAGAACAGGCTGAAGGCTGAAGGCTGAAGGCTGAAGCGAAGTACTATCTGAACGCTGAACGCTGAACGCTGAACGCTTTACATAATTGACCACTGCGGTCTTCAGACCGCTGAAGCTGAAATCGTATGAACCTCGCGGAGGAATCGACCTGGGAAACCGTACGGCGTTTGGATCGCCCTTCTGAGCCCACTTCTCGATCAGCGGCCCGCCCGGATAACCGAGACCGAGAAACTTTGCTACCTTGTCGAACGCCTCTCCTGCGGCATCATCCCTGGTTCGGCCCAGCAAGCGATACTCACCAGGGGCTGTGGCCAGGTATAGGTGGGTATGACCACCCGATGCCACGAGTCCGGTGAAGGGGAAGGAGAGACCCTCGTGATCCAACAGGGCGGCATAGAGGTGTCCCTCTAAGTGGTTTACGCCGACCAGGGGGATACCACCGGCAAAGGCGAGCGCCTTCCCGAAGCAGAGGCCAACCAGCAGCGAGCCGATCAGTCCTGGTCCTGACGTTGCCGCAATGCCATCAAGGTTGCCGAGGCTGACCTCCGCTCTCGTCAACGCCTCCTGGACCACCGGCCAGATAGCCTCTATGTGACGACGTGAGGCCAATTCAGGGACGACCCCGCCATAGGGGGCGTGGAGGAGATCCTGGGAGGCGACGACGGAAGAACGGATGCGCCGGCCATCCTCCAGGACAGCGGCTGCCGTCTCATCGCAAGACGTTTCGATCCCCAGGGTCAGATGTGCCATTTGCGTCTGTTGCGTGCGGCGTCTGTTGCGTGCGGCGTCTGTTGCGAAGTACGCAACGACGCTATGACGCAAAAGACGCTGCTAGCCTGCGCTCCCCTTTGTGAATCCCTTCTCGATGATCTGGCTGGCCTTGAGAATCTCCATTGCCCGCTTCAACTGGACGTCGGTGCTGGGATCAGGCCCCTCTCGCTTACCGATCTGGAGCGTGACGTCTCCCTCCTCCTCGGAAATCTTTTTCTCCTGTCGTCTCTCCGGACGCTCTTTCCCCGGCTCACTCTCCTTTTCAGCGGGACCACCCTGCGCCTTCGCCATGGCGGGTCGTGGCGCCTCTACGATGATATCAGGCATAAGCCCGGTGCCGTGGATCGAACGCCCCTTCGGTGTGAAGTACTTCGCCGTCGTCAAACGCAGGCCGGAACCATCGCTCAACGGAACCACCGTCTGCACCGACCCCTTCCCGAAGGTCTTGGTTCCAAGGACTACGGCCCTTTTCCAGTCCTGAAGCGCGCCCGCAACGATCTCGGAGGCGCTGGCGGAGCCCCCATTCACCAAGACCACCATGGGAACCTTGGGGATCTGAGCCCCGTGCTCGGCTGAGAAGCGGAGATCCTGGTTCTTGATCCGACCCTCGGTGTAGACGATGAGCTGCCCTTGGTCCAGGAACAGATCGGACACCTGAACAGCCTGGTTTAAGAGGCCGCCCGGGTTGTTGCGAAGGTCCAGCACCATCGCGGACATCCCGTTCTGTCCCAACTGCTCGATTGCCTTCAGGAGGTCCTTCCCGGTCCGCTCCTGGAACGCGCTGATCCGGACGTAGGCGACCCCATCGCCCAACTCTTTGACCTTGACGCTCTTGACCTCGATGATCTCCCGAACCAACGTCAGCTCGAACGGCCCAGGGGACTCCTCGCGGAGGATAGTCACGACAACGTTCGTCCCCTTGGGGCCTCGGAGCTTTTTTACCGCCTCCATGAGGGTCATGTCTTTCGTCGGGCTTCCGTCGATCTTGACGATCCGGTCGCCAGGATGAATCCCGGCCCGATCGGCGGGGGTTCCTTCGATCGGCGTCACCACCGTGAGCATCCTATCCTTGACCGTGATCTCGATTCCCAGCCCTCCGAACAAGCCCTGAGTCTCGACCTGCATCTCTTTGAAGATATCGGGCGGCATGAAGGCGCTGTGAGGATCCAGCGACTCCAGCATGCCTTTAATGCCGCTGTAGATCAGGTCGCGAGGCTTCGTCTCCTCTACGTAATTCGCCTGAACCAGCGACAGGACCTCGGCGAAGACCTTCAGCCGTTCGTAGCTGTCCTCGACAGCCGTGACCTCATGATGGCCGCCGCCACCGATGACCAACAACGCCATCGTCAATATGATGACGACACCCTTCCGTCCCTTTCGAAACAGATCTCCGAATCTCATCGATTCCTCCCAATGAAACAGTGATCAGTCATGAGCTGATAGCTGACCGCTGACGGCTGAATGCTGCATTGACATGGGGGCAAGCCAGGCTGCGGGATCCTGGGCCCCGCCCCGATACCGTACTTCGAAATAGAGCTGCGATCCGGTCACAGACCCCGTGGTGCCCACCAACCCGATGGTCTGTCCCTTCGTCACGTGATCGCCCAGCCTGACAAGGATCTCGGCGGCATGCGCATAGACGGTGTAATACCCCTCCCCGTGGTCAAGGACAATCAAGCGGCCATACCCTTTGAACCAATCAGCGTACAGCACAACGCCGTCGGAGACTGACGCGATCTTTTGTCCCTCTGGAGCATTAATCTCGATGCCGTGGTTAAATGTGACCGTCCTATACCGCGCGTGCTCCTGCCGGCCGAACGTAGACGTCAGGACGCCGGCCGTGGGCCACGGCAAGCGGCCCTTGAGCGATGCAAACGATCCATCCGGTTCGTCAGTCTGGCCATGAGCCCGCGACGGTGCGGGGCGAGACCCTCTCGCGATCCGGGGTCGCCGCTGTTGCTGCAGGCGACTGATAAGACCCTGGAGCTCGCGGGCCGCCAGCTCCAGATCCCGGATGGCTGCCAAGTGGCCCTTCTTGTGCTCCTGAACCTTGGCCAACAACACGCGTCTGGCGTTCTGCTCCTCCAGAATCGCTTCGCGCTTTTCTGTGATGGCTTTCTGGCTCGTGGTCAGTTCAGCCCTTGACTGTTCCAACGTGGCCTGTTGAGTCCCCAGCGTGTCGAGAGTAGTCGTGTAGGCTGCCACCATCCGCTGGTCCTGATTCGCAATTGCACCGAGGTACCGTATGCGGCGCTCGGCGCCCGACAGATCCTCCGAGGATAGGAGGGCCTGGACATAGCTGTGTCGTCCCTGTTTGTAAATGGCGCGCATGCGCCTCCGGAACAGGTCCTGTATCTGTTTGAGGCCCGTCCGGGTCAGCTTGATATCTTGCTGGGTGGTCTGCAGCCGTTCCGTACTCACCTTCAGTCTGGTCTGCAATTCCTTCAGTTCCCGTCCCTTTTGCTGAAGCTCACGATCGATCCGGTCCAACTCGTCAAAAAGCGTTCGCTCTTTCTGCGCCATCTGTTGCGCCTGCTTGCGTTCCCGGTTCAGCTCTCTTTTTACCTGACTGAGCTCTTGGCTCTTCTCGCGGAGGCGCGATGGTGGTCCAGTTCTTGGTTCAGCCGCCAGGCCGAATGAAGAGCCGAGGAGAAAGGTCGCAGCAAGGGCCACCACCGTCCGGAGGCCAGGAAAAGAACGGGACATCATCCTCCTTCCAGTGACTGCCGACTACATCTTCAGGAAACGGTTGACAGCGAGCGAACTGCCCAGAGCGCCGATCGCTGCGCCCCCACCGACCAAACCTGCCATCATCGACGATTCCAGGAATCCTTGACTCGCTCCTATCGAGAAGAGCGGGGAGACCACATTGAAGGTCGGCGCGACGAAGCGGTAGGCCGCGAACAGGACACCCAGCGCGAGCGCGGCGCCAAGGCTGCCCTGGAGCGTCCCTTCTACCAGGAAGGGGGCGCGGATATACGCCTTGGTAGCGCCAACGAGGTGCATAATCTCAATCTCCTGCGCGCGCGCATAGACCGCGAGCCGAATGGTATTGGAGACAATCATTGCCGACCCGAGCGTGAGTACCGAACCGATGACGGCGCCCAGCAGCCTGATGAGTCGCTCGGCCCGAGTCATACGTTCGACCCATTCCTGCCCGTACTGGATGTCCTCTACCCCCTCGAGGCGGCTCAGGAATGCGCTAAGCCCCTTGAGGGCCTCCGAGCTCTGATACTCGTCGCGAATCTTGAGCTGAAACGACGCGGGAAGCGGATTATCCCCGAGACCCTCGAGGAGACTCTCCTGTCCCTTGAGTTCCCGACGAAAGTTGGTGAGCGCCTCTTCCTTGCTTGTAAACGTAAAGGCTTTGACGGCCGCCTCGTTCTCAATTCGTCGCTTCAGCATGTCCAACTGCAAAGGGGTAATCTGGTCGTCCAGAAAGACAGACACCTGGAACTGTTCCTGCCACTCAGCAATAAGCGCGTTGAAATGTTGGATTACCAGGATAAAAATGCCGATAATGACAAACGACACCGCGATACTGGCGATCGATGCCAGGCTACCCCACCCGGCGCGAACTAAGTTGATCAGGGCATGAGTCAACAGATATTTCAGTTTCTCAACCATTCACACATCTATTTATCGCCATTCCCCGACGATCCTTCCTTGTTTGAGAAACACTGTGCGGCAGCCCGCCTCCTCCGCCAGCTTAAGATTGTGAGTAGCCACCAGGACGGTCGTTCCCTGTGCGTTCACCTCAGAGAGGAGTCGCAGGACGTCTGTGGCCAGCTCAGCATCCAGGTTCCCGGTCGGCTCGTCGGCCAGGAGAATGAGAGGATCGTTCATCAGCGCTCTTGCCATGGCTACCCGCTGCTGCTCGCCGCTTGACAGCGTATACGGCGCCATTTGCGCCTTGTGAGACAGCCCGACCAGCGTCAGTAGTTGCGCGACCTTGCGCTGAGTTTGTGGCATCGTCAGGCCGACTACTCTCGCAACCAAAGCTAAGTTCTCCTCGATAGTCCGGTCGCGAAGGAGCTTGAAATCCTGAAAGACGATCCCCAGAGTCCGTCTCAGTTGCGGGACCATTCTTGGTTTCATGCGGACGATGTTGCGGCCGTTGACCAGGATCTGACCGGAGGTGGGAAGCTCGTCACAGAAGATCAAGCGGAGTAGCGTGCTTTTTCCGGCGCCATTGGGGCCGGCCAGGAAGACCATCTCCCCTTTGTGAATATGAAGATCGATATCAACCAAGGCCTCCAGATCTTTTCCAAACGTTTTGTACACATGGAACATCTGGATCATGGCGAAACAGCCCCGGGCGACCTCCTTGCATCTTCTGCTCCGCCGGCCTGAGGCAAACCCACAGGTGCGGAGTTCTTCTCGCCTTTTCTCGCGCTCTCACGTTAACTCCTTTTCAGGATCAATGCAATCAAAAATCGTCCCGATGACGGCAGCGCGAGCAGTGAACTGATGCGGCAGGCCGGCGCGGGACCGATTACTTCTTCGCCAGGTCGTGGAGGATCTTCAGATTTCGGCAATCTGCTGTGATAAAATCGCCGTTCTTCGGGGTTTCAATGATCATCGGGATACCCCGCAGGCGAGGATCGGTGACCAGACAGCGGAATGCGTCAAGCCCGATCGCCCCCTTGCCGATGTGCTCGTGGCGGTCCACGCGACAGCCTAACTCCTTCTTACAGTCGTTGAGGTGAATGACCTTGAGAGAGGAGATGCCCACGACGTGATCGAACAGCTTCAGGACGTTCGCATACCCATCCGGTGTCCGGATATCGTAGCCGGCCGCAAACAGATGGCAGGTATCCAGGCAGACGCCGGTTCGCTCCGAAAGGTCGATCTGATTCAAAAGAAGAGCGATCTGCTCGAAGCGATGCCCTAAGGTGGTTCCTTGGCCGGCCGTGGTCTCGAGAACCACCCGTACCCGATAGCCCTTCGTCCGCTTCAGCAGTTCCCGAATGCTGTTCGCCACCTGTTGTAATCCCGCCTCCTCGCCGGCCCCCATATGGGCCCCTGGATGGATCACGAGGTAGGGGATACCCAGCGCCTCGGCCCGTTCGAGCTCTTCCAGACAGGCCGCCATCGACTTCTGATGTAATGCGGGGTCCGTGGATGCCAGATTGATCAGGTAGGCGCCGTGGGCCACGACAGGCGCGATGGTGGCAGCCCGAAGATTCGCATGGAATCGGTCGATCTCATCGGCGGGCAGGGACCTGGCCCGCCACTGGTTACTACTCTTGGTGAAAAGCTGGATGGTTCGACAGCCGACCTGCCGGCCCCTCAGCGGCGCGAGATCGACGCCGCCCGCGATCGACATATGGGCGCCGAGGAGCAAGTCTTTGAGCTGGGAGTGCTGCGGCTGCCGTGTTCTCATTAAGGTAGCGATGGAGTGAAAGACAGGCCTAATGCAGACGGTACCGTTCGGCCAGGAGCCTCCGGAAGCGGGGCTGATAGATTAGATCGAAGGCCAGCTCTTTTCCGGGAAAGAGGCGTAGCGCCAACTCCCTCGTGGCGGTGACCATTTGGGATGCCTCCTCCAGCGACAGTGTCGTCTGGCTGATCGTGCTCATGGTGAGGTTGACCACGAGTCGAAGTTGCCGTAACTTTCTTTCCTCTTCCTTGAGTTCCTCAGGGGTTGGCATGGCCCCTCCGTTTCTGCCGTTCACTGCCATCATAACAAACAGGGCTCTCGTTTCCAAGGATCGTTCGAGAGGGCAGATCACAATACGCCTTCAGGCCCCAGTTTGAGCTTGACCCGTTCCGCTGGCGCGGCTTACCATGCGGCTACTTGCCGAGGAGATATGTTGACACAGAAGGAGGACGGAACGATGAAGATTCGGATAGAGCGCAACCCTTCCCAGGAGCGACTTGCGGCGCTCAGGGGCACAAGCTGGGCGACTTGGAGTAAAGAGGTTTCGATCTTCCCCTGGAACTACCGCAACACAGAGACCTGCTATTTTCTGGAGGGGGAGGTCATCGTGACGCCTGATGAGGGGGAACCGGTACAGATCGGTAAGGGCGATCTCGTCGTCTTCCCTGTCGGGATAGCCTGCACCTGGGATATTCGCCACCCCGTGAAAAAGCATTACCGATTCGACTGAAGCGAACAGCGGTCAGCTTTCAGCGATCAGCCTTTGTTTCCTTATCCTGATTCTGCTGATTGCCGATAGCTGAGTACTCACTGGAGGCTCACATGGCGCGGATTCTGGCCATCGGCAGTGTGACGCTTGACTTTATTTTCACCATTGCGCACTACCCTGATGAGGATGCCGAGCTTCGCGCCAAGGGGCTCCGCATCTGCCCGGGCGGCAATGCCGCCAACACCATGGTTGTCCTCAGTCAACTGGGCCACGCGTGCGCCTTTGGCGGCGTGTTGGCGAATGGCTCCGAGGCCGCTCCTATCATTGAACACCTGGTGCGCCATCGCATCGACCTCACCGCCTGCTGCCGTGTTCGCGGCCGACCGCCGACCTCATGCGTTCTGTTGAGTCTCGAAGGCGGCACGCGTACCATCGTGCACCATCGAGAGCTGCCTGAGTATGGCGATGGCGACTTCCGGCGGATTGACCTCACGCTGTTCGACTGGGTCCATTTCGAGGGCCGCGACGGTCCCGAGACGGCCCGTATGATTCGCCGCCTCCGCGAGACCCGCCCGGTCCTTCCATGCTCGGTCGAGGTGGAGAAGCCGCGCCCCGGAGTCGAAGCGATCTTCGCAGACGCGACGGTGCTGATCTTCTCACGCGCCTATGCCAACTATCTGGGATTCGATGCGCCCCATGCCTTGTTGTTCGAGATGCGGGAGCAGGCGCCACAGGCTGATCTGATTGTCACATGGGGCAAGGAGGGCGCTTACGGCCTCGACCGGCGGGGAGCGATCCACCATAGTCCGGCGGACCCTCCTATTGAGGTCAAAGACACGCTGGGAGCAGGCGATACCTTCAATGCCGGGCTGATCGATGCATACGTCAGGGGTCGGGGATTGGCTGACGCCTTGTCGCCCGCCTGCCGCCTAGCCGGTAAAAAGTGCGGCCAAATCGGCCTTGAGGGGCTTGAAGAAAACCCCTCGCGGTAGAGATTTTCCTTCCCCAGGAAATAGCACTCAGCCGTCAGCATTCAACCGTAGATCGGGTTAGCGCAGCGTAACCCGACAACTCGGCCATCCATCCCCTCAGACGGTATTTTCGTGCGCCCTAGTGCCGCAGTGCCGCATGAGTGCTCCTTCGAATGTCGAGCGGCTCACCCGTTGGGTCGGGAATATTCTTGACGGTGACTTACAATCTGCTTATAGTAAGACATAATTATATTCTATGGAGTAATAATAAAATGGAAGTCGCACATGTAACAAGTAAGGGACAACTTGTTGTTCCCTCTCGGCTGCGCCGTAAGTACGGTATCAAGCCCGGTACAAAGATCTGCTTCATCGAGCGCGAGAGCGAAATCGTGTTTCAGCCTGTTACACCGGAATATATTCGGAGCGTCTGTGGCATGCTCAAAAGCGAGACATCCGTGACTGAAGAGCTGCTGAAGGAGCGGGCCATGGACAAGAGGCGCGAGGAAGCCGACCTTGAAAAGGTCCGTACTCGATAGCTACGCGATTCTCGCCTTTCTATTCCGAGAGAAGGGCCACGAGAAGATCCTCGATCTTCTTGAGAAAGCTGCCCAGGCCGACCAGATTCTTTTCATCGCGGCCCCGAACTGGGCGGAGGTCAGGTACATGGTGGAGCGAAAAGTCGGGGCAGGGCGATGGAGCGAGGTCCAACACAAACTGCTCGGCCTACCGCTCGAAGTTGTTCCGGCGGACCAACCACTCGCTGAATTGGCCGGAGAGATCAAGGCAACAAGAAAAATGTCGCT
>UBJH01002590.1_pt1 | contig 13084 bp, 11 predicted proteins | sample 2193721 | NCBI WGS metagenome assembly UBJH01 (sample SAMEA4703186, study PRJEB27089) | metagenome | reverse complement strand
GAGGTGGGCATGATCAGGGTTTCGACCTTGCCATCGTTGGCGAGCATTTCGAGCGTGACGTTCACGCGCTCACTCACGAACGTGCCAACAAACGGGCCAAAGCCTGTGGTCTGGCCAAACATGTTGCCGACAGTGCGCGAAGAGCTGCCGAAGCTGGAACCCGTGAAGCGACCGTTGCCAAGGTTCTGTGCGCCGTGCTCGGTGAAGATCTGCAAGCCATAGCCGATGTAATCGTCCAGCGTGATTTCGCACAGCTTGCTGGTGAGCAACACCTGTTGCGGTTCGGCGTCAAAGGCGGCGAAGAAGCGATCGATTGCCTTGAACTGAGACACCCGGTCGTAAATGATCACGCTGTTGCGATCCGAGTTGATCACCACTTTGCCGTTCTCCGACAGCACGGTCTGCAGGCTGTTCTTGAACTCGGGGTCCGTCACATCGCGGTTCGTTTCATAGGTGCGAACCGTGAGCGGATTGTTCAGGTCCAAAGGCTTCTTTTCCAGACGCGCCTGGTTCTGCTGCTGCAGCACTTCCATGAATGCGGCGATCGCTTCCATGCGTGACTCAATGTCCGTCACCTGGATCAGCGAGTTTTCAACGTCGTAGGCCATGCGGCCCGATGTGCTCATCAGGTTGCGGATCTGGCCGGCCGTTTCAGCGATTTTCACGCCGGGAAGTACCCAGTTCTTCGTCACGAACTTGACGTCATCGGGCTGGGGCCCTTCAGTAGGCTGCGGGGTGCCAGTCCCGGACTGCGGCGGGCGATACTTGATTTCCTTGTAACGGAAAGTGTAGCCGTTGACCGGGTCGCCATCCTTCAACAGGTCGCCCATGTCGGCGAGGCGCGTGAAAATCTGTTCGGGCTTGGCGTCGCGCATGTACATGCCGACCTTGCGCTTGGTGACGCGCTCGAGAATCTGTTCAAGCTCGGTCAGCGTGCCGCGCCACTTGTCCACCATGTCCTGAGTGAGTGCGGGCATGAAGGCGGGCGTATTGGTCACGCGCGCAGTTTCAAGCAACGCACTGAGCAGTTCCTGGTTGTCAAAGGACACGTTATAGAGCAGATCGGTCGAGCCCTTGGTGACGTTGGCCTGGCGAGGAGCCTGGTCAGGACGCTTCTTGATGTAGATGAACGTACCGTTCTGGATGAACACCAGCTCGTTGGATTCGCAGATCGACTTGATTGCGTCCAGGGGCTTGATGTCGCGGAAGATCACCGTCAGTTCCTTGGTGATGTCACCTTCCACGGTGATGTTCAGGCCCGAACGCAGGCCGATGTAGTGCATCACTACATGGATGTCCTTGCGCACGAAGTCAATCGTGATGGGCTTCTCAGGATCCAGTGGCGTCGTGATCTCTTTGCGCGGCTCGGTGCCCTCTTCATCTGCGGGCTTGTCCTGTGCCCAGAGCGAGCCGCCCAGCACCAACAAAAGCGCGGCCACCGCGACGAGGCTGCCGAACTTGAGGCCGATGCGCTGATTGAACATTGAACTCTCCGTAGTTGACTCGTTGGATCGAACTTACTTGTAACGGTCGTTGGTGACCATCTGAAGCTTGACGCGCAAACCCATGTCGCCCTCAATCTCCACGTAGGCGCCATCGGCCGAATGGTGAATCGAACTCAAGACAAAGTACGTGCCCTCTAGGCGGTCGCCTTCGCGGTAAAAGCGCGGGTTGTTGGCAAAGAAACAGGCAACAATCTCGCGCTCCACCATCTGCGGAACCGGGTCTTCACCGCCACCGGGCAATTTGTTGTAAGTCTTCACAATTTCAGTACCGATGACCGCGATGCCGCGCAAAACCCAGAGCTGCTTGATGGCGGCGAGCAGTTCCTTGTGCATCGGGAACGAGGCATCGGTGTCCAGCACCTTCAGCGGGTCACGCATGGCCTTTTCATCCACCGAAAACTTCGGAGGAGAAGGCAAATTCAAGGTTGGTTTGGGCAAGTCGGTCGGAGCCGCAGGCTGGCCCGGGGCCGGAGGCTGGCCGGGTGCAGGCGGCTGCCCCGCCGCAGGAGGCTGGCCGGGTGCCGGAGGTGCTGCGGGATCCGTTACAGCCACAGCGGGGTCAGGCGTCTTGCCAAAGATTTTGTCTTTGTACAAGAACAGCAGCGCCACGCCGCCCAGTGCGACGACTGCAACGAGGATCAGAATCTGTTTCTTCTGCTTGTCCATGTCAGCTCCCTACTTCGCAGGCGCAACTGGCGACGCGCCGATAGCGGGAATATTGCGGCCCTGAACGATCCAGATGTCCACGAGGAACGTATGGTCGTCTTTGCCATTGCGGTCGCCTTCGGCGTAGAACTCACCCACGACAAACGTGGCGTCCTTCTCGCTTTCAGCGGTCGCAATGAAATTCACAAAGTCACTCCACTTGCCATAACAGTTGACGGTAACCATGGACGCGTGCAGGCCGTTGGGAAACTCGTCCTTGATGTCACTGCGGCGGATTTGGTCCTTTTCGCGGCGAACAACTGCGTCAGGTGTGCGCTTGAGGCTGTTCGCATTCAGCAAAGCCAGCAGCTTTTCGATGGAGCTTTGCACATCGCTGCTTGAAAAACGCTTTTCGAGCTCAGCCAGACTCTTGGCCACTTCTTCGCCCTCGGCCTGAAGCTTAAGCAGGTCACCACCGCGGGTAATCTGCTCGTTCAATTGCGTGTCAAGCTGCACCATGCGCGCCTTCTGCTCTTCTTTGCGCTGCACTTGCGGCTTGTAAACCACGAAGAAAAGGATCACCGGAATGGCGGCGCCAATGAACAGTGTGGCAGCAATGGCCAGAATGCCTGCTCCCCACTCGTTCGTTTTTTCGTTCTCTGCCATGGATGTCTTCCCGCCGTTAGAACACTTCAGCAAACGCACTCATACATGAGTCAAGGACCGTAGTTACCACCCACGCTGGACGACTCGATGGTGAACTCGTTCCAGCGCGAGCCCTCGCCGCCGCCCTGCCCACCACTGCCTGAAGATGCCGCCAGCCTCGAACGTGCCGGCCCGACCAGCTGCACAAAACCGTCCCGCTCGTTCATGCGCTCATCCCAGCGCGTCATCGCTTGTTCCGTGCGAACGTCTGACTCAACAATCGCGATCATGCCCTGGATGCGCAATCCGCGCGGCATCATCATTTTCGGAGTCTTGGGCGCGGCGTTGGTGCCCGTCGCTGCGCTTTGCTGGGGCTGGCCAAGGACCACGATCATGACGTTGCTGAACCAGTAACGAGCGCCCGGTTTCTCGCTGTACAGCGCCTTCAATACCGGCGAGTAATAAGGACGCCGGCCAAGGAAGTCGATGTCCTCATTCCACGCCTTGATCACTTCATTGCGACGCAGCTTGAACACCGGCTCGTTACGATCGTTCTCCGCCCGCTTGGCGTTGAACTCGGCTTCTTTGGTCTGAGCCTGCCTGGCAAAGTCGTTTGTTTCGTTCAGCTCCTTGAGGTACATGCTCACCACAAACAGCGAGCAAAGCGCCGCAAGGAAGCAAATGCTGGTGATCGAAAGGAATATGATCCGGCGCCTCTGACGCGCGCGGGCCTTATCTTTGATCAGGTTCAGTTCAAACATCGACGCCCCCGTAGTACTCTCTGCGCCTTAGAAAGTGCGCATCGCAAGGCCCAGGGCCACCGCCATGGACGGGCCCATTTCGTCGAGAAAATTCGGCGGGAATTTCTTGGAAACACCGGAAACATCCAGGCGCGCAAAGGGATTCCACAACGATGACGGAATGCCAAGCTGGCTGGAGAAAAACTCGTCAATGTCCGGGAACTTCGCGGTGCCACCGCACAACTTCACCTTGTCAACGCGCGGGATGATGCGGCGATTGATGTAGTACTTGAACGTGTCCTGGATTTCAGAAACCAGGTCGCCCAGCGCATCCGCAAGCACCGCACGATTGGCCGAAACTTTCTGGGCCGCACCCATTGCGTTTTGCGTCTGGCCCGAAGCCTCAAAGTCTTCATCGCCCGTCAGTGTTTCGCCGCTGCCGCCGGACTGGCCAGCCGCGCCGCCCGAGGTCAGGCCCATCGAGGTCTCGTCGCCGTCGAGCAAGACATACTCTTCGTTGCCGCTTTCGGTTCCGCCCGTTCCGCCTTCGCTGGCCTCAAAGCCTTCTTCGCCGCCGCCGCCGAGATCTTCAAGGGGCGTGTACACCGCTTCGCGCTTGCGCTTTTCTGCGAGCGGCAAATCAAGGCCGTAGATTTCACTCACCGCACGCGAAAGCATGTCGCCGCCCGAGGCAATGTCGCGCACAAACACGCGGCGCGGGCCATGCGTAATAGCGAGGTTCGTGAACCGCGCGCCGATGTTGATCAGCGCCACGGTTTCACGTTCGCCCACGCCCTCAGTTTCGATGTATGCGTTGCTCAGCGCGAGCGTGTCGATGTCGAGCACCACAGGATCAAAGCCGGCACTCTTCAGCAGGACGTAGCGTTTATCAACTTCTTCTTTGTGCACCGCGACAACAAGCCCTTCCATCTGCGGCTTGCCTTCTTCCATGACTTCGTCGAAGAGCACGTAATCAAGCGCGGCTTGCGCGAGATCGAAGGGAATAATCTGCTCGGCCTCAAAGCGGATGGCCTGCTCGACTTCACCCTTGGGAATGCTTGGAAATTTGAAAAGACGCGGCGCCACGCGCGGCCCTGAAACTGAAAACGCGCAGGGCTTTTTGGCGAAGGTGGAGTCCTGCGTGACGCGCTCGAGTGCGCGCAAAGGCGCCTCAGCCAGCGCCTGCGGGCTCTCCTCCGGGTTGTATTCAGCGCGGCGGATTTCAGCCGTGCCGACACTCTTTAGTGAATATCCCGAGCTGCTGCGCTTGACGGCGACCGCCTTGACCGACGACGTGCCAACGTCAATGCCAACGGCGTAATTTGCCATGGCCCCCACCCATCAAAGGTTTCGGAACTCCCCGTAATGCGGGGAACATAGTGGATGGTGTGCGGGTCGTCAACTGCAAATGCTGCAACACAGAATCTTACCAAGACTTAGGGCCAAACATCGGGTCAGAGGAATTGCAACACGAGGTCACAATCGGGGTAAGAATGAGCCACGAAAACATGCCGTGGCGCGCGAAGCAGCGTGACATATTCGCCGGAGCGATTTTTTTGGATTTTTCCGCAACACGCCGCCGGCCCGCAAATGAAAGAGTCCCCGGCAACAGTGCCGGGGACTCTCCAGACTTCCAGCGACTAGAATTCGTAACTGCGCCAGGTGCCGGTGATGAAGCGCGCCGACGTGTTGTATGTGCGCAGGTAGTACGGAGGGGCTGTGTCGTTCAAGCGCCAGTCCCAGTCATAGTGACGGGCACCCACACCCGCAAAAGCACCCGGGCTATAGATGTTGCCGAAGCCGGAGTTGATGACCGCGTTGCCGCCGTTGCCGCCGCAGAACCACAAGTCTCGACCGGTGCCGTTGATGATGTTGCCGGGGCATGACGCATTGACTGCAGCAAAGTTGCCGTCAATACAGTGCTGGCCGGGCTGGCCAAGGGAAACGCTTGAGGTGCCGCCACCGGCAGCCACAGGGCATTCCTGAGCCGCCGTCAGCGCCGTCCACCACTCCCAGGCGAAGTTGATGTCGGTGTTCGAGATCACGCCCAGCATTTCCGTAAAGGCCAATGCGCCGGCGCTTGACTTGTTGTTGGCGTTGCGGAACGAGGGGTTGTTCAACAGATACTGGTATTTGATGCAGTCGCGCACCACCGTCATGATGTTGCCCGCGCTCACCACCGTGGCGCGATCGCCCGTACCCAGCGTGCCGCTGAGCAAAAGCACTTTGCGCTGCTGGCGGCTCCAAACGCTTGTCGCACCGGTGGCCCAACCTTGCGTGTAGTTCGTGGCCTGGTGTAGCACCTGCACGTAGTTGTTCGAGTTCGCGCCACCTACGCGGTCTCCCGTGCCGGCCGCGCCTTCTTCAATGAAAATGACCGATTCCGCAGCGAGCGTGACCGTTTCCGTGGCAACGTCGTAGTCGGAGTTCGTCAGGTTGGCGCCGATGATCGCGCCGGTTCCTGTGTTGATCCAAGCGTTGCTTGTGGGATACAGGTTGTCGTTCGCGGCCGCTGTGTTCAATCGGCGAACATAGGTGCGCGTGAACGTACCGTTGCCGTTGAAGTGAATTGCAATTGTGTTCTCTTTATACAGCATGTTCAGCGTCACGGCGCGGGCGCGCGGCACCGTGAAGTTTACCGCGCTGAAGTCAATGGTGCGCGGAGCCACGTTGGTGATCGGCGTTTGCTTATAGTTGTAGGCGCCGCCTTCGGGGCCGAAAGTGTTGGCCACACCCGAAGTCTCTGTTTTGCCGAAGAACTCAACACCCGTGTTCGCAGCCGCGATGAAAATGTCGCCGCGAGAATAGTGGTTGCCCACGCTCTTGTAGTTCACGCCCGGGTTGTAAACCGCGGTGCTGCCCGAGAACACCGAGTAATCGCTGAACTGCGGTACCTTGATTTCGTATTCCACGGCGAGCCGGCGGCCGGCAGTTGTTACCACGCCGCGAATGCGCGCCTTGGGCACCGAGAAGCTGCCCGTGGGCGACGCCTGAACTTGAACGCTCAGGCCGTTGATCGACATTGCTGCGTCAACGTTGTTCCAACCCGCCGTTGGCAGCAGTGTGGCCCAGTCGTCCTGCACGCCGGCAACCAGCGTGAAGCGTCCGCGTTTGCTCTCGATGCCGGCTTCTGCCGCCGCCATCATGCGCACCGCAAGCGCCTTCTGCTGCATGTCGACCTGGTGCATGTAAGAAAGCGAGAGCAGAATCGTGCCCGCGAGTGAGACCGCGACCACAAACCCCACTGACACCATCAGAATTCCACCGCGCCGCGAGTGGCGCACTGCCAAGAGATGCCCGTTACTCATTGCCTGACTCCCGTCGATTGGACAGAGGGAACTCAATATTTAGGGAAGATTGCGAAGGGTAACCGTGAACTGAGACTGCGCGGGTTCTCCCGTCGCCACCGTATCCACCACAAAGCGAATGCGTCGATCCGAAACACGGATGACATCGAAGTTGGAAATGCTCGGCTCGCTCCACACGGTGGCACCCGCTGGAATCGCGCCGCCGATGGCGCTGGTTTCCCACTGGTTGCCCAGAACACTTGTGGTCGAGTTCCAGGTCCACGAAGTCTGGCGAATCTCAAAAGCCGCGCCATTCCAGTACTGAAGTTCGACCCAGACCCGCTCACCGTTGAAGGGCGCCACGATAGTGCCGCGACCTGTGCCGCCATCAGCCGGATAAGTTGCGGTGGCGTTGACGGTCGGGAAGCGAATCGCGCGGCCCGCCCGCAAGTTGGAGTGCAGGATGTCGCGGATCAGGTCCACGCGGTTGAACGACTCGTGCGCAGCAATACTCTGGGTTTCGCCGCGCAGCAGCCAGATCAGAGTACTGCCCATGGCCAGGATCAGCACCGTGACTGCCGCGAGTGCTGCCAGCATCTCAATCAGGGTAAAACCGCGTTTGCTCTTGAAGGTTCGCATGTTTCGCGCTCCGGGTAGTTATTGGGCGATTCGGGTTTCAACCACGAGTGAGTAGCTGAAGGCCGGGCCCCATTGCACAGTCAACTGGATGCGGCGGTACTCCCAGGCAAGTCCACCCAACACCTCGCGCCAGCGAAAGTCGGTGGCGGCCGTGTAGCCGTCGCCCGCGCCGCCCTGCCGGTTCGCGATCGAGGTCGCGGTGATTTGATATGTGGTGCCCTCACGAACCTCGAGGCGCGGATAGGCAATGCGACGAGGGTCGGCGACGGCCCACGACCAGTTGTAACCGTAGGGTATGTTCGTGGTGGTGAAACCGCTGACTGAGCCGTAACCCTCGGCTTGCCAGGACTCGATTTCGAGTTCGACCACGTTGAACGCAGCCTGCTCCTGCTGCGCCTGGATTTCGAACAGACGCGCATAGAGGTAGTAGCTCGTGCCCGCCAACGACACGATGGCGATTACAATCGTGGCGATCGCGACTTCAAGAAGCGTTGAGCCGCGCTGTGCGCGGCGAACTCCTGCACTGCCTGCAACGCTGGTGTTCTTGAGCGGCGTCATATTTTTGGCTCCAACCTGGTGGGTGTACAGAGGAATCATACACGATTGCAACGGATTGTCAGGCTAATTCTGAAAAATATTGCTCGTGTAATATAGCAAAGCTATTGAGGCCGCCGGAGCCAGGGCCTCCGGCCCTGATGCAGTTCTTGTCCTATGCCCAAGCGGCCCGTGTCGAACCGAAGTCCGACCTGCCAGGAAACACCTGCACGCACACGAAATTGTATGAAGATAGTTTACACCAAAATCTACCTCACGGCGCAAAAAAGAAAGAAGGCGGCCCAAAGGCCGCCTTCCACTTTTTGAACCATCAGCTTAGCGGTTGAACGAAGCGCTACCCGCCACCAGGTCCGCCGTCACCACCAGGGCGTTCGGCGTGGACGAATAAACGCCCGAGCACTGAGCAACCCACGCGTTCACAGTCGTGGCTGTAACGGTGTAGTTGCCGTCGTTGAAGTACGAACCGTTCAGTTCCGTCGTGCCGAGACCGAGTGAGGCCTTGTTGATGGTCGCGGTCGGCGTGCGCTGGTAAACAACGCGGGCGCGGTCCTTCATGGCGCCGAGCGCTGCGCGAGCTTCCGAGCTACGCGCTTCTTCAGTGTTGCTTGCAATGAGCGGAATCGCGGCGAGGGCGAGAATGCCCACGATGACTACCACGATCAAGAGCTCGATCAGCGTAAAGCCTTTGTTCTGCATGTTATCCCCTCCCAAGGATTGCCCGTATATGGGCGACAGTAGAAAACGATTCAGACAAGTTTGATTCTCATTTAGCCGGTCAACACTGTGTCGCCGGTTCATCATGCTTCTCACCGCGCTACGTCACAAGATTATCACGGAGACTCGGGCGTGTCAAATCGATATTCAAAATCTTTCTGCTTGCTACATGAATAAATCAGTCAAACCCACACATCGCGGGTACAAACCCACTCGATCCAACCAAGTGAAGCAGAGCCGAATTGCGGGCCAAGGGTATAACACAAGCCCTTCATATCCGAAACAAAATCTTACGTTCTCCATTATCAGACGGCGTCGTGGCCCAGCCGCGCTGTCGCAGGATCGTCATTGCGCCTTTGCATCCAGTACAGCGCTGAAGCAATCCAAAGGCCGCATACTGCGGCCGTAGGAAGACCCCAACTCTGGAGTTGCGCCGTGAAGTCGTACACCGAAGCTGGAAAAATCAGTTGAAAACCCAGCAGCGGCGGCAGTTCCGACATCACCATGTAGCTGCACAGCACGGCAAAATACCAGCGAGGCGTCCTGCCCCAGGAATCTGCCAGAACCGGCAAAACCAACATGGCAAGCAGCACCAGGTGCGCCTGCCACGCGAGTTGGTTGCCCAACGCGGCTGCAGTCATGCACAGGCCGACAACGCCAAGCCGGCCGCTTGCGCTTTGCACCCTGCGCGCAAGCGCCAGCGCGCTGATGAACATGGCCAGCGCAACGGCAGCTCCGGCCCACATCCCGGCGCGACGGGGGAAACCGTGATCCAGGTGCCGATCAGCCATTCCCGCCAGCGCAAGGTTGCCTTCGGCCTTGCGCCACATGTCGATGTCGGCATTCCAGCCGCTTCCACTTTGGTTTTCTGCGTTGGAACCCACGCCGCGCAGTCTTTGTGCGTAGCTCAGGTCAACGCGCCATGTGGCCTCCAAGCCGCCGGAAAGCCCGTGTTTGGGCGCCATCCATACCAGGGGCATAAGCATGAGCAACAGTCCGGTCGCGACCATCGCCGCCGCCGCCTTGTAGCGGCGCTGAGCGACCAGCATCGCCAGCAGCACCACCGGCAGCACTTTGATGTGCGCGCCCAATGCAAACAGCGCTCCGGCGCGAAGATCATGGCCCTTCTCGAGTTGAAGCCAGCCGGCAATGCACAGCAAGACAATCAACGTGTTGATCTGGCCCGCTGAAATGTTCGCCATCAATGGCCAGAGCAATGCCAGCAAAGTCCACAAGGCCACGCGCCACGATCGCGCGCCGGGAACTCGCAGCAACAGCAGGGCCCCGGCAACAATGAACAACACCTGAAACACCGCCCAGACTGCGTAGCCTGTCTGCCGTGGAAGAAACGTCAGCGGAGCAAACACCGATGCAAACACGGGCGGATAGATGAACGCCCCCACCATGTTGGCGTCATCGCGAGGCGGGTCGTACAAATCGGCGTCGCCTGCCGCCATGCGCTCGCCTGCCATCCAATACACCGAATGATCGTGCGTGCCCTTGTGCCAGTAGCCATAGCTCCGCACGGCATGCAACGTCAGCAGCAGGCCGATTGCAATGCACACCCACTGAGCCGCTTTGCTGTGGCGCTGTTCCCCCACGGTTACCGACGCGGCATCGGAGCCTGTTTCAGCCATTGCTTTCGCGCTCAATGAAGCCCTCAAGCACATGGGCGAACTCGTCCATGTGCGCGTAGCGATCCTGCGGCGCCTTGGACATGGCGCGCGCGATGATTTCCGAGAGTGCGCGCGGCAGGCCCGCGTTCACCTCAAGGGCGGAAGGCGGCTGGTCAAAGAGCACGCGTTTGAGCACGTCGTAGTGGTTGTCGCCCTCAAAGGGGCGGCGGCCGGTCACGGCCTCATAGAGCGTCACGCCCAGGCTGTAGATATCGCTGCGCTCGCTCACTTCGCTGCGTCCGCCCTCAATCTGCTCCGGGCTCATGTAGGCCGGTGTGCCCAGGCTCAGGCCCGTGGCGGTCAGGTTCGGGCTCTGTTTTTTGAAGGCCAGCCCGAAGTCGACGATTTTCACGACGCCGTCCTTGCAGATCATCAGGTTGCTTGGCTTTACATCGCGATGAATCACGCCGTGCTTGTGTGCATGGGCAAGGCCGCGCGCGGCATCGCGCGTGATTTCAGCGGCATAGAACGGGGACAAATGGCCGCGATCATGGATCAGCTCGCGCAGCGAGCGGCCCTCAAGGAATTCCATCGCGTAATAGTAGAAGTCGTCGTCCTGGCCAAAGGCGATGATCTTGACGATGTTGGGATGGTCCAGCGCGGTCACCGTTTCAATCTCGCGCCGGAAACGCTCGATCTCGCGCTGGTCCTGCACCATATGAAGCGGCAGCACCTTGAGCGCGACCACACGCCCGTCCTTCACATGTTCGGCGCGGAAAATGATGCCCATCGCGCCGCGCGCAATCTGCTTGAGATTGCGGTAGTCGCCCAGTGATTTGGGATACAGCCGCGCGTCAACGCTGGCGTTGCGGCCGCTGCCCACCACGGCACGCGGGCTGATGTCTTCGGCAATCCGGCGCGCGGCCAGTTCGCCTGCGATGATTGCGACGGAAGCAGCGAGGTCGCCGGAGAGCACGCCCTTGCGCTGCGCGGCCGTAGCCATGTCGCGGGCCTCGCCCATCTCAACGACTGCAAACAACTGCTCGATCTGCGCGGCATTGAGCAGGCCGGTGATGGAGGCAACGTGTCCGAACAAACGGTCGTAGCGCGAAACGGGCATCAGCGAATGATTATTGAAGCAGGCTCAATAAGCAAGAGTGTGGCCCGGGCATGCTGTTCACGCGCCTGACTTGGCGGATCGCTTGGCCGAAACCTCGCCCTGGCGCGGCAACGGCTCACCGGCGACCATGGCCGAATAGGTTTCGTGCAGTGAAAGCGCCATGCGTTGCGGTGAATACTTGCTTTCAACTTCAGCGTAAGCGGCGCGGCCCATGCGCAGCCGCTCTTGATGGTTCTCAATCAGCATTAACAGGCGCTGTTCAAGGTGATCGGCATCGTCACGTTGCACCAGCAAACCGTCAACACCGTCTTCAACGATGTCAAACACAGAGCCGCCTTCGGTGGCCACCACGGGCAGGCCAAATGCCATGGCGCCCAGCACCATCATGCCCGAGGCCGGCTGGCGCGTGTCAACGAACACAATGTCAAAGGGTCGCCAGGCAAGGCTGTAGTCGTAAAGGCGATCGACGAGCACGATGCGCTGCAGCAAGTTGCGGTCTTCGGTCATGCGGCGGACTTCCGCGCGCCGAGGACCATCGCCCAGAATCGTGAAAATGGGTTCAGGGTTCTTGGCCGAGATCGCCGAGACCGCGTCCATGAACGCGCCAAAACCAAGCCCTTCCTCGAGCGGGCCGAGCATGCCAACGGCAGGCGTCGCACGTGCATCAAGCACATGCTCTTCAGCAGGTTGCCGCACCGGCGCCATGGCCAGGTTGATCTGTGTGACGAGCCTGCGCGGCAGTCGGCAATCATTGATGAGCTTTTCGCGCACGTTGGCATCAGCGGCCAGATAGCCGTCAAAATCGGCATCTTCGACTTTGGGCAAATCGGTGGGTTTCACGCCATGCACGCTCACGCAAAGCGGCTTCTCCACGGCATCGGCCAGGCGCACCGAGGGAAGAGTGCGGTCAGGCGAGATCGCGTGCAGAATATCCGGCTCGAACTCCGAGACCGCATCGCGCAATTTCCGCCAGCCAAAGAATCCAAGCTTGCCGGCGGGCAGAACGAAGCTGGTGTACTTGAGGCCCATAAGCGTCTGGCGCATGGGGCCATCGCGCGCCACCAGCATGACATCGTCTCCCCGCTCTATCAGTGCGCGCACCAGTGTGCTGGTGTAGAGAGCAAGGCCGCCGAACTCCAGCGGTGGCGCCACCACGCACACGCGCCAATTGCGCGTTTGTGCCGGATCGACGCGGCCGGTATCGGGTTTTGACCGGGCCTCCACCTTGTCCGTCGCGCGGCCTGCGGCCCTGTCGTTGACGCGGGCCGTGTCGCGCCGTTTGGCGGCGGAATCGCGCGCGGCTTTGCTGACGGGGTCAAGCGCCATTTTCAGGCCGCCTCGCGTTGTTCGGCTTCCGGCTCGTCACCTTTTTGCAGGCGCACCGCGGTGGCGTAGTGCCCGTTGAGCTCAAGCAGTTCATCGTGGCTGCCGGACTCGACGATCTTGCCGTGGTGGAAAACCAGAATGCGGTCGGCCCGGCGGATCGTGCTAAGGCGGTGGGCCACGACAAACACCGTGCATCCGGCCACGAGGCCATCAAGGGCGCGTTGAACTTCGCGTTCGCTGCGCGTATCGAGATTGGAAGTCGCTTCATCCAGCAGCAGGATCGGCGCCTTTT
>UBJH01001046.1_pt1 | contig 13140 bp, 9 predicted proteins | sample 2193721 | NCBI WGS metagenome assembly UBJH01 (sample SAMEA4703186, study PRJEB27089) | metagenome | reverse complement strand
GATAGACGGCCAGAAGGATCAGCGAGCCGATCACGCCACCAATGAAGCCCGAGGGCTGAATGGTGCCGCCGATCTCACCCGTGTGAAACACGAGGTTGCTGAGAAAGCCACCGACGAACATGCCGGCAACGCCGAGCAGACCGGTGACGATGAAACCGCCCGGATCCTTGCCCGGCATGAGGAACTTGGCAACGAATCCGACAACGAGGCCGACCAGAAACATCCACAACCAGGACATGGCTACTCCACGGGTTGGACACCAGTGGGCAATCTAGCGCAAGTTGGCCAGTGACGTTGTGACAAAAGGTGTGAGGGCGCAGCTTCAGCCCGACGCTCGCAAGCCGGCAAGGAAGATTCCCGCTGCAGCCTCGACCAGAGCGCGTGGTTCGATGGCGAGATCCGGATGGGCGTCGAGACGATGGTCGAGCACGAGTCGTGCAACCCCATGCGCCATCGCCCAGGCCGCGAGTGCTTCGGTCGTTGCGGGGGCAGCGACACCCAGCGTCAGGAGATTCTGTTGCAGCGTGCCGAACACGGCCTGCGATACCTGCAGCAGGTGCGGATACTCGCTCTTGTCGAGCGAGTCACCAAACATCAGCCGCCACACCTGCGGCTGCTCGCGTGCAAACTCGACATAGATGACCGCCATTGCGATGAAGCGCGCCTCGGGCTCGGCAATGGTCGGCAAATGGGCAAAGCGCCGATCGAGCTCGCGGTAGCCGCTGGCTGCGAGGTCGGCGAGCAGGGCCTCACGGCTTGCATAGTGCCGATAGGGCGCAGCGTGCGAGACGCCCACGCGGCGCGCGATCTCGCGCAAGCGCGCGGCGAAGACGCGATCATTCGCGCGCCGTTCGATGGTTTGGTAACACACGTGGATTTGGACTTGGGCTCGTTTGTGCCCGCTGGTCGCGCGATCATTGGCGTTGCCGATATTTCTGCCTTGCAGGTGAAACTAAATATTGACGAGACCGACATTGCGCGGGTCCAAGTCGGGCAAGCGGTGACGCTGGGTTTGGATGCGTATCCCGATGCGAACCTCAACGCGCGCGTGAGCGATGTTGCCGCGTCGGCGACGACGGTGCAAGGTGTCGTCAACTATATCGTGACGGTGACCGTCAATTCCGGCAATGTGCCGGCGAAAATCGGCATGACCGCGAACGCGAACGTCGTCGTCGCGCAGAAGGAGAATGTTTTGCTCGTGCCGAATCGCGCGGTGCGCGCGTCGAGTTCAAAACGATTCGTGACGATTCAAAAACCGGACGGCAAGACGGAAGAAATCGAAGTGAAACTGGGAATGGCGAATGATCTCGAAACTGAAGTGCTTAGTGGATTGAGCGAGGGACAAACGGTGATCGTGTCATTCACGCAAGCGAGTCCGATGCTCGGCATCATCATCGGCGTGGGCGCCATCATCGCCATGCTCTCCCTTGGCGAGGGCGCCAAGCAGCAGGTCATGGAGTCTATGTCCAGGTTCGGCACGAACGTCCTGCGCGTGCGCCCGGGCGCGGCCAGGATGGGGCACGTGCGCACCGGCAGGGTCGAGACCTTGACCCTCGAGGACGGAGAGGCCTTGAAAAAAGAGGTCCCCGGCATAAGGTACCTGAGCCCGGTCGTCGGCAGCTCCACCCAGGTCAAGTACTCCAACAGGAACGCCAGCACGGTCGTCACCGGCACAACCCCGGAATTTATCGAGATTAACAACTTTCAGGTTGCGGAAGGGAGTTTTTTCGAACAGACTGATATTAAGCTGGTCAGAAGGGTCGCGGCAATCGGCAGCACCGTCAGGAAAGAACTTTTCGGGGAAGGCCCGGCCGTCGGCGAGGAGATAAAGATAGAGGGGCAGAGCTTCACGGTCGTTGCCGTCATGGCCTCGAAGGGGCAGACGTCGTTCTCGGACCCAGACGACCAGGTCTTCATCCCGGTTTCGACTTCTCAGAGGAGGGTCTTTTTCCAGGACTTCGTCAACGACATAAACATACAGGTCGAGGAAGCTTCACTGATCCCGTCCGTGAAGGAAGGGATAGAAAAGGTCCTCCGTGAGCGCCACAGGATAGCGCCGGGGGCGGAGTCAGACTTCTCCATAAGGGACTTCACCGAGATGATGGTGGCGATGCAGGAGACGACCCGCACGTTCACGGTGCTCCTTTCCGGCATAGCGGCGGTCTCGCTCCTCGTAGGCGGCATCGGGGTCATGAACATAATGCTCGTGTCGGTGACGGAGAGGACGAGGGAGATAGGCATAAGGATGGCTGTCGGCGCGAGGAGGAAGGACATCTTGAGGCAGTTCCTCATAGAGGCGCTCGTCATAACCGTCTCCGGCGGGCTCCTGGGCATAGCGTCCGGCGTTGCCATAGCGATGCTCATATCGAGCTTAGGTGAGTGGGAGACCGTGGTGACCTTCTGGTCCGTGGCGCTCGGCTTTTGTTTCTCTGCCCTCGTCGGGGTCGTATTCGGCATCTATCCGGCAAGGAAGGCGTCCCTCATGGACCCGATAGAGGCCCTAAGGTATGAATAGGACAGCGAAGAAAAAAAGCAGGAAGACGGCCTTTGTCTACTCCGACAGGTTCGGCTCCTTCTATTACGGCATAGAGCACCCGATGAAGCCAGTGAGGCTTCGCCTGACGGCCGAGCTCATAGGCTCGCTCGGCCTCTCGAACCTTCCGTCCGCCAGGATGGTAGAGGCGAGGAGCGCAACCGGCGAGGAGCTGCTTCTGTTCCACACGCCCGAGTACCTGAAGGTGCTGAAAGAGGCGAATACCGGCATAATCCCGGTCGGAGGCGCCCAGCACGGCCTCGGCTACGGGGACAACCCGGTCTTCAACGGGGTCTACGAGTGGTCCGCCCTGTGCGCCGGGGCATCCCTTCAGGCGGCTTCTCTCGTGGCCGACGGCAAGGCGGACATCGCATTCAACATCTCAGGCGGGCTCCACCACGCCATGCCGAACCGGGCCTCTGGCTTCTGCTACATAAACGACGCCGCGATAGCGATAAAACATCTCGTGGCTCTCGGCAAGACGGTAGCGTACGTCGACATCGACGCGCACCACGGCGACGGCGTCGAGTTCGCCTTCTATGACACGAACAGGGTCTTGACGCTCTCAATCCATGAGAGCGGGCAATGGCTTTTTCCTGGCACAGGGCTCGTGACCGACATAGGCGTCAACTCGGGAAGGGGTTTCGCCGTCAATCTGCCGCTGCCGCCCTCGACCGGCGACGAGGTCTTCCTCAAGGCCTTCGATGAGGCGATCGTGCCCTTTATCGAGGAATTCCAGCCCGACATACTCGTCACCCAGCTCGGGGTCGACTCCTTTGAGACAGACCCAATTACGCACTTGAGCCTGACGACGAACAGTTTCGAGAAGGTCATCGAGCGGTTCAGCTCCCTTGAGGTCCCCTGGGTGGCCCTCGGAGGGGGCGGGTATGACCTCAGCAACGTCGCGAGGGCGTGGACCCTTGCCTGGGCGATAATGAACGACGTCGTACCCACGAACGTCATCCCGGCGGAGTTCATAAGGAAAAACGGCGAGATATTCAGGAACGCGTTCCTGCGCGACATACCAATAGCCCCGTATATCCTCAGCTCCGAGGAGCTTTCGACTCTCGAGGCTGACATATCCTACCTCAGGAATACCGTGCTCCCGCTGGTAAGCGCCAGGCAGGAGCAGGCTTGACGAAGATGGCCAAAACTGGTAGCCTGTCAGTTGGCGCATCCGTAACATACTGAATTAAAAAGGTTATCGGTCGATGGTCGTCGGAGTACCCAGAGAGATAAAAGACAACGAGTTCAGGGTGGGGCTTGCTCCTTCCGGGGTGGCCGCGCTCGTCTCCGCTGGCCATCGCGTCCTCGTTGAAAAGGGCGCTGGAGAGGCGAGCGCCATGACTGATGAGGACTACCTTGCCGCCGGGGCCGGGATAACCTCCGCCGCCGAAGTCTGGGGCCGCTCGTCCCTTATCGTCAAGGTCAAGGAGCCCAGGCCCGCCGAGTATGGGTTCCTCCGGCCGGAGCTTACGGTATTCACGTTCTTCCACCTCGCGGCAGACCTTGAGCTGGCTTCCGAGCTCATTAGGAAGAGGACCACCGCCATCGCCTATGAGACCGTTGAAACCGACAACGGCAGCCTCCCGATACTCGCCCCCATGAGCGAAGTCGCGGGCAGGCTCAGCGTGCAGGCCGGGGCGCACTATCTGATGAAGGCCTACGGAGGCAGGGGGGTGCTTCTCGGCGGGGTCCCCGGCGTCGAATCAGGCCATGTGGTCATTGCGGGGGCGGGCATTGTCGGCGTGAACGCCTTGAAGACGGCGATAGGGCTTGGAGCCCACGCGACCATTCTCGACACGAGGGCCGAGAGGCTCCGCCAGATCGACGACCTGTATGGCTCGAGGGTGCAGACTCTCCATTCGAACCGCTTGAACCTCGAGGAGAGCCTCAAGGCGGCCGACCTGTTCGTCGGGGCCGTCCACATACCCGGCGCGAGGACCCCGAAGCTTGTGACCCGGGACATGATAAGGAAGATGAAAAAGGGCGCTGTCCTCGTCGACGTCTCGGTCGACCAGGGCGGGTGCATCGAGACGATAAGGCCTACGACGCATTCCGAGCCGGTCTACGAGGTCGACGGCGTCATACACTACGGCGTCGCGAACATGCCAGGGGCCGTCCCCAGGACTTCGACCTTCGCGCTTACGAACGCGACTCTTCCGTTCGTTCTTCAATACGCGGCCTCTGGCCTCAAGGGCGCTCTTTCCTCTGGAGGCCCCTTGAAGCAAGGGCTAAACCTCGTTGACGGCAGGGTCGTCCACAGGTCGGTGGCGGAGGCGCTCGGCAGGCCTTTCGAGCCGATAGAGGGCGCGACCGTCTCCTAAAGCTGCCCGCCTTAGCCTTCCTGGTGCCACGCGGCCCTGAGCCCTTGTTCAACCCCCTGTAAATACACCCTTTTCCCTTGACTCCCAGACCTCAAATGGGATAACTTTATACATTAATCTTCTCAGGCAAAATGCCGTAATTCTCAGGTGTTTCAAGGGTTTTTTCAGCCAGCGCCAGTGTTGGGCGCGCCGCCCGGAAGCCACGCGGAAAGGTTGCCTGGGCTCAATTAACTCAGAGGTCAAAAGCGGTGGAAGACAGATCAATGGAATTTCAGCAGCGCCTTGCCAAGCTCTCAGCCATCAAGGAGGCCGGGATAGACCCGTACCCCAACGACTTCAAGCCGTCCGATACGGCAGCGGCGACGGCCGGGAAGTTCTCTTCTCTCACGGCCGAGGAGCTCCTGGCCTCAAGCGAAAGGAATGTCTCAATTGCCGGAAGGATAGTCGCCAAGAGGGATTTCGGCAAGGCATCGTTCATACAGGTGCAGGACAGGACAGGGCGCATCCAGGCCTACATGAAAAAGGATATTCTCGGCGAGGACGCCTACGCCCTCTTCAAGAACTGCGACATGGGCGACATCGTCGGCATAAGGGGGAGCCTCTTCAAGACAAAGACCGGCGAGCTCACCGTCGAGGCCGCATTCCTCGAGCTTCTCGCCAAGGGCCTCCACCCGCTGCCCGAGAAGTGGCACGGCCTTACCGACGTCGAGGCACGCTACAGGCAGAGGTACCTTGACCTCATGGTAAACCCCGAGGTCAAGGACGTCTTCGTCAAGAGGTCGAGGATAATAAAGTTCATAAGGGATTTCCTGACCGGCAGGCAGTTCATGGAGGTCGAAACGCCGATGCTCCAGCCCATTCCGGGAGGGGCGGCCGCCAGGCCCTTCAAGACGTACCATAACGCGCTCGGCATGGAGCTGTTCATGAGGATAGCCCCGGAGCTTTATTTGAAGAGGCTCATCGTCGCCGGCCTCGAGCGCGTGTTCGAGATAAACAGGAACTTCAGGAACGAGGGCATCTCCACGATGCACAACCCCGAGTTCACGATGCTCGAGTTCTACCAGGCTTACGCGACGTTCGAGGACCTCATGGACCTGACCGAAGAGCTCATCAGCAAGCTCTGCCTCGAGATAAACGGCACTATGAAGATAGACTACCAGGGAACGGAGATAGACTTCACGCCGCCCTGGACCCGCATATCGGTGTACGACGCGATAAGGAAGCATTCGGACGCGCCTGAGGAGGTCTTCTCCTCCAAGGACGCGGCCCTTGCCTATTCGAAGAAGATAGGGCTCAATATCCCCGAGGGCTTCTCCCACGGAAAAGTCCTCATAGAGATATTCGAATCGAAGGCCGAGCACAGGTTCACGCAGCCGACTTTCGTCACGCTCTATCCCCTTGACGTGTCCCCTCTTTCGAGGAAGAACTCTTCCGACCCGACGATAGTCGACAGGTTCGAGCTCCTGGTCGCCGGCCGCGAGATAGCGAACGCGTTCTCCGAGCTCAACGACCCGGTCGACCAGAAGGAGAGGTTCGTGGCGCAGCTCAGGGAAAAGGCGGCCGGGGATACCGAGGCCCACGAGATGGACGAGGACTTCGTGCGGGCCCTCGAGTACGGCATGCCGCCCACGGCCGGAGAGGGCATAGGCATCGACAGGCTCGTGATGCTAATGACGAACTCCCCCTCCATAAGGGATGTCATCCTCTTCCCGCAGCTCAGGAGGTAAGGGCGTTCCGGGCCGGAAAACCCCGGAAAACGGGGGCGGGCCGCGCTTTTTAATCCCGCGATAGAAGTTTTTTAATCCTCGGCGGTTACCATGTGATACACCGGGGTCTTGCATCCCGAAGGGATAGATGGCATACGAACTTTTCATAGGGCTCCGCTACCTCAAGGCGAAGAGGAAGCAGACCTTCATATCGGTCATAACGTTCATCTCCATACTGGGGATAACCGTCGGCGTGACCGCCCTCATAATAGTGCTGTCCGTCATGACCGGCTTCGAGGAGAACCTGAGGGAGAAGATACTCGGGATAAACGCCAACGTCGTCGTCACCGAGCTCGGCGGCCGCATGCGCGGCTACGAGGAGGTCTCCAGGCGCGTCCTTGACGTGCCCGGCGTCGTCGGAGCAACCCCCTTCACCTACAACCAGGCCATGATATCGGCAACGGACGGCGTAATCGGCGCTGTCATAAGGGGCCTCGACCTCGAGACCACCGGCACCGTGACCGTTCTCCCCGAGAAGATAAAGGAAGGCTCGATAGAGGGCCTGAGGGGCGCGCTTGCCGAGGGCTCTGAAAACCCCGCCGGGATAATAATCGGGCGCGAGCTCGCCAGGAACATCGGCGTATCCGTCGGGGACACCGTGAACGTCATATCCCCGATGGGCACCATGACCCCCGCCGGGCCAGTGCCGAGGATGGCGGCCTTCAAGGTGGCCGGCATATTCGAGCTCGGCATGTACGAGTATGACTCGTCAATGGCCTTCATCTCCATCGAGAACGCGCAGGCCTTCTTCAGGATGGGGGACGCCGTCACCGGCGTCGAGGTCAAGATAGCCGACATCTACGAGGCCGACAAGGTGGCCGAAGAGATAATGATGGAGATAAAGGGGCCCTACTGGACGAGGACCTGGATGGAGATGAACAGGAACCTTTTCTCGGCCTTGAAGCTCGAGAAGGCCGCGATGTTCATAATCCTCGCCCTCATAATAATGGTGGCCGCCCTCAACATCATCAGCACCCTCATCATGGTCGTCATGGAAAAGGGCAAGGACATAGCGATATTGAAGAGCCTCGGGGCGACAAGCGGCGGCATAATGCGCATATTCATGATAGAGGGCATCATAATAGGGGTCACTGGGACGCTCCTCGGGACAGTCCTCGGCGTGGTGGCCGCGCTGAACCTCGAGACGATAGTGCAGCTCATCGAGACGGTCTTCCATTTCAAGGTGCTGCCGCCTTCTATCTACTACATCGACAAGTTCCCCTCGAAGGTCGAGCCGGCGTTCGTTGCCGCCATAGCCTTCATCTCGATAGGCATAAGTTTCCTGGCCACGCTCTACCCGTCGTGGCAGGCCTCGAGGTTCGACCCCGTCGAGGGGCTAAGGTACGAATGAGCCTGGACGCGGCTATGATAGCGGCCGCGAGGGAGAGGGCCGAGTCGCTCTATTCGAAGGGCAAGTACAGGGAAGCCCTGGCCACATACGAGAAGCTCGAGGAGTACGGCAGGAAGGACCCCAGGATATACATGAGGATGGGGGACATAGCCGGAAAGCTCGGTGCGAAGGACGCGGCAATATCCTTCTACAAGAAGGGGGCTGAAAGCTTCATACGCCTGGGATTTACGCTCAAGGCCGTCGCGGTCTGTAAATCGATACTTGCGCTTGACGCGGACCAGAAAGACGTTCAGGCGAAGATAGCGGAGCTGCACGGAGAGGCCGGGAAGCCTTCACCCAGGGCGCCGGATGTGCCGAGGACGCCGCTGTTCTCGGAGCTCACGAACGACGAGTTCCTCGAGGTATTGAAGAAGGTAAGCTCCATCGACCTCGTCCCCGGAGCGTACGTATTCAGGGAAGGGGACCCGGGAGATTCGATATTCCTCATCGCCGAAGGCGAGGTGGAGGTAATAGGCAGCGCCAGGGACGGGTCGAAAGTGGCCCTGGCGAGGCTCCCCGAGGGGTCGGTATTCGGCGAGTTCGGTTTTTTTCTCGGCTCCAGGAGGACGATGGACGTCAGGGCCGTCTCGAAGGCAACTGTCCTGGAGCTCAGGAAGGCCGACCTCGGCGAGATAATGCCGAGGTACCCTAGAGTCGAGACCGTGCTCTTCGAGTTCTACAAGGAGCGGGTGGTAGACACCCTGCTTGCCATGAGCGAGCTCTTCAGGCCGCTTTCGGCCCTGGACAGAAAAGAGGTGCTCGCGAGGGTTGCGAGGTCAACCTGGGGCCCAGGCGAGGACATCGTCAAGGAAGGCGAGGTCGGCCAGACGATGTACCTCATCAAGAGCGGCGAGGTCGAGGTCTGGGTAAAGGGGACCGGGCGCGAAAGGAGCGAGGTCGCAATTCTAGGCCCGGGGGATTTCTTCGGGGAGGTGGCGCTGGCGACCAGCAGGCCGAGGGTCGCGACAGTAACTGCCGTCACCGGCGTCGAGCTGGTGGAGATAGGAAGGCCGGTCATAAGGGACCTGGCCTTCAAGTACCCCGAGATAAAAGAGCGTCTCGAGAAGGTCATAAGGGAAAGGCTGCTGGACCTGATGCGCCTTAGAAAGGGCGTACTCATAATATAAGATGGAACTGATAAGGACAGAGGCGCTCAAGAAGACCTACGGCGAACCCAAAAAAAGCGTCGAGGTATTGAGGGGCATAAGCCTTACGATAGAAAAGGGCGCGACCGTCGCCATAATCGGCGCTTCCGGCGTCGGCAAGTCGACTTTTTTGAACCTCCTGGGCGGGCTCGACAGGCCGACCTCCGGCGAGGTCTACTACGAGGGCAAGCCGGTCTTCAAGCACGACGACAGGCGCCTGGCGGCCTTCAGGAACAGCACCATAGGCTTTGTCTTCCAGTTCCATCACCTTCTGCCCGAGTTCACGGCGCTGGAGAACGTCATTCTCCCGGCTTTAATAGGCGGCGTTCCATTCGGCGAGGCTGAAATCAGGGCGAAAGGCCTTCTGGCCGAGGTAGGCCTTGCGAACAGGCTCGGGCACAAGCCTGGCGAGCTCTCCGGCGGAGAGCAGCAGAGGACGGCCATAGTGAGGGCCCTGATGCGCACCCCTTCGGTAATACTCGCGGACGAGCCGACCGGCAACCTTGACAGCAGGACCGGTGAAGAGGTCTTCGACATCCTCCTCGAGCAGAACAGGAGCAGGGGGATGACCATGATAATAGTGACGCACAACGAAAGGCTCGCCGGAAGGCTCGGAAGGCGCCTTCGCATGGTAGACGGCGACATCATAGAGGAATAGAAAAAAGGCGGCAACCCGGCCTTTACCCTGAAAGGTATCTTCATTGAGATTCATTCGACTCTGTCTTGTTCTGTTGGCGATAGCCCTGCTGCCGTCCGTCTCGTCCGCCCAGCAGGTGAAGGCGCTGCTTTTGCCTTTCGAGATGCACGCCGAAGGCGACATGAGGGCGCTGAGGCGCAGCATAAACGACTCTTTCGCCGCCTCGCTCGAGCAAAAGGGGGCGGTCCTTACGGGGCTTCCCGAGGTAAGGGAGCTCATGCTCAAGGAGGGCGTCAGGCGTTTCGACGAGGCTGCGGCCATGGAGCTTTCGAAGAAGGTCAAGGCCGACTTCGCGGTCCTGGGCTCGGTCACCAGGCTCGGGGGCGCCACAACGGTCGACTGGCGCGTCCTCGACCTCTCCGACGGCGTTGTAAAGGCCTTTTTCCACGAGAGCTCGCTGTCGGTCTCGGAGCTTGTCTCCGGGCTCGACAGGAAGGCCGCCCAGACGGTAGACAAGATGAGGGAGGCGGTGCACGCCAGGCCCGCAGACAAGTCCGGCATCATAGACAGCATATTCGTCACCGGCAACAGGAGGGTAGACCCCGAGGCGGTCCTCAGGCGCATCTCCAGCAAGGAAGGCGAGCCGTTTTCCGCCGACACAGTGAGGGAGGACGTCAGGAGCATCTATGCCACCGGCTACTTCGACGACGTCGCGGCCGACCTTTCCCAGACGGCCTCCGGCAAGGTCCTTACCTTCAAGGTAAGGGAGATGCCCTTCATAAAGAAGATCGAGTACAGGGGCAACAACGAGGTGAAGCTCGAGAGGCTCGAGGAGACGGTCACCATGAAGACCAACACCGTCCTCGACAGGGTCCTTCTGGCGGCCAACGCGGAGAAGCTCAAGACCATGTACGAGGACGAGGGCTTCTACCTGGCGAAGGTGAACCCGGCCATCGAGTCGGACGGAGTCGAGGCGACGGTCGTGTTCAATATCGAGGAAGGCCCGGAGGTGAAGGTAAGAAGGATCACCATCATCGGCAACAAGGCTTTCAGCGGCAAGAAATTGAAAAAACTCATGGAGACGGAGGAGGCCGGGCTCTTGAGCTTCATGACGAAGTCCGGGAAGTTCAACGAGTTCGTCTTCCAGAACGACCTCGCTATCCTCATGAGCCATTATTTTGACAACGGCTACATAAACGCCGACATCCTGGACTCAAGGGTGCTCCTTTCCGAGGACAGGCGCTGGTTCCATATAACCATATCGCTCTCCGAAGGGGAGCAGTTCAGGACCGGGAAGATAGACATCACGGGGGATGAGCTCGAGGGAGTGACGAAGGAAGAGCTCCTGGGGAAGATAAAGCTCGTCCCCGGCGAGGTATTCTCGAGGGGCACTCTTTCGAGGGGGCTTGAAGCGGTGAGCGTTGCCTACGGAGACAAGGGCTACGCCTACGCCGAGGTGAGGCCCTTGACGAAGCTCGACGCCGCCGCCAGGACGATAGACGTGACTCTTAACGTCAAGAAGAACGAGCCTGTCTACGTCGAGAGGATCGACCTGGCCGGGAACCTGCGCACCCGCGACAAGGTCATAAGGCGCGAGATCGAAGTCGGAGAGGGCGAGCTGTACTCCTCGAGCGAGCTCAAGAAGTCGAGGGACAACCTCCGCAGGCTCGGCTACTTCGAGGACGTAAGGATCTCCGAGAGCCGCGGCAGCGCCGCCGACAGGATAAAGCTCAACGTGGCGGTCAAGGAAAGGCCTACCGGCTCCATCTCCCTGGGCTTCGGGTACAGCTCGGTCGACAAGCTCATAGGCACGGCCTCGATAGCGCAGTCGAACTTCATGGGCACCGGGCTCAAGCTCGACCTCTCCGGCACGGTGAGCGCGTCGAGCTCGAGGTACGTCCTCGGCGTCACGGAGCCCTGGCTCTTCGACAAGCCGATATCGGCCGGCTTCGACCTTTATGACACCGAGAAGCAGTACCCCGATTTCGACATAAGCAAAAAGGGCTTTGACCTGAGGTTCGGCTTCCCCATTACCAAGAGGTACACGAGGGCCAACGTCACTTACAAGCTTGAGGAAGTAGACATATCGAACGTTGACCCGGCCGCTTCCCTGTTCATAAGGGACCAGGCGGGGCTCAGCACCGAGAGCAGCATAAAGGCCCAGCTGAGGAGGGACACGAGGAACGACGCGTTCTTCCCCTCCGAGGGCTCTGTGCTTACGGCCACGGCCGAGCTCGCCGGCGGGCCGCTCGGAGGGACTAGCTACTTCGTGAAATACGAGGGAGAGGCCGTGAAGTTCTTCCCGCTTCCCTGGGACACAGTCCTGTCGGTGCACGGCACCGCCGGGTACGTGCAGGGCTACGAGGGGAGGGAGGCCCCGATATACGAGCGCTACTTCCTTGGCGGCATAAACTCGATAAGGGGCTTTGAGACGAGGACCGTCGGCCCCACTGACCCTGCGACCGGCGACCTCATCGGAGGCAACACGATGCTGGCGGCGAACGTCGAGTACCTTTTCCCGCTTTTCCCGGAACAGAACATAAGGGGCCTGGTCTTCTTCGACATAGGAAACGCCTACAAGGGAAGGATAGATTTCTCGGACCTGCGCTCATCCGCCGGAGCGGGCATACGCTGGTTCTCGCCGCTCGGGCCGCTCCGGCTCGAGCTCGGGTTCAACCTCGACCCCAGGACCGGCGAGAGCTCCTCGCAATGGGACTTCGCAATAGGCTCGGTGTTCTAACGGGCTCTTCGGTGGGCCCTTGTCTTTCAAGCAATACATACGCTTAAAAAAGGAGAGAAGAATGAAGTCACTCAGGATCGCTGTAATCGCGGTATTCGCGTTTTTTCTCGCTGCCTCGCTGGGCCCGGCCGGAGCGGCCGAGGTCAAGATAGGCTACGCCAACCTCCAGAAGGCGCTGAACGAGTGCCAGGCGGGCGTGAAGGCCAAGGACGACCTGAAGGTCGAGGCCGAGGGGCTCGAGAGCGAGCTCGGCAAGAAGCAGGAAGAGCTCAAGAAGATGAAGGAAGAGCTCGACAAGAAATCCAGCGTCTGGAACAAGGAGACGAGGGACGCCAAGGAAAAGGACTTCAAGGCCAAAACGGCCGAATTCCAGAAAAAGTTCATGGAGTACGGCGACGAGCTGAACAAGAAGAAGCAGGAGACCGAAGCCAGGATAATAAAGGAGCTTCGTGACGTCGTGGAGGAGATAGCCAAGAAAAAAGGCATGACCTTCGTGTTTGAGAAGTCGGTCGGCGGTCTTCTGTACGCGCCCAAGGACCTCGATCTCACCGATGAGGTCATAAAGGCCTACGACGCCAAGAAAAAGAAGAAATGACGGCCAT
>UBJH01000398.1_pt1 | contig 13204 bp, 14 predicted proteins | sample 2193721 | NCBI WGS metagenome assembly UBJH01 (sample SAMEA4703186, study PRJEB27089) | metagenome | reverse complement strand
GGCTGGGTTTCGTTCCTCAACCCAGCTTGGGTACTCACCTGCCACACGGTGTAACCTATGTCCCCGGACTGTTTTGTTACCTATCTCCCCGACCGCTCATCGCGCCACGCTTAAGCTCCCGCTCCGCGATGCGGATTGCCGCGAGGATTCGCCGGAGTACTTTGTTCCATTGGATCGAGCGGGGATCGATGAAAATGTCAACGACACTTGAGTAGCGCATAAGATGCCGCGAGTAGAGATTGCTGAGTTCCTTCAACTCTGCAGCGACGTTGCCATCCGGTGTTCTTAGACCGAATGCTATCGACGCCTCGGACGCAGCACGGCAAAGATCGTGGCCAATTCCTCGGAGACGCGGCTTGTACTGGTCGTACTCGCGCAGCAGCAAAAGGCCCTTTAGAGTGATCTCGAGACCTTGGCACAACAAATGAAGAACACGGTCGGCATAATTCTGATATGGCTGACCAGCGTTCAGGTCCTGCGGGTGCGTCCGCGGGGCCGAGAATCCCTCTGCCGACTTCGGAGCCCTCTGGCGAGCCCACGGCTCCTGGGCCCCCTCACCCTCACCCTCTCCCCCAGCGTGGAGAGAGGGGCCGCTGTTCTCCTTCGACACGCTCGGGCCGAACGGCAGGTAAAAGGAGAACGTATCTTAACGGGTGGCGTTCCGGGGCAGTTCGGCGGGCAGGTTCCTATTCAGGGAAACCTTACGCGCCCAGCGCATGTGCGACGGCCTCCGGGTTGTCTGCAGCCACCTTCAGCAGGGCCCTTGCCGGGCCTTCAGGCACTCGCCGGCCTTGTTCCCAGTTCTGTAGTGTGGCCAGGCTGACGCCGATCATCAGGGCAAACTCGGACTGTGACTTGCCGAGCTTGAGACGGATCGACTTGATGTCAGCCGGGTCAAATGTAAAGACCCGAGCCGGCTTCATCCGGCCTCGCCTGATCCGGCCAGCCTGACGAACGCTCCTGACAAGATTCTGGAAATCCTTCTCTTTCACTTGAACTCCTCCCCGACCAGCCTGCTCAGCACCTTGACCTGCTGGGCGGTCAGGTCACCCTGCTCTTGTTTTGTGTAAGCGTATAGCATATAGAAGGTGTTCGTCGGCTTGTCCCAGTAGTAGATAACACGTACACCGCCTTGCTTGCCCCGACCTGCGAGACCCCACCGCAACTTCCGAAGACCCCCGCTACCTCGGATGATATCACCCTGCTCTGGACGCAACGCCAGAGCAAGTTGAAGGGCGCGGTACTGTTCCTGGTCCAGTAACGCTGTGACCGCTCTTGTGAAAACCGACGTTTCGACGAACCGCATAACGTAGTGTACGCCATTGACTGATACATGACAAGGATTCTTGCAGAGGTCATTCTGTCCGGCTAACGTAGAGTTAGAGTGTTGTAGGCGAGAAGGGTACAACATTTCAACAGGTTCCGTCCATGGGTTCGGCAAGCCCGCTCTGAGCTGCTGTTCTCCTTCGACACGTCTAGGACGAACGGCAACTGGATTCCGGCTCGCGCCCGCTATGCGGGCCTGGCCGGAATGACGTCCAGAAATATGCGACGAATTTCAAGCACACGACAGTAGATCGTTTTTTCCGTAATCTCACGTCAATTTCAGCCATTATCGGAGTCATAATATCCGACACCTGTTACAATATGAGGTAGGTCAATCCATGGGGTACGCACCGATCTCATGAGCACCGAAGCGGGGTGACTAGAGGAGGAAGACGGCGATGCGGATGTATGTGGCCGGGCAGTGGATCGACACGGCAAAGCATATCGACGTCCTGAACCCGTACGATGGAACGGTGGTGGATACCGTACCATGTGCGGAATTGGGGGATATTGAGAAGGCCCTGGAGAGCGCAGCGCACGGCGCGCGGACGATGGCGAGGCTTCCCGGCTACGACCGTTATCGAATCCTGAAAAAGGCGGCGGAGCTGATTGAGGCGCGAAGCGAGGAGTTCGCCGAAACGATTACGCTCGAGGAGGGCAAGAGCCTGGCCGAGTCGCGCTTCGAGGTGAGCCGGGCAGTGCAGACCATGACCTTGTCCGGCGAGGAGGCGAAGCGTCTCCATGGTGAGACCGTCCCCTTCGATGGAGCCCCGGGCGGCTCCGGTAAGTTCGGGTTTACCCTGCGCGTACCGTGCGGGGTCGTCGTTGCCATCAGCCCATTCAACTTCCCGTTGAACCTGGTATGCCACAAAGTAGGACCCGCCCTGGCCGCCGGTAACGCAGTCGTCATCAAACCGGCCACCGATACCCCTCTCTCAGCGCTGAAGCTGACAGAGATTCTGCTGGAGGCGGGTCTGCCGGCCGAGGGAATCGCCTGTCTGACCGGCTCAGGAGCGGTAATCGGCGACGCGCTGTGCAGCGATCGGCGGGTCCGCAAGATCACCTTTACCGGCAGCCGTGATGTCGGCGAGCGGATCTGTCGGATGGCGGGGATCAAGAAGGTGACGATGGAGCTTGGCAGCAACTCGCCCGTCATCGTCATGCCCGATGCCGATCTCGATAAGGTCGCTGCCGCCGTAGCGGCAACCGGCTACACGAACGCCGGGCAGGTCTGCATCTCCACACAACGGGTCTTGACCAGCGAAAAGGTCTACGGCGATTTCCTGGATGCCCTGAAACCCAAGGTGGAGGCGCTCGTGACCGGCAACCCCCTGGACGAGAAGACCAAGGTGGGCCCGATGATCCGCGAACGGGATGCCATCCGGGTTGAGGAGTGGGTGCGCGAGGCGGTTACGAGCGGTGCGCGGGTCGTGGCCGGCGGGGAGCGTTATGGCGCCATCTACGCCCCTACGGTCGTCGCCGACGTCAAGCCCGACATGCGGATCTTTTGCAGCGAGCTGTTCGGGCCGGCCGTCGCGGTGACTCGGTTCGACACAATCGACCAGGCGATTGCGCTGGCCAACGATACGATCTATGGTCTGGCGGCCGGTATCTTCACTGAGAACATCGAGTGGGCAATGCGGTTCGCGCGCGAGGTCGAGGCCGGCAACCTGATGATCAACTGGGGCCCTCAATGGCGCGCCGACCTGATGCCGTACGGGGGGCTGAAGGAGAGCGGCTTCGGCAAGGAAGGCCCGCGCTATGCCGTGGAGGAGATGACGGAGCTGAAACTGGTGTGCTTCCACCTGAAGGGCTAGCGACTTTCGACGAGGACGGACGTTGATGAAGGCTGCTGAGTTGCTGATTCGGTGCCTTGAGCATGAGGGGGTACGCTACGTTTTCGGTATCCCGGGCGAGGAGACGCTGGATCTTATGGACGCTCTCCTCGACTCCAGTATCACCTTCATCCCTACCCGCCACGAGCAGGGGGCGGCCTTCATGGCCGATAGCTACGGCCGTCTGACTGGAACGGCTGGCGTCTGTCTGGCCACCCTGGGGCCTGGCGCCACCAACCTGGTGACCGGGATCGCCGACGCCAACCTTGATCACGCCCCCTTGGTGGCCATTACCGGTCAGGCCGGCCGGGACAGGATCCACAAGGAGTCGCATCAGTACATCGATATTGTGGAGAATTTCCGGTCGATTACCAAGTGGAATACCCGGGTGGAGGTCGGAGCGGTCATCCCCGAGGTGGTACGAAAAGCGTTCAAGATTGCGCAAGCCGAGAAGCCCGGAGCCTGTCACCTGGAGCTGCCTGAAGACGTCGCGGGGGAGCAGGTGGCGGGGATCCCGCTCACGGTGGAGCGGCCGCGGCGACCCTCACCCGACCGTCCTTCTCTCCATGCGGCAGCCAAGTTGATCGAGGAAGCCTCCTTTCCCCTCATCCTCGCCGGCAACGGGGTCATCCGCGGGAGAGCAGATCACGCTCTCCGGACGCTCTCCGAGCGAGTCGGCATCCCCGTGGTCAATACCTTTATGGCCAAGGGGTGTGTCCCGGCTGACTACGACCTCTCCCTCATGACCATCGGCCTGCACGTCCGCGACTACGTGGCGTGCGGGATAGAGCGGGCTGATCTCATCATCGCCGTGGGCTACGACCCGGTCGAGTACGCCCCGAAGTTCTGGAATCCGGACGGGACCTGCCGCGTGATCCACATCGACTTCACGCCGGCGGAGGTGGACAGTCATTATCAGCCTGTGGTGGAGGTTGTCGCAGACATTCGGGAGACCCTCGAGCTCCTGGCGGACGAGGTCCATGGTTGCAAAGACCCAGCCGCCGCCAAGTCCCTTCGACGGTGGATCTCGACTGAGTTAGAGGCGGATGCCGATCACGACGGCTTCCCCCTTAAGCCCCAGCGGATCCTTCGCGACATCCGCGCGGTGCTCGGACGGGACGACATCCTGGTCTCCGACGTCGGTGCCCACAAGCTCTGGGTGGCCCGCCTCTTCCCTGCTTATGCCCCCAACACCGTCCTGATCTCAAATGGCTACGCCGCGATGGGCTTCGCCCTCCCGGCCGCCATCGCAGCCAAGCTGGTGTTTCCCGAGCGGCGCGTTCTCGCGGTGAGCGGCGACGGCGGCTTCCTGATGAACTGCCAGGAGCTGGAGACGGCTGTCCGATTGGGTCTTCGCTTGGTCATCGTCATCCTTCGGGATGACAGCTTCGGCGTCGTTCGCTGGAATCAACTAACCCGATTTGGCCGGGAATCGGGCGTCTCCTTCGGGAACCCGGACTTTGTAAAGTTCGCCGAGTCGTTCGGGGCGAGGGGCTATCGAGTAGAGGAGGCCGCAGCCCTTCGCCCCATCCTCGAGGAAGCCGGTCAATGGCAAGGCCTGTCCATTGTGGATGTCCCGGTTGACTACGCTGAGAATTTCAAATTGAGAGAGAAGATGGGACGGATCGTGTGCCCCTTGTGAGGGCACGCGGGTGTTTCAGGATGGAGATGCGATGTTGAAGGGTGTGGATCATGTGGATCTGGTTGTTTCTGACATGGATGAGGCGATCGCGTTCTATACAGAGAAGCTGGGCCTGAAGCTTCGATACGACGGCCGCCCTGACGGTGGCCACAAACACACCTTTCTTGGCAATGCGGAGGTATCGTTTGTGGCTCTTGAGGAGGACCTTGCAGGGGGGGTTCGCGAACCGCCCCTGCAGGGACATCTGGCCTTTGCGGTAGATGATGTCGAGGCCGCGCGCAAGGAACTTGACAAGCGCGGCGTGGAGATCACCGGCGAGCGGACCGATGAGGATGGCCGAGCCAAGTCCTACTACTTCACCGGTCCGGACGGCATTCGTCTCGAAATCTACGGACGGTGTTAGGGGGTTCACGTGTAAGGGGCGGTTCGCGAACCGCCCCTTACACGATCAGGCCCTCTGAGGCGGTGTCACGATATGCGTCAGGCAAACGGGGACGTGAGGGTTGGCGATCCGGTGAACAACCGCGACGTTGAAGAGGCCCGCAACTACCATGCGGCGACCAAACACTCTTACTGGAGTGTCCGGTTAGGAGGTCATTCCCTCGACTGGGCCAACAAACCGCGTCCGCACAAGGTATATCAGGGACTGCCGGTTGTCCCCCTTCCGTGCGATGTGACGCAGCCGACCATGGTGGCGCTTGAGGCCGTTGGAGCCTTTCCGTCGATCGGAACGAGCATTCGTAATCTGGCCGAGCTGGCGCAGGTCCTGTTCTTTTGCGGTGGTCTGACTAAGAAGAAGGTCTGCCCTGGTGGCGAGGTGCAGTACTTTCGTGCGGCCTCCTGCACCGGTGCGTTGTATGAGGTAGAGATCTATGTGGTCTGCGGCGATTTACCGAGACTGCCCGCCGGGGTCTATCACTTCTGCCCGGCCGACTTCGCTCTCCGCCGGTTGCGGGCGGGAGATCTCCGGGGAGAGCTCGCTCGCGCGACGGCCGGCGAAGAGTCGATCTCGGATGCTCCTGTCATACTGGTGCTGACGGCTATCTTCTGGCGGAACGCCTGGAAGTACCAGGCAAGGGCCTACCGCCACTTCTACTGGGACGCGGGAACGATTCTGGCCAACCTGCTGGCCACGGCTGCTTCCACGCAGCTTGCATCTCGGGTTGTCACAGGGTTCATTGATGCCCGCGTGGACCGTCTCCTTGGTCTGGATAGCGAACGCGAAGCAAGTCTTTGCCTGGTTCCGATTGGAGCAGGTTCATCTGCTCCGGAGCCTTGGGACATTCAGCCGATTGCGCCCGAGACCATCCCGCTCTCGGCAAGGGAGGTGGACTATCCGCTGATTACGCAGATGCGCGCAGCCTCCATGCTGCTGAGCGAAGAGGAGGTTCGAGCCTGGCGATCAGGTTTTGTTCCAAGTCCCTTGCCGCCAATCAATGGGAGATATTTTCCTCTGAACAGCATTAAGCGCGACGCCCTCCCTAATCGAACCCTGGGTGAGGTCATTATCCGCCGTGGTTCGACACGTCAGTTCGCTCAACTGCCGATCTCATTCCAGCAGCTTTCTACGGTCCTTGAGCAGTCCAGCCGCGGGATCCCGGCGGACTTTCTCAGAGGGCCAGGAACGACCTTACTGGACACCTACCTCATCGTCAACTCCGTCGAGAATCTCCCTACGGGGGCCTTCTACTTCTCGCCGTCCGAGCAGGCGCTTGAGCTCTTGAAAGAGGGTACCTTTCGGCGTGAGGCGGGCCATCTCTGTCTCGAACAGGGGCTGGGCATCGAGGCGAGCGTCATCATCTTTTTCCTCGCCGACCTGGACCGGATCCTTGAGCGCTACGGCAATCGGGGTTATGGCGCCGCCCAGCTCGAGGCGGGGATCGTCGGCGGGAAGATCTACCTCTGCGCATATGCCCTGGGATTAGGCGCGACGGGTACTACCTTCTACGACGACGACGTGACCGAGTTCTTCTCGCCTCATGCCGCCGGGAAGGCGACGCTGTTCGCGATAGCGCTGGGGCGGTCGGCACGTACCCCCGGGCGTATCGCACTCCTCAAGCCGGGAGCAGACTGAGAAGGGGCATAGGTATCGCGACGATGACCAATCTCTTTCAGCCAAGGCTCCTCAATGGGGTGTTCGGCGATCCCGGTCTCTTTGTGCGGCTCAGGTGGGAGCGGCGCGCCTTGCTGCTGGACCTCGGTGACCTGACGACGCAGCCGCCCGCCGATCTGCTGAAGGTTACCGATATCTTTGTCTCTCACACCCACGTTGATCACTTTATCGGCTTCGATCACCTGCTGCGGATCGTTCTCGGTCGTAACCAGATGATCCGTCTCTTTGGGCCTCCCGGCATCATCGCACACGTTGAAGGGAAGCTCGCCGGCTATATCTGGAACCTGGTTGAGGGGTATACCCTCGCATTCCAGGTTCACGAGGTGAGTGCGGAGAAGGTCACGGCAGCTCGCTTTCCATGCGGCGCTCGCTTCGAGCGGCTCGATCTCCCATCGTCTTCACCGTTTACCGGGGTACTGGTCGACGATCCGTTGTTCCAGGTCGAAGCGGTTCACCTCGATCATAAGATCCCGTGTCTTGCCTTTGCGCTGGCCGAAGCAGAGCGGATCAACATCGACCCCGAACGACTGCAGCGTCTCGGTCTTGCGACCGGGCCCTGGCTGACCGAATTCAAGCGGCTGGTCCGCGCAGGCGCACCGGACAATACGACAGTCCGAGCCCCGTGCGCGGAGGTGACCGGCCAGGTGTCGCTCCGAAAGGTCTCCTCACCCCCGCCCTCTCCCCAACGGGGCGAGGGGGACAAGAAAGAGAATCCTCTCCCCTCTGGGGGAGAGGATGAAGGTGAGGGGGCACAGAGGTTCATGCCCACGGGCGCACCGAAAACGCATGCGGCATTCCAGGAATGGCGGCTCGGCGACCTGCGAGACAAGGTCGTGACCATTACGAGCGGTCAGAGACTGGTCTACGTCACGGACACATCATACTCCGACGAGAATCGGCGGAAGATCATCGCCCTGGCGCAGGGCGCGGACCTGTTGTTTTGTGAAGCGATGTATCTGGAGCAGGATCGGGATTACGCGACCGAGCGACACCACCTGACGGCGCGGCAGGCCGGACTGCTTGCTCGCGAGGCTCATGTGAAGGAGCTGGTCATCTTCCATTTCTCTCAACGATATCAGGAGCGCTCGGAGGCCATCTATCAAGAGGCCGCTGAGTCGTTCGGCGGTCCTGTCCGCTTCGGCTAAACCTTATGCCGGCATCTCGTGTCACAGTACACGGATGTTGAGATCGGGTGCCGGGTTGCCCCAGCGTGTAACGGATCGGTAAGAACGCAGAGACGATGTGACAAGGAGGACGTGACGATGCGAGCAATTGTAACGGCTGTGTTGGTTCTGATGAGTGTAGCAGGAACGGTCTTTTCGCCGGCGTGGACATGGGCTGCCTCGGCTGAGGAGGGTGCGGGCGGACCGGGGATGATGGGGTATCGGATGACTCCCGAGATGATGCGCGGAATCCATGAGATGATGCAGGGCATGGGACTGATGGAGCCGGGATTTCATGCTCGGAGGGGCCACGAGAGGCCACTGATCAGCCTGATACTGGCATCAAAGGAGCAGCTTGGATTGACTGCCGATCAGGAGCGTACCCTCAGGGAGTTGCGAGCCGACTTCCAGAAGGAGTCGATCAGGCAGAACGCGGAGATCGATGTGGCGGAGTTGGAGCTGAACGGCCTGCTGGAGCAGGAGAAGGTGGATGTCGCCAGGGCGGAGATGCTGGCGAAGAAGATTGCAATGCTGCAGGCCGGCCTTCGTGTTGGTCGTATCAAGACCATTGAGGCCGGAAAGGCGGTCCTGACACCGGAGCAGCGGGGGAAGTTCGAACGATTGGGCCACGAATCGATGATGGGCCCCGGCATGGCCCCTCCGATGCGCCCTGGCGCACGGTGACCGCCAAATCGATATTGCGAGGGGACAGGGGGCAGGAGCGACGTTCAGGACTGCACGTCCGGGGTATGGATTGGCTTACGCCGGCGGTGGGCGAATTTCGTGGCCAGCAGGATCGCCTCGACCAGGCTGCGAGGATTTGCGGTCCCTGTTCCCGCGATATCGAAGGCGGTGCCGTGATCTACTGAGGTGCGGATGATAGGGAGTCCAACGGTCACGTTCACCCCACGATGAAATCCGATCAGCTTGAGCGGGATATGGCCCTGATCATGGTACATTGCGACGACGGCGTCGAATTCACCAAGCTTGTGTCGATGGAACAGTGTGTCCGGAGGGAAAGGACCGCTTGCCCTGATTCCCTCCGCCTTGGCGGTCTCGACCGCCGGCGCAATCTCCGCTGTCTCTTCTCGACCGAACCGGCCACTCTCGCCGGCGTGAGGGTTGAGGCCGGCAACGCCAATTCGCTTTTGCCGTGATCCGAGGTCGCAGAGCACCTGGTGAGCCAAACGAATGACCGTTAGAACCCTGGCCTGTTTTACCTTATCGCAGGCGGTTCGTAACGAGGTATGGGTTGAGACGTGGAGAACCCGCATACGCCCGACGACCAGCAGCATCGCGTAATCCCTGGTGCGGGTCCGCTCGGCGAACAGCTCCGTCTGACCGTCGTATGTAAACCCCGCCTGGGCTATCGCTTCCTTGTTAACGGGGCCAGTGACGACTCCGTCCAGTTCGTGGGCTATCGTCAGGTCGATCGCCTTATTGAGGTACTCTACCGCCGCCCTGCCGCAGTGGGGAGCAAGAACGCCTGGCGGGCAACTTGCAGTGTCGGTATTCTTTAGATCCAGCACCTCAAGACAGCCCGGATCGCCGGTGATCTCAGCCGGCGAGGCGATGGATCGAACGACGAGGTCAAGACGGCATAGCCTGATGGCCCGCCGCATGATGCCTGCCTCGCCGACGATCAACGGACGGCAGGCCGCCCGCACCTCCTCCTGTGTCACGGCTTTGGCTACGATTTCGGGACCTATCCCTGCCGGGTCGCCGATGGTCAATCCCAAAAACGGACGAAACGTCGTATACCTGGGCATGATCGCTCCTAAGTGTGCTCGGATGATAGCACAATCCGCTTCTTCCCCCCAGACCTTTCTGGTATAGTGGCTCTGTATCCGCCGAGCTATTGGGAAGACTTGATGATACAGTGTCTAACCGAACACTGAAGGAGGCGTAGATGCGTATTATGAGCCGAACCCGCGCAGCGCTCGTTGCTATCCTGATTATTGCCTTCCCCTTGCTTCAGGCCTGCGCCGCTACGGCGACTCGCGAGAGTACCGGGGAGTACCTTGATGACACGGCTATTACCGCCAAGGTGAAAACGCAGTTACTTGGCGACCCTACAATCAGTGGTTTCGCAATTTCGGTAGAGACCTTTCGTGGACGGGTCATTCTGTCCGGGTTTGTCAACTCTCAGGCCCAGATCGATCGAGCAGTTGCTTTGTCCAGGGAGGTCTCCGGGGTCAGAGAGGTACAGTCGGTGTTGGTGATTAAGAGCAGGTAGCAGCCTGTCCAACGCTGCTCACCTCGAAGCGGTCGCTGGAACCACCTGATCCTCGCGCAGGACAATATGTGGACGACAATCGAAAGCGCGTTTGATCTGGTTTCCGCCTTTATTGACTTCCTGATGGTCTCATCAGTTTCAGTGCCGGCGCTTCAGTTAGCCGGGATCATCCTTGTCGCATTTCTGCTCGGCGTACTCATTGGGCGGATCACGAAGCGCAGGGTGCAACGGGCCGTCGAGCACGCAATCGAGCCGGAGGCGGACCGCGTCTTACTGGATTTCGAGAGGTTGACGCCACTTGGTCCTTCTCAAGACAAGGCGGCAGAGAATTCGACGATGGATATCTCTGATCTGCGGTCTGATCAGATGCATAAGGACTCTACAGCCGGTAACCAAGAGGGGCAAGAGGAGCCGATGTTACTCAAGGAATGACCAACGTGACAGTTCACTGCTTCCCTTGATTTTTTTGGCGGTCTCAGGTATCTTCTTGAGTATACTCTTTTCCCAATGTAATGTATGTACACCGCATGGCACAGGTAATGGATACAGCGTACCCGGCGACAAGTTCGCTTGCTGAGATCTTTTCAAATACGGCAGACGGAGCGCTCGGCGTCGATCAAGACCACATGATCACCCTGTGGAACAAGGCGGCCGAGCGTCTCGTGGGGTTTACGGCGGCAGAGGTTTTGGGAAAGCCCTGCTCCGAGGTGTGGGCTGTCAGAAACCGAACAGGGTGCCGGCTGTGCGGAGAGAATTGTACCCCGATCACCTCAGCCAGAAAAGAAGAGCCTGTTGAGGGGCGTGAGATCATGATCCACACCAAGACGGGGCGCCCCCGCTGGCTCCACGTCAGCACCATCGTCGTCCCCTCCGGTTCTCCGAGCCTCTTCACCATGGTGCACATTTTTCACGACGTTACCAGGCAGGTAGAGACCGAGGTCCTGCTCGGTAAGGTCCAGTCCCTGCTGGGAAGCGAAGGAACCCTCTCGGATGGCGGCGCAATGACGACCTCGGAGAGCGCCTCTCCCTTGAAGACATTAACGCCTAGAGAGCAGGAGGTTCTCCGATTCATCGCCCGCGGCGAGACTGCCAAGGGGATTGCGAGAGCGCTTCAAATCAGCACCACCACCGCCCGCAACCATACCCAGAAGATCCTCGCCAAACTTGGCCTCCACACCAAACTCGAGGCCGTGGCGGTTGCCTACCGCTACAAACATTTCTAGTCCCATTCCGGATCATGCCTTCCGGCTTTGAAGAGGTGGCCTCTCCACACCTGAAGCGACTGCCCTCTTACCGCCACAGTAGGCCATTTGAGGAGGCTGAAAAGAGGCCGGTGAGTGAGGAGTGGGTCAAACTCGACTACAACGAAAATTCCCTGGGGCCGTCACCGCTGGCGGTCAAGGCGATACAGGGTCTGCTGTACGGCCTCAACCGGTACCCCGATTGCCATGGACACGATCTCAAGGAGCGATTGGCTGAGCGGCTCAGGCTGTCGCCGGCGCATATTGCGCTGGGGAACGGCAGCAGCGAGCTGATCGATCTGTGCGCGCGGTACTTCCTCGGCCCTGACGCAGAAGCTATCGTGGGCGATCCCGCCTTCGCATTTTACGGCCGGGCGGTTCAGGCTGCCGGAGGCCAACGAGTCTCAGTTCCATTGAAAGCGTTTCGTCATGATCTTCAGGCCATGGCTCAACAGATCACGCCCCGGACCAGGATGGTCTTTATCGGCAACCCGAACAATCCGACAGGAAGCTGCGTCCCGCCCCACGACATCGCCGCCTTTATCGAGACGCTCCCGGAACGGGTTATCGTTCTTCTTGACGAGGCATATCGTGAGTATCTTCCCGACGAACTTCAACCTGACACCGTGCGCTACGTGCGGGAGGGCCGCTCGGTGATCGCATTGCGGAGTTTCTCCAAGATCTACGGGTTGTCGGGGCTGCGGATCGGGTACGCGATCGCCCCGCCCGATTGTGTTGCGCTCATTGATAAGGCGAGGCAGCCGTTCAACGTGAATGCCCTGGCCGGCGTAGCCGCCGTGGCCGCCCTCGACGATGAGGCGCATCTCGCCGGTTCGAAGCGCCTCAACGAGGACGGCAAGCAGTATCTATACCAGACCCTTGAGGAGCTTGGAGTACGCTACGTACCGACGGCGGCAAACTTCATCCTTGTCGATGTCGAACGGGATGTCGACCAGGTTGTTCGAGCCTTGGCGGAGAAACGGGTGGCCGTCTGTTCTCTGGCCCGATATGGGCTCCGGACGTCCCTGAGGGTCACCATCGGCGCCTTCCATGAGAATGAGCGATTCGTCGCAGCCCTCCGCGAAGTCCTCTCGACCCACTGAACGTGCCATGCTTAGCCCACCTCAGGCACTACAGGTGGTAAGAACACGAAGGATGTGGTGTGATGACTGATATCGATGTTGTGATCGAACACCGCTCCCAGTATGCAGTGGAGGTGCTTTCGCACTATACCCCTGTAGCGGCGGCCTACCTGTTTGGCTCGTGGGTGGAAGGAAGCGCCGATGAATGGAGCGACATCGATCTCGCAGTTTTTCTGGAGGACATCGAGTCGTGGGACAATGTTACCTGCGCGCACACCGCAGCCCTGGTACAAGAGAAGGCAGGCGATGATATCAAACTCCATTTCTTTTCCGCTCGTTCGCTGCACCAACCCGACGTCACCAGTTTCGCCGCGTATATCCTGGCGCATGGTGTCCCTATCAAACCGCAAGGTCCAGAGCGTATCTAGCCACGCAGGCGACCGCGTTTGATCACATCCGCCTTGACGGTTTCGAAGGGAACGCCTTTCTCCTTGCGCCGTTGTTCAGAGACAAGGCCGTCGTAGAAATCCTCCCACAGCGCCCCGTGTTTGCGAAGGTCGATCTGT
>UBJH01001130.1_pt1 | contig 13223 bp, 11 predicted proteins | sample 2193721 | NCBI WGS metagenome assembly UBJH01 (sample SAMEA4703186, study PRJEB27089) | metagenome | reverse complement strand
TAACGCAAAAGTGACCCACCCCCCAGACCTCTGCTAGAGTGCTGTGACTCAAGAAAGCCGCAGCAGTGGCAGAGGAGGAAGGATGATTGGGATGGATCAATACGAGCTGATCCGGACGGCGCATCGGGTGTACCACAAGAGTATCCGACAGATCGCACGAGAGACGAAACACCATCGCAAAACGATTCGCAAAGTGCTGGCTGGAATGGAGCCGCAGTACCGGCGACAGAAGAGCGCGACGATGCCGCGAATGGATGCGGTCGCCGCTGTGGTGACGCACTGGCTGGAAGCGGACCAGCAAGCCCCGAAGAAGCAGCGACATACGGCGCGGCGGATCTACACGCGGCTGGTGGCGGAACATGCGTTTGCGGGGGCGGAATCGACGGTGCGGCGCTGGGTACGGCAGCTTCGCGCATGGCGGGGCGAGGGCCGTGCTGTAGCGGTGATTCCGCTGGACGCGGAAGTCGCCCGAGAAGCCGAGGTCGATTGGGGCAGCGGCTACGTCCGCATGGCGGGGCAACTGGTCACCGTCAAGCTGTTCTGCATGCGCTCGCGCTACAGCGGCAAGCCGTTCCTGCGAAGCTATCCGTGGGAACGCCAGGAGATGTTTTTCGATGGTCATCAGCGGGCGTTTGATTATTACGGCGGCGTCTTCCCCGTACTCGTGTATGACAATCTGAAGACGGCCGTCGCCCAGATGCTGCGGGGCAAGGGGAGGCGGGAGCAGGAACGCTTCATCTCGTTTCGCAGTTACTACAGCTTTGAGGCCCGGTTCTGCAACCCGGCACGCGGGCAAGAGAAGGGTGGGGTAGAAGGACTGGTCGGGTTTGGACGACGCAACTTTCTGGTGCCCATCCCGGACGTCGACAGTTTCGAGGCACTCAACGCCTTGTTGCTCCAACGATGCGTGGAACAAGGGACCCGTCCCATTGAAGGTCGCGAGGATCGACGAACGATTGACGAGCGGCATGACGAAGAGCGGGCGCGATTGATCCCCCTCCCCTCGACGCCGTACGAAAACCACAAGCTCGTGGAGGTGCACGTCTGTCGCTACAGCACGGCACAGGTGGATCGGAATCGCTACTCGGTGCCGACGGCCTACGTGGGGCGCTGGCTGCAGGCCGAGCTGGGGTGTGATCGAGTGCGCTTCTATGCTGATCACAAGCGGGTCGCGGATCATGCGCGGCTGTTTGGCCACAGTCAATGGCAGCTCGATCCGTTGCACTACCTGGGACTGATCCACCAGCGCATTGGGGCGTTTGAGTGCGCCCGGCCGATCCGGCAATGGCGGGCGCACTGGCCGGCAGCATACGAGACCCTGCTCGGCGAGCTGCGCCAGCGGCTGGGGGACAACCGCGGCACACGAGAGTTTGTCGAAGTGTTGCAGTTGCATGGACGCTACTCCGCGGAAGAGGTCGAAGCCGCCGTTCGTCAAGCGCTGCAGTGTCACACCTACGGGTACGAAGCGGTGAAGCATCTGCGGCTGCGCCAAGACAGTCCTGGGTGGCAGTGCCCGCCGCTGGAGAGCGGGTTGATTCCCGGCGTGACCGACCGGCAGATCGCTCTCGGTGACCTCTCTCGATATGATCGGCTACTCGACGGAGGTGGACAATGAGCCGCGCGTCGGAAGAAGTGCTGCTGGATGATCATCTGCATCGGCTGAAGCTGCCCGCCATGTTGCGACAGTATCGCGAATGTGGACGGGCGGCGCGAGAGACCGGGCAGCGTTATGAAAGCTATCTGCTGGATCTCACCACCTCGGAAGTGGAACAGCGTCGAGCGCGTCAACTGCAACGGCGATTGCAGGAGGCCCGGTTTCCGGTGCTCAAAACGCTGGAGCATACGGATCTCAACAAGTGGCCCAGTTTGGAGGCGCTGCAACTTCGGGAGTATGCCGAAGGGCACTACATCGCGCGACGAGAAAACGTCATCCTGATCGGTAAGCACGGCACCGGCAAAACTCATGCCGCCACGGTCTTGGGTGTGGAAGCCTGTCGGCGCGGTCACCGAGTGTTGTTCGCCACGGCGGCAGACCTGGTCAACACGTTGGTGGAAGCCCGCGAGGCGCGGCACCTGAAGCGCACCTTGGAGAGACTCTCGCGTGCCCCACTGCTGATCATCGACGAGGTCGGATACATCCCGTTCTCGGCCGAAGGGGCGCAGCTGTTGTTTCAGGTCTTCTCGGACCGCTACGAAAAGGGATCGATGCTGGTGACCTCCAACCTGCCGTTTGCCCAGTGGACCACGGTCTTTGGCGATGCGGCTCTGACCGCCGCGTTGCTGGATCGACTGACCCACCACTGCACCATCCACGAATTTGACTGGGAAAGTCACCGCTTTGCTGAAAGTCTAGGACGAAAACAGAAATCGAATAAGTCCGTACGTCGCGAAGTGGCTGCTACTTCCGCCCCTGCGGGGACTACAAAGGAGGTGCATCACGCGGGCCCCCCGACCCCTCTTGATGCATGACTATTTTGTTAACCCCAGGGTGGGTCACTTTTGCGTTATCGCGGTGGTACACTTTTCCGTTGTCATTAGCAGTTCACCCCCACCCCATCCTTCCACCCCTCAAGAGAACTTCTGGGAGCTACTCGATTACCTCCATAATCCGACTCTGCACATTTGAGGCTAACGTCATCAGCTCGCTGCGAAGCGCCTTGCGCTCATCGAGAGCCAAAATCTTATCGAAGTTGCTGAAGTCGCCCACCTCAATCGTAACGACTCGTTCCAACTTATTCGCCAAGTGGTCCCCAAGGACGTGGAACCTTGAGACCCCTTGGTTGGCAAGCCAAAAATTTTTCATTTTGCCGATCAAGAAGGCATCCAATGCCTGCTCTTGCCCTGGCTGGACTTCACACATGATGTGATAGATCATCGTTGCTCCTCCTTTGACGTCGAGTGTACGTTATGGTTATCTCCCCTCACCCCTGCACACGTCATCGATCACCCCCACTCGGGATCAGTGCGTCGAACTGCCGCATATTCATCGATCGCTTCGAGTGCTCTTGGAGGGCGCGCCGGCTGTCGTTATCGAGTGCGATCCCGATGCACGCCTGCGGTGGTGGCACTTAGCCATCATTCAGCGCGCCGCTCCCGTCGGTCCTGGCATTATGGGGTCTTGGTAAAGCTTCTGATGTAGACCACCAGATCCTTGATCTCGGAATCGGTCAGTTTTAGCCCAAACGAAGGCATCGATGCTTTACCTTGCTTAATAGTTCGAAAGAGGACGTCATCAGACCGGGTTTGCATATAGGCCGGATCGGCCATGTTGGGCACCTTAAACATAAAAAACAACGCCAGCGCCTGCGGTCCATTACCTTTGCCGCTTGCGCCATGGCATCGAGCGCACCCAGCATCGTACCTCGACTGACCGCTTACCGTATTTTTGGGCTCAGCGGCAAACGTGGACGAGGCCCCCACGACGAACAACATCACCATCACGCATAACCACTGACAACGGAGCCGGGACAGAAAAAAAACGCGCATCGTAATTGCTCTCCTCTCATCTAAAGGGGTAACCTGTGTGTACATCGTTTTGTCGCTCGTGTATACGTAGTTGGTGCGCTAACTCCATGATACCAAAGGGTCACGAACAGAACAATGCTGTAAAGCTGTAACGTTCGAGATCGGGTCTCACGTATAAGACGTCCGCGCTCACAAAGTGATACCTCCCAGCCAGCGCTACCACTGTACTGGGAGGTATCAGAATGAAGTGTGATGTGCCTACCTGGATTCTCAGATTAGAACGCCTCGTCGCCGGCAGCCCAAGCCTCCCGCTCCTTCGCCTTCTCCCTGTCGTAGATGGTCCATTCACCTTCCTCGACAACAGAGGCTTCGCGGACCATCCGTCCTGCCCTTGACAGAATGAAATAGACGAGAGGCAACACGCCGCCAAAGAGGAACAGCGCCCCACCGACCGTGCGCATCCACGTCAAGGTGATCCACACGTTATCCGTTACGTGCGCCTGTGCTCGGGCAGCCCAGAGGCCTTCCTTGAAGACAGTCGCCACCTGGTACAAGCCGACCGGGAACAGATCCAACGCCATCATCAACGCCAATCCGCAGTTCAGCGACCAGAACACACCCTTAACCAGCTTCTCGTTCCAAGCAGACCGCTGGAACAGGTGCTGGCAGGCAAACAGCATACCGGCAATGGCGATGTTACCCTTCACGCCAAACATGGCGGCGTGCGCATGATTGCCGGTGAGGTAGGTGCCATGCTCATAGTAGTTGACGATGGGCAGGTTGATCAGCGAGCCGAGGACGCCCGCGCCGAAGATGTTCCAGAAGTTAACGGCCAGGATGAACGTCCAGACGCCGTCCATGACGAAGCGCTGCTTGCCCTCAGCCAAGGCTTCATGGGCCTTCGTCCGCTCCGTCCGCATCTTCCAGGCATCCAGGGTCATTATGAGCAGCGGCAGCACCTGCATAGTGGAGAAGACGCTGCCCAGCGCGATGATCCCTGTCGGCTTGGCGATCCAGTAGAAGTTGTGGGAGATGCCGATCAGGGCGGTCACCAGGAACATCATGACGGCCAGGAAGATAACCCGCTCGGCCATGGCCCGGTTGACCAGACCCATCTGCACCAGCATGTACCCAACGATACAGGTGGTGAAGACCTCGAAGGTGACCTCAACCCACATGTGAATGTTCATCCACCGCCAGTAGTCGGAGATGGCGAAGTTCTGCGACGGGGTCATGAACATCCCGAAGAACAGGAACAGCACCATGATACCGCTGCCGTAGAACAGCCAGGCCGGCACCGACCAGAGGTTCTGGCTGGTGATCCAGGGCTTGACGGCGCGGAAGATGATGTAGACCCACAGACAGAACGAGGCCAGCATCAGAATGTGCCAGAAGCGGCCCAGCTCCAGGAACTCCCAGCCCTGGCTGCCGAACCAGTAGGCCATCTCGTCGGTCAGCATACCGGTATGACCGGCATAAATCCCGAACAGTGCGCCGCCGCCGACGAGCACGCACAGCGCAAAGAGCAGGTTGATCAGGAACCGCTGGCCGTTCGGCACCTTCGAAATCCTGGGCAGGAAGAAGAGGGTGTAGCCGACCCAGGCCATGAAGAACCAGTAGATCTGGACGAGGGCATGATAGCTTCGGACGACGCTAAAGGGGATAACGAGTCCGAACGCGCCCAAGATCGTTTCACCAGGTCCGCCGCCGACGAAATCCTCGGCACCCAGGATACCGGCCAGTACCTGCACCAGGAACAGGATGACAGCGAACGCAAAGAACTTATAGGTGGCGCGCTGGGTCGGCCGCACATAGGCATCGCCCTTGTTTTCAAGGTCGACCGTGGTGAGCGACCAATCGCGCCCGTTGAACGGCTCGCCGGGCAGAGACTTCATTTCACCGTAGACGTACAGGACCAGCATGGTGCCCGCGAACAGCACGAGAATCGAGAGGAAGCTCCAGATATACGTCGCGTACGTGGGCAGGTTGCCGGCCTCAGGATCATACGGCCAGTTGTGGGTATAGCTGTAGATCTCGCCCGGTCGATTCGCGCCGGCTACCCAGCCGCCCCAGAAGAAGTAACCCGCCAATCCCTTGATGTCCTCCGGGTTGCTGATGTAGCTCTGAATCCGACCCTTCTGGAATGCCTCTTCATAGGTGGGATCGGTGAACATCTTGGTGTAATGGTCGACCAATTCATTATACGCAAAGATCTGGGCGTCGTTCAGGCGGATGACGCCTGCGGCTGCGTCATAACCGTTCTGATGAATCTCTCGCTTGACCTTTCCCGCGATCCCGTCCTTCTCGTCCTGGGTTGCGGGGCGGCCCTGCTCTTTCTCAATCTGCATCTCATAGTACTTGCCCATGGAGACGAAGGTTCGATGCAGAGCTTCTGCGGTGAAATCCGGTCCGCGCTCTGCGCCGTCACCCCAGAAGGATCCGTAGAGCATCAGACCCTTCAGATGAAACACCTGCTTTCCACGATTCATGGAATGCTCAGCAATAACCACGTCCCCTGATTTGCTTACGAAGTTAACCAGAGGGGGGGCGCCCGCGTAAGTCCAGACGCCGAGAGCAATCAAACCGATGGTGCTAATCGCGGTAACGATCAAAGCATGAAGCCACCAATACTTCTTGATGAGTAGTACTTGTGCAAATGTCCTCTCGTTCTTGCCCTTTGCTGCAGTTCCGCTGGGATTCGGACTCATTGTTACCTCCCGTGGCTCTACCTCATATTGAGGTGACCACCTTGCATTGTTATTACCGTGCCGTCTTGAGTTGGGATGATCCCATCCACCGGGGGCGCCCGCGCTTCGCGAACAGTGCGCAGGGCGCGGGCTTGACGGCAACCGCCTGTTGAAACAGGCGATAACCCGCTACGCTGCTTATCGATTCTCATCATACCGTCCATGGGGAACGCCTCCTATGCGCTAATATTGCGATCCCCTGTAGGCTTTGTAAATCCTGCGATTGAATCAATCCGCGATGCATATGTACTATACTATTTACTATCCTCAGCGAGACTCGTAAATCCTGCGATTGACTCAATATGCTGATGCATATGCATCACTCACTGAGGTTTTAGACAGATCCCAGGGACTCGAGAGGGAAAAACATATAAAACAGGGTTTACCCGGTCACGCGGTAACCCAACGATCTGTCGGTCGGTCCATGGCATGGCGCTTATCAAGACTACGTCCTTACTACGTCCTTCAGAACAGCATTCTGATCTATAATAGAAGAATCGATCTTCACTAGATTTGACTGTGAATCGCCTCGTCCGCGCCTATCACGCTGCCTTATGGGGCTCCTTCGGAGCCCCTGGGCGCCTGTCCTGCCTCCGCGCGAGCCGCAGGCTCCCGCCGTGCAATCTCGTTCACGTAGGCGACAGCCTCCAGTCGTGAGTGGACCTTGAGCTTACTGAAGATGTTCTGGATGTGGTTTCTCACTGTAGTTTTACTGATGAAAAGCTGCTCCGCGATAGCCGCCGTCGTTGCGCCCGTCCGCATCAGGGTAACAACCTGCAGCTCCCGACGAGTTAAGTCACCGACAGGAGATACGGTCTTCTCGCTCGCTGTAAGTTGAGTCTGAGCCAGTTGTTGCCGAACGAGCACCTCAAGCTGGTGCGCCGCAGTGACATCACGGAAGAGATGAACAACTGTCGGGGGTTGGTTATCCTCACAGGGAAGAGCAACACAGCTCACGTCGATCCATAGCGGTTTACCCGTCCTTGTCCGAGTAGCCATCTCGAAATGCTGGATCAGATCTCCACGGCTCAACGTCATCTTTAGTGGGCAAGGCCACTGGCAAAGCTGATTGCCGTTACTATCACGGCCGTTAAAGAACTCACGGCATTGCTGTCCGACAACCTGTTGCGCGGAAGCTTCCAGGATAGTTTCAGCGGCTTGGTTGCAGAACAGAATCTCTCCGGTCGGCGCACTGACAAACACGCCATCGGCCGTCTCCGCGAAAAGCTTGAAGGCGGCTTCGCGTGGTTCCGTAGGCTGTACGCTTTTCGGCTCGTTTCGCGAATCCTCTTCATCAACTGCAGGTGTAAGCCGATGCTCGCCTTCGTCGTCGATATGATGGTAATCAACTGCCTCGCCTGTACGGACACCGCCATCACGCCGCAGGCCTACCCTGGGGATTCGCACCGAACGTTTCGGTCCGTTGCCTAGATGCGCCATGGTTTTAATATAAAGTTCTCATCGCGACCTGTCAAGCCGAAAAAAGGGGGTATAAATCCGCACGCATCTGCAAGGCTGACCCGATGCCTGGTACACTCGACCCGATCAGCACGGGTAAGGCAGTCGGGCTTCTGACAGGTACGGTGTCGCCGTTCAGCGCGACCGTCACTTCTGCCAAGGCGTATTCCATCCTGCTTGCCGGAGGCGCGGCCGCGAGCCCTGGCAGGCTGAAGAAAACGCTTGACACGGGGATGCGGGCTGTGCGATAGTCACGCCCATCCTAAGGTATAAGGCCCCACTGCAAGTCCGCACGGAGGTAGGGAAGTCCGCGTACACCAAGTAGAGACGGTCTCATCGGGGCGGGGCTGCTTCAGCGCCCCGCATCAGCAAAGCGCTCTGAATTCGGGAGCGCCGTGGTTAACCTAAAGAGCAGAGGGAGGGGGATCATGGCTCAAAGAAAGTGGTGGCTTCGTGGTGCCGTTGTGGGCAGTGCCTTACTGCTCGCCCCGGTTGGTGCGTGGGCCGACAAGCTCACGGATCTCGAGCAGGCCTTTGAAGTGCAGCAGAAGTCGTTGCAGCAGTTGCAGCAGGAGATGCAACGGCTGCGGCAGGAGCGGTCCGCGCAACAGGAAGATGTCACCAGGCGCGTGATGGAGGTAGAAAAGAAGGCTGCAGAGGCCGCGGCATCGGCATGGCAAGTCGGATTTGATCCTTGGCCAGGGAAAGGGTTCTACGTGAAGTCGACCGATGGCCAGCACCGGCTGAGCATCGGTGGGTACGTGCAGACCTTGGCGCAAGTCGAGGCATCGCGAAATGAAGAGGATGTCGACGGCGCATCAGATAAGACGGCCGCGATCAATCGGCACAGGGCCAGCACGTTGAAGCTGCACCGCGTCCGACTCCACTTTGACGTTCAGCTCTTCAAGGACTTTGGTCTCCACATTAACCCGGAGTTCGTCGGCCCAACCGACACCAAGGGCAGCGGCCCTTCCAGCACCACACGGATTGAGGCAGCGTTTGGTCACTACACGTATGCCCCATGGTTGAGGGTAAAGGTGGGGCAGTTCAGGGACCAATACGCGCTTGAGAATGGCTCGGTCCCTCAGGACCTGTACTTCGCCGCCCAGCGGTCGTTTATCACCAGGGCGATGTCCCCGGACTTGCAGATGGGTCTCATGCTCTTCGGCGGCACGAAGCTCGCCGACATGCTGCCCGTCTCCTACAGCGTGGGTATCTATAACGGCTGCGGCCGAGTCGATCAGTGCACCACCGACAACGACGGCGACAAGGAGGTTACCGCGCGATTGACCTTTGCGCCCCCGATGCCGGTCGGGAATCTCACTCTTGGTTTGAACGGCGATTACCGGAAATTCGATAACAAGAAGGGCGGTGCTCGCGACCTTGCAACGAACCCCGTTACTACCGGGGTCAACGCTGGCTTGGCCCACCGCTTCAACCCGACCAGCGTGTTGGGGGACCTCTTCGGGGGTGACGGCGCCGGAACGAGCACGAACGGCTTCCAGATCAACGGTCACCGCCACACCGGCGGCGCCGACTTTGTGTACGATCTCTACCCCATTATCCTCACGGGTGAGTTCCACTATGCCACCCAACAGCGCGACAGATTGGGCGTCGGCGGCACGAATCTCGATGACCTCGAGATGATGGGCGGCTACGGGACGATCGGCTACTGGGTCTTCGGCAACAAGCTGAAGGGCCTGTTGGTCAACGGCCGCTATGAGCACCTGAAGGTCCAGGACACCAAAGGTGGTTTCCAGACGGCGGTCAACCAGGCAACCGGCGCCGCTATTAACGAGGATGAGTTGCGGGTGCGCGTCGGCACCATGGGCGCAACCTGGTATGTCAACCCCAACATCTTCGTCCGGGCGAACTACGTGCTTACCGACGTCAACCCGGGGAAAAACTTCTTTGGGGTGAGCAACAATACGCAAGGCGAGTTGACCCATCAGGGGATCGCCGAGGCGGTATTCAAGTTCTAATCTAGGAATTGATGGCGGGTTCTCCCGAAGCTCACCAGGCGCATGGTTCGTATGGGAACGGCACCTGGTGAGCTTCGGTAACCTGCGAACGCAACAGTCTTGAATCGAATAGGGAAGGAGATCTCATCATGAAGTTCATCACGTTAGCCAAGGTGAGGCCGGGCGCGTGGTCCAGACTGACCAGCGAGCTTCCTGCTACCTGCTATGAGGGGATGAAGTGGGCGTACGTCACCTACGGCCAATATGATGTGGCGTTCGAATGGGAAGCAAAGGATCTGGAAACAGCGAATAAGGTGATGAAGCATATGGCCGGATCCGACCTTCTGGCATCTGAGACCTTGGTCGTCGCTTCGACGCTGAAGGAATTCGGCCAGATCTAGCCGCTATCTCCGGAACTTTGATCTGATCCACACAATACGCAATAAGCGCAATCCACGCGACAACGCAATCGACGACGCCTCAAGGTTCTGACGCCCACTGCATGCACCGCGCCGTACTACTCGCTTTCTTCTCGTACCGAAGGTATCAAACGATCTCTTACGCCTTCCTGCAACCCTCGAGACTCCCACGCGTTGGACCGTCCTAACACTCCAGAAGTTAGGCTTGACAAACTTATGGGAGCGCTTTATTCTGGCTACGTATAGCGTAGTTCCTATAGGTACTCACCGGAAGTAAACCAGAGAGGCGTAGAGTGTGCCCCTCTTGTCGGCTTCCCAATCTGAACGTGGACATACCGATGAGAAAGAAAGGGTGGGCTGGCCAGTGCGCCGGGATTAGCATGAGAGACTTTCAGTTAGAAAGGTGTTATACCTCTTGTATCACGTCCCGGATGTGTGATGCGCGGTTTCAGTACGTCCGGATAACACAAAGGAGGTTATTGCCGTGAACAAGCGTTACCTGAAGGTTGCGGGTGTGGTCGCCCTGATCCTCGTGGTCACGGCCGTAGCCTTTCTACCGTTCTATTGGAATCCCAAGAAAGCTTCTAGCCAGGTGATTTTCAGTGACTTTATGGACTTAGTGGAAAAGGGGGAGCTCGCCGGAACGGTGATCTTCAACGAAAACAGCCACACCATTTACTTCCATATCGCTTCAGGGCAGCACCTGCGAACAGTGTACAGCAAAGAGGCTACCGCATCTCTACAAGACCTGCTGAAGCAGAAGGGCGTCCACTTCGCTGTTGAGCCACAAAGCGGAGGCTCAATCTGGGTCAGCCTGTTATTCAATTTCCTGCCCTTCCTTCTGATTATCGGGCTGTTTGTGCTGATGAGCCGACGGTCCCAGATGGGGGGTGGCGGTGGTGGTCCGATGGCATTCGGAAAATCAAAGGCCAAGCTCCACGACGCATCCAAGCCCAAGGTGACGTTCGCGGACGTCGCCGGAGAGGAAGAGCCAAAGGAAGAGCTGCTGGAGGTTATTGAGTTTTTGAAACATCCTCAAAAGTATCAGGCGTTGCACGCCAAGATCCCAAGAGGATTGCTGCTGGTGGGTCCCCCAGGCTGCGGAAAGACGCTCCTGGCCAAGGCCGTTGCCGGGGAGGCCGGGGTCCCCTTCTTCTCGCTTTCCGGCTCCGAGTTCGTAGAGGTCTTTGTCGGTGTAGGCGCCAGCCGCGTCCGCGACCTGTTTGAGCAGGCCAAGAAGAACGCCCCCTGCCTGGTCTTCATCGACGAGATCGACGCGGTGGGTCGCCACCGCGGGGCCGGCCTTGGTGGCGGCAATGATGAGCGCGAGCAGACGTTAAACCAACTGCTGGTGGCCATGGACGGCTTTGAGGCCAATATCGGGATCATTGTGATTGCCGCCACCAACCGACCGGATATCCTGGATCCTGCGCTGCTGCGCCCAGGGCGATTTGACCGGCGCATCATCGTGGATAACCCGGATAGCAAAGGCCGTAAGGCGATCCTGCAAGTACACCTGCGCGAGATACCGCTGGCACCGGACGTCAACGTTGACGTACTTGCTAAGCAGACGCCTGGATTTTCAGGAGCGGATCTTGCCAGCGTGGTGAACGAGGGGGCGCTCTTGGCTGCCCGGCGCGACAAAGACCGCGTCAGCATGGTCGACTTTGACGAGGCGGTCGAGCGGGTCATTGCAGGGCCGTTGCGCCGTAGTCGCGCCTTGACTCCGAAGGAGCGCGAGATGGTGGCCTATCATGAGGCCGGCCATGCCATCCTGCGCAAGCTCCTGCCTAAGGCCGATCCGCCCCATAAGGTGACGATTGTCTCGCGCGGGATGGCGCTTGGCTATGTCATGGGAGCACCGCCGGAGGACCGCTACACCCGGACGCGCTCCGAACTGATGGCGGAGGTCAGTGTCGGCATGGGTGGCCGTGTCGCCGAGGATCTGATCTTCGGCGAGATTACTACCGGCGCCTCAAATGACTTTGAGCAGGCCACCAACATGGTGCGCCGAATGGTGACCAGTTTCGGTATGTCGGATAAACTCGGTCCGGTGACCCTGGGTAGACAGGGCGGTCCCGTCTTTCTCGGTCGCGATATGATCGACAGTCGTAACTACAGTGAGGAGATCGCCTACCAGATCGACCAGGAGGTCCGCCGCATCATTGACGAGTGCTACCAGGTGGCTCGTCAGACGATTGAGACAAACCGCGAGAAGCTGCAGCGGGTGGCAAAGGCTCTGATCGAACGCGAAACCCTATTCGCTGAGGAGTTGGACGACGTGATGGCGGGCAAGGTCGTAGCGCTTGAGCCATCGCGAGTGGCCGCAAGTGGTGAAGCAGCGGTCGTCGAGACCGGCGCCGAGACCGCATTACCGAGCGCGCCGTCGTCGCCTGCACCACCACCGGCCTGAAACGCTGTATCCGTCGTGGTGAGCTTGTCGAACCCATGAACGAACGGGAGACTCATTGAAATACCGCACCCTTCGACAGGCTCAGGGCGAACGGAACACCGGAAGAATCCAAAAAAGAACCCTCTCACGGCACACACTACCCGTGAGAGGGTTATTTTTTATGATGTTAGTTTTATGATATTAGATAGATGAGGCCGCTTTCTTTTTTCGTCTCACATACAGCACGGCGCCGATTCCCACGCCGGCAACCGCCATCACCACAATTGCCGGATTGCTCATCATGGACGGACCGCGCGCGCCCCCCCTGGGTGTCTTCAATCCGACGGTAAAGGGGAAGCTGAAGGTCGAATCGTGCGCATGATACGCCTCTTCTTCCGCTGTACTGGTATGCTGCTCGCTCACCATGCCATCGTGGCTATGGCTGACCGCCTCCGATGCGGCCCCCCCAGCAAGTGATCCACCCACCTGTTCCTCTATCTCCAGAACCGCCCTATACTTCCCGGCTTTTCCGAAATCCGTCTCAGCCCGCACGACACCTGAGGGATAGACCTGTTGAGGGATATACAGGACTGTTTGGGCGTCTTCACGCTCAGTGGCCTCGACGACGCGGACCGCCACAGGCGTCTTTCGCAGCGCATCGCTGATAAGATCAAACGTCAGCGTCGCCTTTCCTGTTCTTGGAATATCCCGACAGTAGGATTGAAACTCTTCCTTCATCGCATCCACGTACCGCCTCAGATCCGCATCCTTAAGCTCTTTG
>UBJH01000965.1_pt1 | contig 13265 bp, 13 predicted proteins | sample 2193721 | NCBI WGS metagenome assembly UBJH01 (sample SAMEA4703186, study PRJEB27089) | metagenome | reverse complement strand
CCGCATGGCAGTACGACCCGCGCGGCGGCGATACCGAGCGCTTTGTCATCGGCGGGCGCTGGCAGCCGGATGTGGCCAAGGTCCTGAATGCCAGTTATCGCTATACGAGGGACCAGACGGATATTACCGGCGGCGTGGCCGGCATCAGGCAGGTGGACTTTTCCGGGCAATGGCCGCTGGGCCGCGGCTGGTACGGCGTCGGCCGCTTCAACTACTCCCTGCGCGAGAGCAAGCTCATCGAGGCCATCGGCGGCCTCGAGTACAACGGCGGCTGCTGGGTCGGCAGGGTTGTGCTGCAGCGTTACGCCACCTCGGCGGGCGACACCAACACCGCCATGTTCGTCCAGCTCGAGCTGAACGGCTTCTCGAGCATAGGCTCCAATCCGCTGCAGATGCTGGCGCGCAGGATCCCGGGCTATGGCCGCATCAACCAGTCCATAGCGGACCCGGCGTTCGGTTATCAATGACAATCAGGAAGGGTGTGCCGGTGAGCGGCAAATCGGTTTGCGCGCGGCTATTTCTGGCCGTGGCGGTTCTCATCAGCCTGCCTTGCAGCCTGGCCCTGGCACAGGGACGGGCGCCGCGGGTGATCGAGGCCGACCGCATCATTGCGGTGGTCAACGACGAGGTGATCACCTTGAATGAACTGACGGCGCGCATGGCCACAGTCGAGCGGCAGTTGCGGCAGCAAGGAACGCAGATGCCGCCGCGCGACGTGCTCGAGAAGCACATCCTCGAAAGAATGATTCTTGACCGCGTGCAGTTCCAGCTGGCCAGGGAGACCGGCATGCGCATAGACGATGCGCAGCTCGACCAGACGATTGCACGAATTGCCGAGAGCAACCGCATCGGAGTGGCGCAATTGCGCGCCTCGCTGGAGCGTGACGGCATCTCATGGTCCAAGTTTCGCGAGGACATCCGCGGCGAGATCGTCGTCGGTCGACTGCGGGAGCGCGAGGTCGACAGCAAGATCGTCGTATCGGAAGGCGAGATCGACAATTTCCTCGCGACCGCCGGCATGGCGGGCAACGAGGAATACAATCTGGCGCACATCCTCCTGCGCGTGCCCGAGCAGGCCAAGCCGGAGCAGCTGGCGCGGCTTCAGGCGCGCGCCGAGGAAATCATTTCCCAGCTCCGGCGCGGCGCTGATTTTGCCCAGATGGCGGCGAGCTACTCGGATGCGCCGGACGGCCTTTCAGGCGGCGCAATGGGATGGCGGTCCCTCGAGCGCCTGCCCACGCTGTTTGCCGAAGCAGTGCCGAAGCTCAAGCCGGGCGAAGTATCCGAAGTGCTGCGCAGTCCGGCGGGCTATCACATCTTCAAGCTGCTCGACCGGCGCGGCGGTGCGATCAAGGCGCAGCCGGTGGAGCAGACGCGCGCCCGTCACATCCTGATCAAGACCAGCGAGCTGGTGTCGGAGACGGAGGCCAGGCGGCGACTGGTGGCGCTGAAGGAGCGGCTGACCCATGGCGCCGATTTTGCAGAGCTTGCCCGCCTGCACTCGAACGATCTTTCCGCCGCCAAGGGCGGCGATCTGGGCTGGCTGAACCCCGGTGACACCGTTCCCGAGTTCGAGCGGGCCATGAACAGCCTCAAGCCGGGAGAAGTTGGCGAGCCCGTGCAGTCCCCCTTTGGCTGGCATCTGATCCAGGTCATGGAACGCCGCATGGATATCTCCCAGGAACGGGTGCGTCAGAGTGCGCGGCAGACCATACGCGATCGCAAGGCCGACGAGGCCTACCAGGACTGGCTGCGGCAGATTCGCGACCGGGCCTATGTGGAATACCGGCTGGAAGACAACCGGTAGCGTCCTGTCTCTGACGGCATGATGTTTCCTCCTGTGATTGCCGTCACCAGCGGCGAGCCGGCCGGCATCGGGCCGGAGCTGTGTGCCATGCTGGCGCACCAGCGCCATTCCGCCCGCCGGGTGATCCTCGGCGATCGCCGCTTGATCGAGGCGCGCGCGCGGCAAGTCGGCCTTCCCCTCCCGCTCGCCGATTTCCAGAAGGAGGGCGCGCCGTCTCCCGGCGCGCTGGAAATCCTGCATGTGCCGTTGTGCGTGCCTTCCCGCGCCGGCCAACTCGAGCCGGCCAACGCCGCCTATGTCCTGGCGCTGCTCGATCGCGCCCTGGCCGGATGCCAGTCGGGCGAGTTTGCCGCGATGGTGACGGCCCCGGTGCACAAGGGGGTGATCAACCAGGCGGGCATCACCTTCACGGGGCATACCGAGTATCTGGCCGCGAAGACCGGCACGCCACGCGTCGTCATGATGCTGGCCGGCGCCGGTTTGCGCGTCGCGCTGGCAACCACGCATCTGCCTCTGAAGGACGTGCCGGCCGCCATCACGCGGCACGAACTGGAAACCACGATGCGCATCCTGCACGCCGACCTGGTGAGTAAATTCGGCATCGCGCAGCCGCGCATCCTCGTTGCCGGACTGAATCCGCACGCAGGGGAGGGCGGCCACATGGGGCGGGAGGAGATCGAGGTGATCGCGCCGGTGCTGGAACAGCTGCGCGGCGAGGGCATGGACCTCGTCGGCCCGCTGCCGGCGGACACGCTGTTCACGCGCGGCGTGCTGGCGGGTTCGGATGCGCAACTCGCCATGTACCATGACCAGGGCCTGGCGGTGCTGAAGTACGCCGCCTTCGAGGATGGCATCAACATCACGCTGGGGCTGCCGATCATCCGCACCTCGGTCGACCATGGCACGGCGCTCGCTCTCGCCGGCACGGGACGCGCCGATCCGAGCAGCCTGTTCGCCGCGGTGGATCTCGCCGTGCAACTGGCACAGCGCCGATGAAAGGGCATGTTCCAAGGAAACGCTTCGGCCAGAACTTCCTCGTTTCTCCAGGCGTGGTGGCGAAAATCGTCGAGGCGATCCGCCCGCAGGCGAACGACGTCGTCGTCGAGATCGGACCCGGCCTCGGCGCCCTCACCGAGCCGCTGCTGGCGCGACTGGCGCATCTGCACGCCATCGAGATCGACCGCGACCTGATCGCCCGATTGCGCGAGCGCTTTCCCGCCGATCGGCTGGCCATCCACGAGGGCGACGCCCTGCAGTTCGGGTTCTCCGGGCTCGGGCCCGCTCTGCGTGTGGTCGGCAACCTGCCCTACAACATCTCCACGCCGCTGCTGTTCCATCTCGCCGCCTGCGCCGAACGCGTGCGCGACATGCACTTCATGCTGCAGCGGGAGGTGGTCGAGCGCATGGTGGCGGCACCCGGCGGATCGGAATACGGCCGCCTCTCGGTGATGCTGCAATACCGCTTCGAGATGGAGCGCCTGTTCCTGGTGCCGCCGGGCGCCTTCAATCCGGCGCCCAAGGTGGAATCGGCGGTGGTGCGCATGATTCCCCGGCCGCGTGCTGCGCTGGCCGCGACCGATGAGGCTTTGCTGGGGGAAATCGTAAAGTCAGCCTTCGCGCAACGGCGCAAGATGCTGCGCAATACGCTGCGCGAGCGCCTGTCGGAGGCGGACTGGGCGGCGCTGGGGATCGTGCCGACGCGGCGCGCGGAGGAACTGGCGGTCGGCGACTACGTGCGCATCGCCAACCGCCTGGCCGAAGCCGGGATTACTTCTTCGTCGAGCAGGTCTTGATGCCGAAGGGCAGATAGGCCGGGCACCAGCCGATGGCGCCGGTGGCGAGCGGCAGCACGCCGATCCAGGCCCAGACCGGGCCGCCCATGAACGCCCACGCCACGAGGGCGAGTCCAACGATGATCCGAAGCGAGCGGTCGATGCCGCCGACATTGCTTTGCATGGTATCTCCTTTTGTCGGGTTGAAATCTCGTTGCCATTAGACGCTGCGCCGGCGCCGGCGTCTGTAACCAAGGTTACACAGCTTCTGCAATCCGGCGCAGGCCGGCGGCATCGCGGATCTCGATCTGCTCGCGCCCCAACGCCACCAGGCCCTGCTCGGCGAAGCCCTTCAGCAGGCGGCTGACCATCTCGCGCACGCTGCCGAGCTCGTCGGCAAGCTGCTGGTGGGTGGCGTGCACGACGCGGCCCTTGCCCAGCAGCAGGGCCGCGAGGCGCTGGTCGAGCTTGCGGAAGGCGACCTCCTCGACCAGCCGCATCAGATCGGCCATGCGCTCGGCGAAGAGGTTGAAGATGAAGTTGCGGAAGGGCGCCTGGGCCAGCAGCTCGTTGAACAGGCCTTGCGGCAGCAGCACCAGCACGGTCTCGCTTTCCGTCGTGCCGCGGGCGTTGTAGGGCACGTTGCCGAGCAGGCAGCTCGACGTGATGATGCAGGTCTCGCCCGGCGTGACGCGGTACAGCGGCAGCTCGCGGCCGTTGGCGGCGACCTTCGCCACGCGGATCGCGCCGGCGAGGACGAAGGGAAATCCCTGGCAGGGCTGGCGCTCGTCGAACAGTCTGGCGCCGGACGGCACGGTCACGGCCTGGGCCGCAGCGGCGATTTCCGCGCGCAGCTTCGGCGGCAGTTCCGCGAGCACGGGATACTGAGCTTCGAGTTGCAGCAGCGGCACACTCATCTGAGTTCTGCCATGACCGGGGCGTGATCGGAAGGCCGCTCGGCCTTGCGCGCCTCCTTGTCCACCGTGCAGGCCGTGCACTCCCCGGCCAAGCCCGACGACAGCAGGATGTGATCGATGCGCAGGCCCATGTTGCGGCGGAAGGCCAGCATGCGGTAATCCCACCACGAATAGACCTTCTCGGGCTGCTCGAAGAGGCGGAAGGCGTCCTTCAGCCCGAGATCGAGCAGGGCGCGGAAGGCGGCGCGTTCCGGTTCGGAGAACAGCACCTGGCCCTCCCAGGCCTTCGGGTCATGCACGTCGCGTGCTTCGGGCGCGATGTTGTAATCGCCGAGAAGCGCCAGGCGCGGATGGCGCACGATCTCATCGCGCAGCCAGGCCGTCAGCGCCTCGATCCATCTCAGCTTGTAGGCGTACTTCTCGGAGCCGACGCTCTGGCCGTTGGGGAAGTAGCCGCAGACCACGCGCACGCCCGCGACGGTTGCAGCGAGCAGACGCTGCTGCTCGTCGGCAAGGCCGGGAATGCCGGCCGACACCTCGCCGAGCGGCAGGCGGGACAGGATGGCGACACCGTTGTAGGTCTTCTGGCCGGCGAACGCAGCCTGATACCCGGCGGACGCAAGCTCGGCGCGGGGGAATGCCTTGTCTTCCAGCTTGGTTTCCTGCAGGCAGACGATGTCCGGCTGACGGGAGGCGAGCCACTCAAGAACCTGCGGCAGACGAACCTTGAGGGAATTGACGTTCCAGGTGGCGAGCTTCATTTCCCGGCAGGCGGATTGCCCGGAGCCTGCCCGGGCACGCTGCCCGGAATGGCGGTACGGGGGTACCCCGCCATGTCGAGCAGGCCATGCCAGATATCCGCCTCGTAGCCGATCTGCTTGTGGGTGCCGACGGTCAGGGAGGGGAACAGTAGCTTGTCCGTCCCCAGCGCCTTCTTGAAGTTGTCGCCGTCGGTGGTGGTGACGACCTTGCTTTCACTATAGGGAATGCCGCGCCGGGTCAGGGTGTCGCGCGCGGCTGAGCACTCCGCCACGCATTCCGGCGTGGTATAGAGCGTCACCGGAAACGCCTGCGCTGCCTTCTGCGCCTCGTAGGGAAGGCCGCTGGTCTCGATGGTGGAGACGCCGAGGCGCGGCTGCTCGACCTTCTTGATCTCCTTCGGCGGCGGCTGGTCGGAGTAATGCACCTTGCCGTTCTTGTCTACCCAGCGGTAGAGGTTCTGGGCATCGGCGCCTGTTGCCAGCAGGGCCAGCGAAAGCAGACAGACGGTATATATCCTCATGGCGCGCCTCCGAAAACGGCTACGCCAGAATCATACCACTGTGCCGCAGCAGGGCATCGACGCTGGGCGGCCGGCCGCGGAAGGCCTTGAAGGACTCCAGCGCCGGGCGGCTGCCGCCGACGGCGAGGATCTCGTCGCGGAAGCGGATGCCGGTGGCCGGATTCAGAACGCTGCCGTCGCGCCGCTCCTCCTCGAAGGCGGCGAAGGCATCGGCGGAGAGCACCTCGGCCCACTTGTAGCTGTAGTAGCCGGCGGCGTAGCCGCCCGAAAAGATATGCGAGAAGCTGTTCGGGAATCGGTGCCAGGGCGGCGGAAAGATCACCGAGACTTCCTGGCGCACCTCCTCGAGCAGGTCGATGACGCTTTTCTGGCCGGCCGGCTCGAAGTCGCTGTGCAGCAACAGGTCGAACAGGCTGAACTCGAGCTGGCGCACGATCTGCATGCCGCTCTGGAAGTTCTTCGCTGCGGTCATGCGCTCGAAGAGCGCGCGCGGCAGCGGCTTGCCCGTGTCGACATGCGCGGTCATGCCGCTCAGCACCTCCCACTCCCAGCAGAAATTTTCCATGAACTGGCTGGGCAGTTCGACCGCGTCCCATTCGACGCCGTTGATGCCGGAGACGCCGAGTTCCTCGACGCGGGTCAGCAGGTGGTGCAGGCCGTGGCCGGTCTCGTGGAACAGCGTGATGACCTCGTCGTGGGTAAACAAGGCAGGCTTGTTGCCGACGGGGCGCGAGAAATTGCAGTTGAGGTAGGCCACCGGGGTCTGGATGCCCGCCTCGGTGTTGCGGCGCGTGATGGCGTCGTCCATCCAGGCGCCGCCGCGCTTGGTGTCGCGCGCGTAGAGGTCGAGGTAGAACTGGCCGACCAGGCAGCCCGAAGCATCGTCGATGCGGAAGAAGCGCACGTCCTCGTGCCAGGCCGGCGCCGCGTCGGGCCGGATGCGCACGGCGAACAGCGTCTCGATGACGCGGAACAGGCCTTCCAGCACCTTGGGCTCGGGAAAGTACTGGCGCACCTCCTCGTCGGAGAAGCTGTAGCGCTCCTGTTTGAGTTTCTCCGAGGCCCAGCCGATGTCCCAGGGTTCCAAGGAAGTCAGTCCCTGCGAGACGGCGAATTCGCGCAGCTCGGCCATGTCGCGCTCGGCGAAGGGCTTCGACTTGACGGCCAGTTCGCGCAGGAAGGCCAGCACGTCGGCCGGCGACTCGGCCATCTTCGGCACCAGCGAGACTTCGGCGAAGTTGCCATAGCCGAGGTGGCCCGCCTCCTCGGCGCGCAGCTCGAGCAGGCGGCGGATCAGCGGCATGTTGTCCCATTCCTGCTTGCCGCCGAGCGCGTGGAATTCCGCGGCGCGGGTGGCGTAGGCGCGGTACAGCATCTCGCGCAGGCGGCGGGATACGGCGTACTGCATCGCCGGCAGATAGGAGGGCATGTGCAGGGTGAATTTCCACCCTTTGACGCCGTCCTTCTCCGCCGCGGTGCGCGCCGCCTCGACGGCATCGGCGGGAATGCCGGCCAGTTCCGCCTCGTCGGTGACGATCTCGGCGAAGGCGTTGGTGGCATCGAGCAGGTTCTCGGAGAATTTCGCCTGCAACGAAGCCAGCTCCTCCTGGATGGTCTGGAAGCGCGGCTTGACGTCTTCCGGCAGCTCGGCGCCGGAGAGGCGGAAGTCGCGAATCTCGTGCTCGACGATGCGCTGCTGCGCGGCGCTCAGTTGCGCGTAGCCGGGAGAGGCCTTCAGCGCCTTGAACTGGGCGAACAGTTTTTGATTCTGCCCGAGCTCGGCGAAGAAGCGCGTCACCTCCGGCAGGTTGGCGTTGTAGGCCTCGCGCCATTCCGGCACGTCCATCACCGCGTGCAGGTGGCCGACGATGCCCCAGGCGCGCGACAGGCGCTCGCTGCCGTCGAAGAAGGGCGCGGCGAAGGCCGTCCAGGTCGCCGGCGCGGTCTCCAGGCGCGCCAGCAGGGCGCGGTTTTCCGCCAGCAGCTCGGCGATCGCCGGCGTGACGTGTTCGGGGCGCACCGCGTCGAAGCGCGGCAGGCCGGAGAAGTCGAGCAAAGGGTTGGTTGTCGTCATGGTCTTTTCAAAAGCGAAGGGCGCGGAGCGCGCCCTTGGTAGATGGGGATGGCAGGGCGATCAATCAAGCCTGCGGCCGCTGAGGCGCTCATAGGCCTCGCGGTACTTGGCTGTCGTTTTGGCAATGATCTCCGCCGGAAGTTTCGGCCCCGGGGCCCGCTTGTTCCAGTCCAGGGTTTCCAGGTAGTCGCGCACGATCTGCTTGTCGAAGCTCGGCGGGCTGATGCCTTCCCGGTATTCGTCGGCCGGCCAGAAGCGCGAGGAGTCGGGCGTCAGCGCCTCGTCGATGAGGTGCAGCCGGCCCGTGCCGTCGAGGCCGAACTCGAACTTGGTGTCGGCGATGATGATGCCGCGGGTGAGCGCATAGTCGGAGGCCTCGCCGTAGAAGCGCAGGGTGACATCGCGCACCTGCTCGGCCAGCGCCTTGCCGAGGAGCTTTTCCACCGTGGCGAAGTCGATGTTCTCGTCGTGGCTGCCCATCTCGGCCTTGGTCGAGGGGGTGAACAGCGGCTGCGGCAGCTTCTGCGCCATCTTCAGGCCGGCCGGCAGCGGGATGCCGCAGACGGCGCCGGTCTTCTGGTAGTCCTTCCAGCCGCTGCCGATGATGTAGCCGCGCACCACCGCCTCGACCGGCAGGGGCTTCAGGCGCTTCACCACCACCGCGCGGCCGCGCACCTGGGCGCGCTCCTCCTCGCCCTGCACCACCGACTCCGGGTCGATGCCGGTCAGGTGGTTGGGGACGATGTGGGCCAGGCGCTCGAACCAGAAGCCGGAGACGGCCGTCAGCACGCGCCCCTTGTCCGGGATCGGGTCCGGCAGGATGACGTCGAAGGCCGACAGGCGGTCGGTGGTGACGATCAGCATCTGCTGCTCGCCGACGGCATAGATGTCGCGCACCTTGCCGCGGGCGATGAGGGGCAGGCTGGCGATGCGGGATTCGTAGACGGTCTGGCTCATGGCGGGATGGCGGTCGGGAAAGGTCGTGATTATATGGCCGGGGGAAATCCCTGTGGGACGGACGTCGCGGCGCCGGACAACCATGCCTGCAGGCGGGGCAAGGCCAGCCCTTCCAGACTGTCCAGAATCGCCGTGGCGCCGCCGAAATCCTGCCCGCGGGTGTAGTCGCAGGGCGTGACGATCGTCGCCAGCCCGGCGCCCAGCGAGGCTTTCAGGCCGTTTTCCGAGTCCTCGAAGGCCAGGCAGGCCGCGGCGGGCAGGCCGAGCCGTTCCAGCACCCACAGGTAGATGTCCGGCGCCGGCTTTTTGGCCGGCACCACGTCGCCGGCGCCTATGACCTCGAACCAGCTCATGGCCTCCGGGCCGAGGGCGGGGACCAGCAGGGCCGAGACGTTTTCCGGTGTGGTGGTGGTGGCGACGGCGAGGCGCAGGCCGGCTGAACGGGCCTCTGCGAGCAGGCGCGCCACGCCGGGCCGCAGGGGAATGCTGCCGGCGGCGGCCAGCTGCGTGTAATGCCGCGTCTTCGCCTTGTGCAGGGCGGCGATGCGCTCGTTGAGGTCCGGCAGGCGGGCGAAGTCGGGCCGGTGGCGGCTGACGTAATGCAGGATGCGCTCCTTGCCGCCGGTGACGGCGAGGAGTTCCCCGTAGAGTGCCTCGTCCCAGTGCCAGTCGAGTCCGGCCTCGCGGAAGGCGGCATTGAAGGCCGGCCGGTGGCCGTCGCGCTCGGTGTCGGCGAGCGTGCCGTCTACATCAAAAATCAGTGCCTGCAAGGCGGCGCTATTCGCGGACATATGGCCGGTCCTTGCTCGCCTGGTCCTCGCGGTAGGGGAACTTGACGTGGCCGTAGCGGATGGCGAGCACGGCAAGGGTGAGCAGCAGGATGGCGCCCGCCGTCGCCATCACGCGCAGCTCGGTGAGTTCCTTGATGTCGAGGATCAGGTAGCGCGCCAGCGCCACCATGGCGATGTAGAGCGGATAGCGCACCGGGATGTGGCCGGAACGGAAGTACTGGCCGATCATCGCCAGCACCTCGAGGTAGAGGAACATCAGCAGCAGGTCGGCGAGGGTGACCTTGCGCGCCTCGATCATCGTCGCCGCTTCCTGCCAGATTGCCACGGTGGTGGCGAAGGCGATGATCAGCAGGCCGGCGAGTTCGACGATGTCGAGGCCGCCGCTGAAGAACCTGCGAATGCGGTCGAGGGTGTGCGAGCGGATGTCCATCCTGGGTCTCCAAACAGCGGGAGCCGCGTAGTGCGGCTCCCGAATCGTAGCGGAACGGCGCTTATTTGACGATCTGGTTCAGTTCGCCCTTCTTGTAGCGCTCGGCCATCTTCTCCAGCGACAGCGGCTTGATCTTCGCCGCTTGGCCGGCGCAGCCGAAGGCCTCGTAGCGCAGCTTGCAGATCTCGCGGGCGGCCTTCTGCGCGTCGGCGAGGAACTTGCGCGGATCGAACTCGGCGGGCTTTTCCGCCATATGGCGGCGCATGGCGCCGGTCATGGCGAGGCGGATGTCGGTGTCGATGTTCACCTTGCGCACGCCGTGCTTGATGCCGGTGACGATCTCCTCCACCGGCACGCCGTAGGTCTCCTTCATCTGGCCGCCGTACTTGCGGATGATCTCGAGCCACTCCTGCGGCACGCTGCTGGAGCCGTGCATCACCAGGTGGGTGTTGGGGATGCGCGCGTGGATCTCCTTGATGCGGTCGATGGCGAGGATGTCGCCGGTCGGCTTGCGCGTGAATTTGTAGGCGCCGTGCGAGGTGCCGATGGCGATGGCGAGCGCGTCGCATTGCGTCTTCTGCACGAAGTCGGCGGCCTGGCCGGGGTCGGTCAGCAGCTGCTCGCGCGTCATCTTGCCCTCGGCGCCGTGGCCGTCCTCCTTGTCGCCCTGCATGGTCTCCAGCGAGCCGAGCACGCCGAGTTCGGCTTCCACCGTGACGCCGATCGCGTGGGCGATGTCGACGACGCGGCGCGACACCTCGACGTTGTACTCGTAGGAGGACGGCGTCTTGGCGTCGTCCATCAGCGAGCCGTCCATCATGACGCTGGAGAAGCCGGAGCGGATCGCCGCCACGCACACCGCCGGGCTGGCGCCGTGGTCCTGGTGCATCACCACCGGGATGTGCGGGTAGGCCTCGATGGCGGCCTCGATCAGGTGGCGCAGGAAGGCCTCGCCGGCGTATTTGCGCGCGCCGGCCGAGCCCTGCATGATCACCGGGCTGTTGGTCTCGTCGGCGGCTTCCATGATGGCGCGCACCTGTTCGAGGTTGTTGACGTTGAAGGCGGGCAGGCCGTAGCCGTTTTCGGCGGCGTGGTCGAGCAGCTGGCGCATGGATACGAGAGGCATGGCGTATTTCTCCTTGATTGACGAGTTTCAAATTCCTTCGTGGCGCGGCGGCGCGGCATGCTCGCCGACCCGCACGATCTTCATCGTATTGGTACCGCCCGGCGTGCCGATCGGCTCGCCGATGGTGAGCACGATGGTGTCGCCCGGCTCGACGGCGCCGGCCTCGATGAGGATGTGCTCGGCCTCGCGCAGCAGTTCGTCGCGGTCGTGGCCGATGTAGCGCATCAGCAGCGGATAGACGTCGCGGTAGAGGCTCATGCGGTAGCGGCTGCGGATCTCCGGCGTCAGGGCGAAGATCGGCACGCCGCTGTGGATGCGCGACATCCACAGCGCCGTCGAGCCGGATTGCGTCAGCGCGGCGATGGCCTTCACCTTGAGGTGGTAGGCGGTAAACAGCGCCGCCATGGCGATCGACTGGTCGATGCGGGTGAACACCCGGTCGAGGAAATGGTGGTCAAGCTTGATCTCGTGCGATTTCTCGGCTTCGAGGCAGATGCGCGCCATGGCCTCGACGGTTTCCACCGGATAGGCGCCGGAGGCGGTCTCGGCCGAGAGCATCACGGCGTCGGTGCCGTCGAGCACGGCGTTGGCGACGTCGGAGACTTCCGCGCGCGTCGGCACCGGGCTGGAAATCATCGACTCCATCATCTGCGTGGCGGTGATGGCGATCTTGTTGTGTTCGCGCGCGGCGCGGATCAGGCGCTTCTGCAGGGCGGGCACGGCGGCGTCGCCGACCTCCACGGCCAGGTCGCCGCGCGCCACCATGATGGCGTCCGAGGCATGCAGGATGTCCTCCAGCGCGGCGATGGCCTCGACCCGTTCGATCTTGGCGACCAGCAGGGCATCCGACCCGGCGGCGCGCAGCAATTCGCGCGCCAGGCGCATGTCGGCGCCGGACTTGGGGAAGGAGACGGCGACGAAATCACATGTGAGCTCCGCCGCGGTGCGGATGTCCTCCATGTCCTTGGCGGTGAGCGCCGGCGCCGAGAGGCCGCCACCCTGCTTGTTGATGCCCTTGTTGTTCGACAGCACGCCGCCGACGCGCACGCGGCAGCGCACTTCGCGCTCGATGATCGCGTCCACTTCGAGGACGATGCGGCCGTCGTCGAGCAGCAGCACGTCGCCGGCGGCCAGGTCGTCGACCAGGTCCGGGTAGTCGAGGCCGACGCGCGTCGCATCGCCGGGCGCGGCGGATGCATCGAGGACGAAGCCGCTGCCGGGCTTGAGTTCGGCCTTGCCGGCGGCGAACTTGCCGACGCGAATCTTGGGGCCCTGCAGGTCGACCATGACGCCGACGGTGCGGCCGACCTTGCGCACGACCTCGCGCAGCAGCGCGACGCGCTGGCGGTGGTCGTCGGCCGTGCCGTGGGAGAAGTTCAGCCGCACGACATCGACGCCGGCGGCAATCATCCGCGTCATCACCTCCGGATCGGAGCTGGCCGGGCCGAGGGTGGCGACGATTTTGGTTGAGCGTTGCATTCAGCCTTTCGCCCGCTGCTCCAGGATATCCACCGCGGGCAGCGTCTTGCCCTCGAGGAATTCCAGGAAGGCGCCGCCGGCCGTCGAGATGTAGGACACCTTGTCGTAGATGTCGTACTTCTGGATGGCGGCGATGGTGTCGCCGCCGCCGGCCAGGGTGAAGGCCTTGGTCGCGGCGATGGCCATCGCGATCTGCTTCGTGCCTTCGCCGAACTGGTCGAATTCGAAGACGCCGACCGGGCCGTTCCAGACCACGGTGCCGGCCTGCATGATGATGTCGACCAGTTCCTGCGTGCTCTTCGGGCCGATGTCGAAAATCATGTCGTCGTCGGCCACGGCGCCGGCGTCCTTCAGCACGGCCGGTTCGGCGGCATCGAATTTCTTGCCGCAGACGACGTCGACGGCGATCGGGATGCTGGCGCCGCGCGCCGACATCTTCTTCATCAGCGCCTGCGCGGTGGGCACCAGGTCGTGTTCGCACAGCGATTTGCCGACAGCCTTGCCGCTGGCCTGGAGGAAGGTGTTGGCGATGCCGCCGCCGACCACCAGCTGGTCGACCTTCTCGGAGAGGGATTCCAGCACGGTCAGCTTTGTTGATACCTTGCTGCCGCCGACGATGGCGACCATCGG
>UBJH01000427.1_pt1 | contig 13274 bp, 14 predicted proteins | sample 2193721 | NCBI WGS metagenome assembly UBJH01 (sample SAMEA4703186, study PRJEB27089) | metagenome | reverse complement strand
ACACCTATTACTCCAAAAATTGCAGCTTCCATTAAAAATACTGTGAAGATGAAGGCATTACTCGTTATATTTATATATATTACAATTCCAACCGAAATCGCTGCGGCGATTAAACCCACTCCTGATATTATACTTGAAATACTCCGCCATGAATTAGCGAAATTTGACACGAATTCTGTCTCTTCTTCCCATGTTCTTATATTATTCACATCCAGATTCTGCATAATCATCGGCTTGTATATTTCTGACATGCTCTTATCTGAAAGCTTAACCAGGATAATAGAAGCCATATTATCAATAGCAAGCTGCCTGTAGGCTTCATCCATGGGCATAATAACGGTGGAGCTATCGAAATCCAGGTTACCGGTGCGAATAATTCCTTTAACATTATATACCTTAATTATTCCATTTTCAAATGCCAGCGTGGCTTCATCTCCGACATCCAATTTTAAATCCTCAGCAAGGCGGGAGGAGACGAGGATGGCATTCTTATCATTAGGATTTACAGCAGCACCCCTGACAAGTTTTTCAAGAAGTTTTGTTGTCTTTCGTTCCTTATCGGGATCCAGAGCCAGTATTGTACTGGATACTGACAGCTCCTTATTAGATAGAACACCGGTTGCCGAAATCCTTGGAGAATATGCTTCCACTTCCTTTAATGTAGCCAGTCTCTGTTCCTTTATCCCTATACCTTCTATAAATCTTTCATTATTATCAGGGTAAATATTTAAATGACCTACTGAAGATTCAACAGTGTTATCGACTAAATCTTCGATCATTCCATCAATAAGTCCATTGATAACAATGATATTCGCAGTCGCTAAAATAATCGATAAGGTAATAATTATGAAGATCTTTATGTTTTTGAAAATGTCTTTTCTTGAATAGAAAAAAGCAGAGCGCAGATCAACAGACACTCTTAGTTCCTCCTATTATTTATTAAAACAAGAGCGGCTATTGCAAGAATTGGCAAAATTATTGTAAAGCCCGGAACACTGTAATCACTGCTGCCTGATGAACCTGATTGATTTATCGTCTCAAGGGCTCTGGGAACCGCCTTATTGTCAACATTAAAGATCTTATCGTAGTTAACAGTAAGATCTCTTGCACTTAATATTACTGAAACCATATAAGTGCCCTCATCCAGATTATTAGTCCACAGGATGTTTACGGTTTTTTCCTTATCGTTTGACATAATAGGGGGAGCATCGATTTCCCTGGTTTCCACAATCGTGCTGCCTTTTTTTAGAGAAAAAACGATTTTAGCATCCAGAGGAACCATGGACTTGCTTTTAATAGTAGCACTTGCACCTATGCTGTCCCCATAAACTTCGGTTATTTCAGCATCATTCGAGGCTATAAAGTTCGAGCGTGCTGTCAGGTAATATTCAGGAACTCCTTCGCGGTACAGGTACACTTTTGCCAGCCCATCATAATTTTTGCCATCTTCCAGTGCCACATTTCCATGATGTTCGAGCACGATAACTCCTTCTACCCCGGCAGATAATGAAATCTGTTCAACCTTCTTAGAATAAACCTGTTTCCCGTCTTCAATCAAAATATATTCTATATCAGCAAGAAAAGGCTGATAGCTGGTTTCCATACGCCTCTCATACGTCCGTAAAATTAGCTTGAAACCATTGGAATTTACACCGAAGCCGTCTACATAGACTTTTGAAAAAATAGATGTCGAGTTGTCTTCAGTAGAAAATTTCACTTTTTCTACTGAACCTTCTGAGGCGTTTGCTGCTGACGTAATTATCATAGAAATAGCAAGAATCATCATTATATATTTAACCATAAAACTCCACTGTTTTCGTACTCGATAGGATTGTTTCCCTGAATTGATTTTCCCCATATCTTCACTCATCATTTAGCCACACTGAATATTTGTTTTCTTATGTCGTCCTCATTAAATTTACCCAATGAGATAATTTTCCCGTCCATGACAACAACAGGAAATGAATCCATTATTACAGACAAACCGTTTTGTTCCACTTTTTGCCATACATCCGGTCGCTGTTCCTGCACTAATTTCATCAGAATATCCTGTACTGTCATCGGATCAACATCATTGAACGCAATACCGGCATCTTTGCATATCTTTTTTAATATCTTGGAGTAATTCCTGTTAGCAAGCCCTCTGGTCAGTGCACAACAGCCCGGTATCTGAAATAGTATAATTGTGTGTTCCACAATATCACCCATACAGAATTTTTCCAATTTTCCTCATATTTTCTATTCCCGTAATATCGGTTTCAAAGAGAGGCACTTCTTTTTTGTATAAATCTTTAAATCTTTTACCTATGATATCCAGGTATCTGTCCTGCGTTGATCTTCGTTTTTCTAAAAACCAATTTCCTTTTAGCACCTCGGTGGGGATTATTTCGTTTATTATTAAAGCCGGAACATTTATTTTTAACTGGCTCAAATTCTCGATCGCTCTTGCAGTTTCTTCAATGGGGAGGTTTTCAGCCAGCAATACTAATGTAAATAAAGTTGTTTTTGTATCTGCCAGTATTTTTATTGCATTTTCATATCTTTTTTGTTCTATGTTTAAATTATCCAGTGTATCTCCCCCCACTTTGATATTCAATAATTTGCCCAGCACCAATCTATTTTGAAGCTGCCTGGAAATATAATTCGCCCAATCAAAAGGCATTGACAGCTCCCTTAGTGTATGACCTGTTGGAGCGGTATCAAATACTATAATATCATGTTCGTCTGAATTCAGATAGCTTACAAATTGATCAAAAGCTGCCATCTCTTCTGCGCAGGGTGTGCTCATTACTTCCTTTCCAAACATGCCTGTGAGCTCGTCTACCATGTGATTCAACCTTGCCTGGAAAACACCGGATGCTTTCTTGGGATTTATATTGAGTCCACAGAGATTCTTGACCTCTTTTATCCTTGTTACTTCAGTTTCCCCGATCTGTTGTTCAAAGATCGCCGATAGACTCACTGTAGGGTCTGTAGCCACGACCAACGTATCGTAACCCTGATCCGCCAGCCAGACCGCGGTCGATGATGCCATTGTTGTCTTTCCTACGCCGCCTTTTCCGCCAAAGAAAAGGAACTTCTTGTTATTGATCAAATCTTGCATTGTCATGATACTACTATCAAGCAGCAAAGAAAGATAGGTTTTTACCCATACATGTAGGAGTATATATAAGACCGGTTGACAAACTAAGATTATGAGAAAAATGACCGTGAGTGTGTCCGGGAGTATATTCCAATGCTGTGTTCCTTTAACCAGCATGATCGATCGCCTTGAAGTTCTTTCGATCTTCAACTTTACGCCTACCACTCACACAGAGGTCTGTAATATTACGCTGAAAGATGGAATGAGTATAGAAAGTATAAAGAGCGATTATATCACCGATTTGATCATAATAGGGAATGAAGACAAAAAATATACATGCCTGACAAAAGGAAATTTCTCTGATGAGATCTCCAGGTTTTTAGGACAATTTGATCTTAAACTGGAATATCCGATTATTTTTGATGGGACTATATGCCAATTTGGGATTATAGGCTCATCTGAAGAATTGAATAATATACTTAAAATCGCCAAAGAATTTGGGTGGGGATTTGAAATATTATCGGTACAAAAATATGATCCGCTGGACTTAAATGCCTTCAGCAAACTTACTAAGAAGCAAAAAGAAATATTGCTGCATGCATACGATAACGGTTACTTTGATCATCCCAGGAAAATTAATGCGGACCAGCTTGCCAGAAAGATTGGAATTCATAAGACAACTCTTCTTGAACACCTGCATAAGGCTGAGAATCAGGTTATCCGGAATTTAATTGGAAAAAAAAGTTAAACAAATTTAAGATATTTCAATTATTCAATAATGGTCTCATCGTTTTTTGCCATTTTCTATTATGCAGTTCATTATATTTGCTTAATGCTTCTAACGAGAAAGCTGTAGTAAACTCTTCTGAACCATAATAAAATGTTAATGACTGGACGCCAATCTCCGGCCAGCTCCCATCACTTCTCTGGGTATCCAATATACGTGTTATAGCCCTATCTAATGCTTTACCTTTATATCCTGAATTCATTAGTGAAATAGCAGCCATACTTGTGTTTATTTCATCCCCCCAGCTTCCATCCGGTTTTTGGGTACTCAAAAGATAGTTTTTTATTACTGGCATTGAAGGTTTTAAGTCCTCTGCCTGCCCATCCGCATATGCCCTTGAGAACGTATAAAGCTGGATATATGGAATGTGGTAATACATTGTGGCTTCGGTGAAGGAATTATTTTCTATATAACTATTCAGATAGTCGCTTACTTCTGGCGCCTGCTCACCTGCAAGAGAGAGAGCATACAGCATATTTGCATTAACTACAGGATCTACATCATTGTTTTTATATAACAAATAAAAAGGGTCTGATTCATTCATCCATTTCTCTTCGTTCATCCATGTATAAAATAAACCTTCTTGATTTTTGTAGTTAAGTGCATACTCTAAGCCGCTTTCTTCAACAGGTATTCCGGTTTCTTTTAAGGAGGCAAAAACTACTGATGCATCATCCAGATCAGGCGGCATACTGGAATATTTTCCATAGAATCTCCAGACACCCGGTTCTTCTTTATTAGCCAATATATATACTACAGTTTTATTTCTCATTTCATTGACTTCTGGATCGGATTCTACAAAGCTGAGCGAATGAAGAACAATTGCCGAGCTAAAAACCTGTGGTAAATATATTTTGTCAGCCATATCAGGGCTCAATGAAACGTATGTTGGAAACTCGCCTGATGGTAATTGACCTTCTTTTAAAACGGATACAGCTTTCTCTATTGCTGTATCCACGTCTCCAGATAAACAATAGTTGCCGCTGTGCCATTTCTCTGCCTTCTCTGCCATCTTGTCGTGCAGCAATTGCATGCCCGATGACGCCTGCGAAGCAGGGGTTTCTGGCATCCCGGCAGCCATAGATGCAGAAAATCCCAGTAGAAGGATCAACATTGCCCAGCAGTTTGCTGATTTTCTGAATACTATTCGTTTACTATTTGTTATTTTCTCTTTTGGCATTTTAACCACCTGCAATTTTTTTTTCAGTTCGAATATACTCATAAATCACGACAGCGATTAGAGAACCTATGACCGGGGCTATCAAATATATCCATTGATTATCGAATATTCCACCAATTATCGCTGGTCCTAAAGATCTGGCCGGATTCATTGACGCACCGGAGATTGCACCCCCGAAAAGTGCATCAAGGGCTACGACTCCACCTATTGCAATACCTGATATTTCAGGTTTAACCCTGGAATCCGTAGCGACTGATATTATCACCAGCATCAGGAAAAAGGTCATTACAACTTCTAAAATAAACGACTGCATCCATGAACCTCTGGGCAGGGTAGCGCCAAGGTTCCCGATATTACCGAATATCATAAAAAGTAAAGCGCTTGCAAGAATTGCACCTCCAATTTGAGCAGCAATATAAGGAAGAACATGTTTTTTTTCAAATTTCCCGACTGAAGCAAACCCAATAGTCACAGCAGGATTAAAATGGGCTTTCGATATATGTCCCAGGGAATATATCATAACAGCTACTACTAATCCAAAAGACATGGCTATGCCAATTTGCCCGATTTTCCCGGTTAATGAATCGTCAATTATAGCTCCTGTTCCGGCAAACACAAGAGCAAATGTTCCGATAAATTCTGCCGCGATTTTCCTGAACATGGTCATCCCAGAATCCGATGATGTGGTTCGGGTTGCGGTGGACTGAAACTTTCTATTTTCAGTGTATTAAGTTCCGTATCATATTTTGAGGAAACTATTTCCAGCGAATCTAAAATAGATTGTTTCAGCTCTTTGTGACCTATTGCAACGCGAGCATTTATTGCCATTTCTCCTGATCCTGTTTTATCTGGAATTAAACCCGTGAAGCACACATCCTGACCAAATGAAACAAAGCTGGCTTTTGTAAAATTTTTCTTGTTTGAGAAATATATCTTAACATGACCTATATCCCCATTTTTTTGTTTTATATCTGTCGCTGCAGTTATCAGAATATCCCTGATGAATTCCTTGACTTTGAAATCCTGCTTGCTATCTACTTTCCATACCCCGTTTAACCATCCCATTTCTGCCTCAGCGCTGCCGTAAACTTTGTAGTCAACATGCGGATAATAATAACTTTTATACTCGTCATTCAATATTTTCCCGGCCAGCGCATCCATCCCTGTTCCGTTCGCAGCTGAGATTAACATTATTTCCGCTCTGCTGTTGAGTTTCTTTAATACTTCTTTTATCTGATCTATTTGATCAGGGGACACAAGATCTATTTTGTTGACTGCCAGAACCTCAGCTTCCTGTATCTGATGCGAGAATAGATATCCTGTGGATGTGTCGGGCGATACCAGATCCATCTCAGAAGACATATTTAGTATGCGCCGGGCATCCACAAGTACGATATGCGGCGCTATTTTAAAAGTATTTTTATAAAATTTTCTTATCGGCATATGCAGCGTTGCCGGGATATCCGTGCAGCTCCCGACTGGTTCTGCAAGAATTATGTCAGGATTGGTTTTTTTGAGAATATCCTCAGATGATGCCATAAAATCAGGGAACTTACAGCAGAAACATCCACCAAGAACTTCACCAACCTCAAAGCCGTAATCCTTGACTATTTTGGTATCCACCAGTTCTTCTCCCTGGTCATTCGTGATTATTGCTACACGCTTGCCGTAATCGGTTACCAGTTTTTTACCTATTTCTATTATAGTGCTGGTCTTACCTGCACCAAGGAAACCACCTACTATTCCAAGTTTTACTATTTTTTCCATTTTTATCTCTCCTTTTTATTTTTCTTATTTATTTTTATGTTTTATATTCTTAAAAGAGCGGGTGGCTCGGCAGCTTCCCCCGCTTTCTTAAATATTGCCGTTCGTACCATATTTTTCTTTTCAGTTTCTAAATATGATTGTAAATCTGCGATATTTGATGAAATCCTCGGTACCTGTAAAGCAGGAGATAACTGATAGTTATCTCTTTTTTTAATACCTGAAGCCGGCAGTACAACAACCGTGCTGTCAGCCGGGCTTATTTTGCCAGCCTCGCAAAGCCTGACCAGTCCGGCAACCGCCAATCCTCCGCTATAATCCGGTAATATTCCTTCTTTCTTTGCGATCAATTCCGCATATTCTATTCCTTCTTTATCCTCAACTGCAATACCATACCCACCGTATTTAATTGCCCTGAGGGCATAAAGACCATCGGCCGGATCACCAACCCGAAGATTTTCGCACAGGGTCACAGGATTCCTTAATGGGGTTGGTATTTCTTTTTTATGGATCAAAGCATCCACAATTGGAGCACAACCGCTGGATTGAACTATAAAAAATTCAGGTAAGTCTTCTATCAGTCCTGATTCGTACAGTTCCTTAAAACCTAAATACATATTATAAGTGAGAGAGCCGGAGCCTTCCGGTATCACAATGTTATCTGGTGATATCCATCCAAGTTGCTCTGCTATCTCATAGCTCAAAGTCTTATAACCGGAATTGAAATAACTGCGCAAATCCAGGTCAACAATCGGCAAACTTAATTCTGGTATTTCAGCGATCCTTGTTACCAGCGTACATGTAGCCGGATCATTCCCATGGCATTGGCAGTCTATATCTCCTTCTTGTTTATAAACTTTCAATACTTGCGCTCCATACGATAATAAAGGAGATATTATTTCAGGATGTGTATTATCCGGAACAAAGATATAAGATTTTAGTCCGGTTCTTGCTGCATGCGCTGCTACGGAATCCGCAATATAATGTGTCGAAGCGCATCCTATTGCAGTACTATTAAATTCAATCGCTTTATTTATGGAGATACTTACGGAACGGTCTTCATAAGATTGCGTTGGATTAGTACCTTCGAATTTTAAATGAAGATTTTTTATGCCTGTGACCTCTCCAAGTCTATTACTTCTGAGCAAAGGAGTCCATCCATCGTTTAGATCCATAGCTCTTTTATCATTGACCGGCAGGAACTCCAGATACCGCCACATGCTTGGATAACGGCTCTCTATCTTGCTTTTGATGCTCCTATCAATGTCTTCTATGCATGTATCAACAGGGCCATAACACTCACTACAGGATGTTATCATAGCCTCAGGATACAAAGTTCCACAATCCCTGCATTTTAATATTCCCATTTTTTAACCTCCCTGGAATGAAACCAAAAATAATATTTTGTCTCCATCCATTAACCTGGTCTTGTATTCTCTGATAAGTCGAATATCCATTCCATTCACATAACATCTGACATGCCTGTTGAGGACTGAATCTTCTGAAGACAATAGCCTCTTTTTTAAGTTATCATACTTATTACAAACTTCAACAATCAGTTCACCGATATTTTTTGCATCCGTGCTAATTTTAATTTCCTTATGACCTGTCTCAGAGGAAATTATTCCAAAAAATCTAACATATATTTCTCTAATTTTCATCACCTCTCTCTTGAAAGAAGAATCATGGTATAGATAGCATAATATGTATATTCAATATCCGGAGAGCCCATATTGCCAAATCCACCCCAGGGAGTCTTGAAATTGAGAATACTATCTGTAACTTTGTTTGCAGAAATTGTATTTAAAGATTCCAGCAGTGTGAGAGAATTAACCGCACAAAAAAATGACGCCAGGTCAGTTACTTTAGATCTTAAATGATTTTTGAAACCTGCGTTTGACTGGCAATTTAATACAAAGTCTTTAACTTGTTTTTCATCAATACGATTTAAATAATCCAGTAAATATAATGTAAACAATGCCGATGCCGTCTCAACAAGATTTGGTTGCAAAGATTTATACGATGCTTTAAAACCTCCTTCCGGTGTTTTCAGGTTGATCAAAAATTCAGAGGTTTTATTGAGAAATTCTTTATCCAGTAAATCAGACTTATCTAGCAGGTTCAAAGAGAAAATCCCATAAAATGTCGAGTATGCAGTGGGTTGGCTTGATTTTCCATCTTTCAGGAAACCTCCCTCTGCGGATTGTAAAGACAGGATAAATTCACTGATTTTTTCTCTATCAAGTTCATCGAAGTTACCAGTTGCTATGGATGTTCCGATTCCGCAGAAAGTATGAATCATATCAGGATATGCGTCCTTTCTATATCCAAAACCACCATTTTTATTATAACATGAAAATAAAAAATCTTTAAGGCCACTATGATCTAACATTTTTTCTTTTTCAATCATTTTGAATGTTTCAATTGCAAAGAATGAATAATATAGGTCCGAAGTAGTTTCGCCCAACCTTCCTACAAATCCACCATCTTTTTGCTGGAGTTTGCTAAATAAGTTTCCTGTGCCATCCAATTCTTCCTGAAGCTCCGGTGATAGTTCTTTAACCGTAGCTATGCATAAGCTATTCATGATATCACCTTATTCAGTCTGATCCGCTTGATTACGGTATCTATCTCAATATCCGTATTTTTACATCCTCCTTTTAGCAGAGGTAAACCTCCGCTTGGTATTTTCAAAGAATCTACAATTGGAATGGCTTTCATCAACGAATCCAGGCATGCAACAGCGAAAAATGCATTGGCTTTTCGTTCTTTGAGCATTCTTAACACTACGGTTGCTCCCTCTGAGATATAGATGGTATAACCCAACTCCCTGGCAACCTTAATGATAGGATTAATCTTACAATTCTCACTTCCGCAATCCTCGCAGATAAGCTGTAAACCGGTTTCCAGTGGTTCATAGTGATTCCGGCATTTTTCAGAGTCGCGAAGGCAATGAGGTACTATTAAAACTCTTTTATTATAAGGAATTTTACTGAAGTCTTCACTCAAAATCTGGGTCTTTAACTCCGCTATAGTGAAATCAAGATACTTTGAAGGCAGGCCCAGGTGGTTTAGTATTTTTGCTCCGGTTGCATCTATGCAATCAATGCTCTCTTTATTGGTGTAAATAAGTTCACGTATTTTTTGCCTGTCATCCAGATCAGGTATGTTTGATACTTTCCTGGCTCTGCCAGGATATTCAAAATCCTTTACTGTAAATACTGCTGCTTCTGAAGAACCCTCTCCTTCTCCACCAGAAACCCATTTTTCCGTAGATTTTGCAAAGATTATAGCTTCTTCGGGGCAATCTCTTGCACATGCAGGACAGTTATCTTTGCAATTATATGGGTTTGCAACTTTTACTCCACCCTGATCCTCCTGGATATCAAAAACACCAAAAATGCAGAAGTCAAAGCAGCTGCCGCATCCAGTACATCTGTCATAATCAATTACTGGAAACCATTCATGAATTTCTTCGGTATTTTCCCCATTTTTTGAAGGCAATATATTTTTCATCTCAGTAATAACTTCACTCAGACCCAGATCCCTCATGTTAACATGGACCAGCTCTCCCTCACATGACTTGAAAAGCCATTTTTGCGATCTCTGGTAACAAGCGAGTGTTACAATCTTGTCATTTTTTAGTAAAGAATTCAAAAAAGGTAAGCCAAGTGTTGGGCTGCATAGATAAGGATGCTCACTTATGTATTTGACATCATGATTCTCCCTTATATATGTACTGAGCTTACCAAAGTCTGCCTGATTGAAAAACCCTCTTCCCCGACACTGACACATTACAATTCCTACCATAACTATCTATCCTTCCTACCTCGATATCATTTTCATTACGCCAAGCAGGCCCAGTTTGCGAATCAAGAGCCCTTTTTTCGACATCAGAGGATTATAAATCTGGCCGTACTCAACGCTGGAAAACATACTTTCCATTATTTTTTTTATCTCACCATTTTCCTCGGTCAATTCCAGCATGGCATCCATGATGCGGTCGTGAAATTGCGGTTTGTGACCAAACATCATTTTTGCCATTTTGGCAGAATATTTCAGGTCATTATCTATCAATTCAGAATAACAAAGTTCTGTATAGCGCCCCAGGCTTTTCTCGGAATATTCCCCTTCACTAATGATAGATGCTGCTAACTCTGCTGACTTCAATGCATAGTAAATACCTTCTCCTGTCAGGGAATTAATCAGGCCACCTGCTTCTCCTACGAGCACAAAATGATCCCCATGAAACCTATCCAGATAATTCTCTGCAATCCGGTGTCCAAACAAAGATCTACCATTTATCTTCATTTCTTCTGATCCTTTTAATTTTTGAGATATTATTGGATGATTTTGAATTATTTTAATGAATTTTTCTTTAATTCCTTTCGCTTTTGTTGTTTGTTCCATATAACCAATATTAACCCCTTCTTTTCTTGGAAAAATCCAGAAATAGCCATTGGTAGTAATATTCCCATCCCAGAAAATCTCAGGTTCATTAAATCTCTCTTCAACCAGACCTGGTGGCAGTTTTAACTCCTGAGAAATAGATGTATAATATTTTGGTGGAGCAACATTAATAAACTTATGAAGATAAGAAGAAGCTCCCCAGGCACCGACAAGAAGATTAGATTCAAATTCCTTTCCTCCCTCTAACTTTACTGTCACTTTGCCATTTATTTTAATAGAATCTACTTTGCTCTTTTCTAAGATCTCAACACCTTTTGCTTCTGCCCTGTCAATTAACCACGAATCAAATTTATTCCGATATACTACTATACCTTTTTTCCCAATTGATTCAGAACACGAAACTGAAAAGCTCTTGTTCTTTGTATAAAGTGTTTCTTTTGTAACCTTTCTCTCAGTAACTTCGTCGGGTGGCTCTCCGACCAATTTCAGGCATCGTGTGCACATTCCACCTCCGCAGGGTTTATACCTGTCCCTGCTCTGCTTATCGATAAGCAGAACATTAAGACCCTGTTCTGCCAATTTCAAAGCTGTAAAACTTCCCGCAGGGCCAGCCCCTACCACAATTGTATCATATTTCATTTTTTATCACCTCTAATATTTTTGTTCAATCATATAATCTGCAAAACCGATAAGTATCTTTTTCGCTTCAGAATCCGGCAGTATTTTCAATGCGGATTTACCAGCATCTACAAAACTGGAAGCCACGTTCAGGGCATGATCAATTGAGCCTGTTTCCTTCAATATTTTGATATCATCATATATCTGGAAACCAACACCTGCGAGACAGCCAAAGTCCCATAATGCCTGCGCTTCTTCCCTGCTTGCATTTGATAATACAGCACCTATTTTTAATCCAGCCGCAAAAAGAACAGCGGTTTTTTTCTCCGCCATCTGTAAATATTCACTCTCTGTCACATCATTTCTTTTTTGAAAATCGATATCCATCCATTGCCCCTCACACAGATCCATATAGGTCCTGGATAGTATTTGCATACTTTCGATGATCTGTGATGGTCCGCTTTTTGCATATGAAAGAATTTCAAAAGCTTTTGAATACAGGGCATCCCCTGCGAGAATCCCATCAGATGCACCCCAAATTTTATTAACAGTGAGATATCCCTTCCGCATGTCGGCATTGTCCATGATGTCATTATGGATCAGACAGACATTATGAATCAATTCTATAGCCAGAGCAGCAGGGATTACATCTTCAGGTTCCCCCCCTACGGCTTCTGCTGCCACTAACAATGTTGAGGGACAGAACCTTTTTCTATCGGCATCCATAAGATGGTGCATAGCAAGATACATTTCATCCGGGGGAGTTATGGAAAGAAATCTTGGTATCGATTCATTCACCATTTTAACTCTCCGGTATAGAGCTTTTATTATTAAATCATCTTTTTTAAAATGTAAGTCAGAGATGCCTGGACACTGGTTTATGAGGGCTTCAATCATAAAATTACCTCATTTTGTCCATAACATCCTGCTCGTACTGCTAAAGTTAACACTGTTATCTGGATATCTAATAATAGCGTCTTTTCAATTTGCTCCACAACCAATCCAACTCCTTTTTTGTTTTTACTTGTAAAATGTGCTCCATTTACATGCACATAATTATGCAAGTAATACTCATCATTTTAGTTGAAGTATATATTAGTAATCTTATATTATATTATATCAATTCTATAACAATAGTTCATTCGTATAATGTTGCAAGACCGAACTAATATTTAACATATTATAATTATGATTGTGGTGGCATTAAGTGCAACAATCAATTTACTAACAGCTTCTCTAGTAGTAGCGATTTCAGGGGGTTTAAGGGTATATGTGGCTTTCCTGCTTTCAGGAAAAAATGTAAATATTTCCATACCCCTTGTTATGATTTTAATAGTCTATTCAACCTATACGCTGGATAGAACCATCAATTGCGCAGAGGATGAAATCAACCGCACCGAAGAGAGCAATGCAAACAAGTTTTTTCCTTATTT
>UBJH01000237.1_pt1 | contig 13330 bp, 11 predicted proteins | sample 2193721 | NCBI WGS metagenome assembly UBJH01 (sample SAMEA4703186, study PRJEB27089) | metagenome | reverse complement strand
GGCGACCCTGGCGCACGAACAGCGTCACGGCGAGGTCGTCTTCCAGCTTCCTGATGGCATGGGTCCGCGCCGAGGGCACGCGGTGCAGGGCGTCCGCCGCGGCGGCGAAGCTGCCGCGGGTGTCGATGGCGTCGAGGACCTGCAGGGCGTCGAGGGAAATCAGCATGTTGAAAATAATTGAACGTTAATGTCGAAATAATTCGCTTTTTTTCAGCTTAGGCAGGAATTACCATGGCGTCAATCGATGAATGCATTTGAACAGAGAAAGGAGAAAACCATGATCCAGGTCCGCAAAGGCAGCGATCGCGGCCATGCCGACCACGGCTGGCTGCAGAGCTGGCACACCTTCTCCTTCGCCGACTACCACGATCCGGCGGAAATGGGCTGGCACGGCCTGCGCGTCATCAACGAGGACATCGTCCAGCCCGGCAAGGGCTTCGGCATGCACGGCCACCGCGACATGGAGATCGTCACCTGGATTCTCGACGGCGCCCTCGAGCACAAGGACAGCATGGGCAACGGCGAGGTGATCCGTCCCGGCGAGGCGCAGCGCATGAGCGCCGGCAAGGGCGTGCTGCACAGCGAGTTCAATCCTTCGCAGGAGAAGGCGACGCATCTGCTGCAGATCTGGATCGAGCCCAACGTGCGCGGCGTGAAACCGAGCTACGAGCAGACCTTCTTTCCCGCCGAGGAGCGGCGCGGAAAACTCCGGCTGGTGGCTTCGCGCGACGGCCGCGAGGGCAGCGTGACGATCCACCAGGATGCGGCGCTCTACGCCGCGCTGCTGGCGCCGGGCGAGGCGGTGCGCCATGCGCTGGCGCCGGGCCGGCATGCCTACCTGCACGTGGCGCGCGGCGCCGCCCGGCTGAATAGTCAGCCGCTGCGGGGCGGCGACGGCGCGAAGATCGCCGATGAGGAAAATCTGGAGATCGTCGCGTCGGAAGACGCGGAGATCCTGTTGTTCGACCTACCCTGAAAGGAACAAGGCAATGAAGAAAGTGGCAGTGGTGTATCACAGCGGTTACGGCCATACCGAGCGCCAGGCGAAGGCGGTGGCGGAAGGCGCGGCGGCGGTGGAAGGCGTGATGGCGCACCTGATTTCGGTGGCCGACGTCGACCGGCGCTGGGAGGATTTGGCGGCAGCCGACGCCATCGTCTTCGGCGCGCCGACCTACATGGGCAGCGTCTCCGGCGACTTCAAGAAGTTCATGGATGCCAGTTCCAAGGCCTGGTTTTCCTCGGCCTGGAAGGACAAGCTTGCCGCCGGCTTCACCAACTCCGGCAGCCAGAGCGGCGACAAGTTGAACTCCCTCATCCAGCTGATGGTGTTCGCCAGCCAGCACGGCATGCTCTGGGTCAGCCTCGGCCTGATGCCGGGCAACAACAACAGCAAGGGCTCGGTGGACGACCTCAACCGCCTCGGCAGCTTCTCCGGCGCGATGGCGCAATCGAACGTCGACCAGGGCGCCGACGGCATGCTGGAGAGCGACCTGAAAACGGCCGCGCATCTGGGCAGGCGCGTGGCGGAAACGGCGTTGCGCTACGCGCGCGGCTGATTACTGCGTGCCGCGGCGGGCCAGCCAGATGCCGGCCAGCACGGCCGCGGCGCCGAACCACTGCAAGGCGGCAAGCGCTTCGCCGAACAGCAGCCAGGCGAAGCCGGCCGCGGCCACCGGCTGCAGCAGCAGGCTGACCGAGGAGAAGCTTGCCGCCAGGTGCGCCACCGCCCAGGTGATCAGGCCCTGACCGGCAAGCTGGCATACCAGCGCGAGGCCGAGCAGCACGCCCCAGCCAGCCGGACTCGCCGGCAAAATCGCTTCCCCCATGAGCAGCGCCAGCGGCAACAGGACCGCGGCGCAGGCCGCGCCGCTCGCAAACATGATGCGGGCGGTCGACTGCGTGTCGCGCAGGCGCTTCACGCACAGCTGGTAGCCGGCATAGAAAACCGCCGTCAGCATGCCGAGGCCGTCGCCGAGCAGGACCGATCCCGGGCCGCCGACATTGGCGCCCATCAGCAGTGCCGCCCCCGCCAGCGACAGCAGCATCCCGGCAAAGAAGACCGGCCTGGCGCGCTCGCCGAGCAGGATCCAGGCGCCAAGCGTGACCGCAACCGGCGCGAGATTGGCGAGGAAGGTGGCGTTGGCCACGCTGGTGAGGCGGATCGACCAGTGCCAGACAGCCAGGTCTGCCGCGAAAAACAGGCCGGCCAGCACCGCCATCGGCCACGCCGGGCGGGCGGCGCCCTGCTTCCGGCCCCGTTCCTGAAGCGCCATCCAGAGGGCAAGCAGCGGCAGCGCCAGCGCGAGCCGCCAGAAGGCGGTCGCCACCGGGCCGACCTCGGACAGGCGCACGAAGATCGGCGCGAAGGCAATGCCGATCGCGCCGGCGAAAAGCGCGACCAGGGCCATCGAGTTGCGCTTTCCGGCCATATCCAATTCTGTCAATCCCTTTTTCCTGCCGGCGTCCAGTATATTTCAGCCGCAAGCGGCATGACCGGGAGCGGCTTCGGTTCTAAAATACACACATGCCGTCCCCTGCCTTCGTCCATCTCCGCCTGCACAGCGAATATTCCATAGCCGACGGCATGGTTCGGCTCGATGAGGCCATCGACAGGGCCGCCGGCGACGGCATGCCGGCGCTGGCGCTGACCGACCTGGCCAACCTCTTCGGCATGGTCAAGTTCTACAGCGGCGCGCGCAGCCGCGGCCTGAAGCCGATCATCGGCTGTGACGCCTGGGTGGAACCTGTCGCCGGCGCCAGCGACCGGCCGGCGCGCCTGCTGCTGCTGGTGAAGAATCACGCCGGCTACCTTCGCCTGTGCGAACTGCTGACCCAGGCCTATCTCGGGCCGCGCAGCCGCGGCCGGGCCGAGATTTCGCGCGCCGCCTTTGCCGCCGGCGACAATGCCGGCCTGATCGCGCTGTCCGGCGCGGCCCAGGGCGATGTCGGCCAGGCACTCCTGATGGGCAGCGCCACCCAGGCCGAGGCTGCGGCGCGGGCGTGGGCGCGCCTGTTTCCCGACAGCTACTACATCGAGCTGCAGCGCTACGGCCAGCCGCAGGCCGAGCAGCTTGTCGCGGCGAGCGTGGCGCTGGCGGCGAAGCTGGATCTGCCGGTGGTGGCGACGCATCCGCTGCAATTCATCGCGCGCGACGATTTCAAGGCGCACGAGGCGCGGGTGTGCATCGCCGAAGGCTATGTGCTGGCCGATCCGCGCCGGCCGAAACAGTTCACGGAGGAGCAGTATTTCAAGTCCCAGGCCGAGATGCAGGCGCTGTTCGCCGACCTGCCCGAGGCGCTGGAGAATTCGGTCGAGATCGCGCGCCGCTGCAACCTGACCATCGAACTGGGCAGAAACCAGCTGCCGCAGTTTCCCGTGCCCGAGGGCGTCACCCTCGACGATTACCTGACGCAGCAGGCGGAGGCGGGGCTGGAGCGGCGCCTGGCGCAGCTGTATGACGATCTCGCCGAGCGCGAGCGCAAACGGCCGGAATATGCCGAACGCCTTGCCTTCGAATGCAGGACCATCCGGCAGATGGGCTTTCCCGGCTATTTCCTCATCGTTGCCGACTTCATCAACTGGGCCAAGCTGAACGGCGTGCCGGTCGGCCCGGGGCGCGGCTCGGGCGCCGGCTCGCTGGTGGCCTACTCGCTCGGCATCACCGACCTCGACCCCCTGCGCTACGAGCTGCTGTTCGAGCGTTTCCTCAACCCGGAACGCGTCTCCATGCCCGACTTCGACGTGGACTTCTGCCAGGAGGGCCGCGACCGCGTCATCGACTATGTCAAGCGCAAGTACGGCGGCCATGCCGTCTCGCAGATCGCCACCTTCGGCACCATGGCGGCGAAGGCGGTGATCCGCGATGTCGGCCGCGTGCTCGACCTCGGCTTCAATTTCGTCGACCAGTTCGCCAAGCTGATCCCCAGCGAGCTGGGGATCACCCTGAAGGATGCGCGCGCCAAGGAGCCGGCCATCAACGAGCGCGCCGAGCGCGAGGAGGAGATCCGCGAGCTGCTGGCGCTGGCGGAGAAGCTCGAGGGCCTGACGCGCAACGTCGGCATGCACGCCGGCGGCGTGCTCATCGCGCCGGGCAGGCTGACCGACTTCTGCCCGCTCTATTCGGCCGGCGGCGCGGAAGCCGCGGTGAGCCAGTTCGACAAGGACGATGTCGAGCAGGCCGGCCTGGTGAAGTTCGACTTCCTCGGCCTGCGCACCCTGACCATCCTCGCCGAGGCGGTGCGCTTCGTGAAGGAGGTGGAGGGCGTCGGCCTCGACCTCGACACCCTGCCGCTCGACGACAAGCCGACCTACGACCGCATCTTCAAGACGGCCAACACCACGGCGGTGTTCCAGTTCGAATCGCGTGGCATGAAGGACACCCTGGTGCAGGCGAAGCCGGACCGGCTGGAGGACCTGATCGCCCTGAATGCGCTCTACCGGCCGGGGCCGATGGACTTCATCCCGAACTTCATCGCCCGCAAGCACGGCCGCGAACGCATCGTTTATCCGCATCCGCTGCTGGAAAAGGTGGTCGGCAACACCTACGGCATCATGGTGTACCAGGAGCAGGTGATGCAGGCAGCCCAGGTGGTGGCCGGCTACTCGCTCGGCGGCGCCGACCTCCTGCGCCGCGCCATGGGCAAGAAGAAGCCCGAGGAGATGGCCAAGCAGCGCGAGATCTTCGTCGCCGGGGCGGAGAAAAACGGCATCGGCGCCGACAAGGCGAACGAGATCTTCGACACCATGGAGAAGTTCGCCGGCTACGGCTTCAACAAGTCGCACGCCGCCGCCTATTCCCTGGTCGCCTACCAGACGGCGTACCTCAAGTGCCACCACCCGGCGGCCTTCATGGCGGCGACGCTGTCCTCGGAAATGGCTGACACCGACAAGGTGCAGTTCTTCGTCTTCGACGCCATATCCTATGGACTGACTTTTCTGCCGCCCGACGTCAACCGCAGCCGCCACCGTTTCACGCCGGTGGATGCGAAGACGATCCGCTACGGGCTTGGCGCCATCAAGGGCACAGGCGAGTCGGCCATCGGCGCGATGCAGCGCGCGCGCGAGGCCGGCGGCGACTTCACCGACCTCTTCGATTTCTGCCGGCGCATCGACAAGCGCGTGGTGAACCGCCGCGTCATCGAGGCGCTGATCCGCGCCGGCGCCTTCGATTCGATCGACGAGCGCCGCGCCAGCCTGATGGCCTCGGTCGGCATCGCCCTCGAGGCGGCCGAGCAGGCCGAGCGCAACGCCCTGCAGGTCGGCCTGTTCGATGCCGGCGGCGGACAGGACCAGCCGTTGAAGATGGTCGAGGTGCCGCCCTGGAGCGAGCGCGAGCGCCTGCTGAACGAAAAGCAGGCGCTCGGCTTCTTCCTCTCCGGCCACCCCTACAACGAGGTGCGCGCCGAGCTCTCCGCCTTCGTGCGGCGCCCGCTCGCCTCGCTGGAACCGCAGAAGGAGCCGCTGCTGCTGGCCGGCATCGTCACCGCTACCCGCACCCAGATGACCCGCCGCGGCAAGATGATCGTCGTCACCCTCGACGATGGCACGGCGCAGGTCGAGATGACGGTGTACAACGAGGTGTTCGAGGCCGAGCGCGCCAAGATCCGCGAGGACGAGCCGCTGATCGTCGAGGGCAAGGTAAGCCGGGACGATTTCAACGGCGGCCTGCGCGTGGTCGCCGACAGGCTGATGACGCTGGCAGAGGCGCGCAGCCGGTTCGCCAAGGCGCTGCGCGTGGCCTTGAATGGAAAAGTCAGCCTCGGCGACACGGCGGCCGCCGAGCGGTTGCGCATCCTGCTGGCGCCGTATCGCAACGGGCCGTGCCCGGTGCGCGTGCGCTATCGCAATGCCCAGGCCGAGTGCGAACTGCCGCTGGGAGAGGCCTGGCGCGTGCGACTCGATGACGAACTGCTCGTCGGCCTGCAGCAGTGGCTGAAGGCCGAGAACGTCGAAGTCTTGTATCAGTAGTTCAGCTTAAATCCGCGACCAGCGAATCGCGCACAGCCGGCGGCACGGTGACGGATTCGCGATAGAGGTCGTGGTCGATGCCGGCGCGGATCGTCGCGCCGCCCTTCGCCGCGGCGATCATCTGCGGCGTCAGCTCGAAGCGCATGAAATGTACCGCCGAGGTCTTGTCCTCGGTCTCGCGCTCGAGGTCCTCGTTGGCGATGGGGTACACCCTGTCGCACCCTTCCACCTGCAGCCAGACCTTCTTCTCGATGCCGATCAGCTTCGCCAGGGCGGCGCGGCGCTCGTTCTCGTCGCTGTACTCGACCATGAAGGTGGCCTTCCAGTTGTGGCCGTCGGGGATCAGCGGGTTGTAGACGTCGAGCTCCTCCTGGATCAGCTCCGGCTCGAACATGCGCTCCAGGCGCAGCATCTCCTGCACCTGGTACTGCATGGTCAGCGCGTCCTCGAAGTAGAGCGTGGCGTGCGCGCCGATCGGCAGCTGGCGGTTCTTCTTGTGCGCGAGCACCCTGGCGCGGAATTCCGGCCGCACGCGGGCGTATTTCTCGAGGCTGAAGAGGTCTTCGTGTCGCAACATGGTCAAACTCCGTAGGCTTTTCTCAACAGGGTGATGGGGTGTTCGGGCGAGCTGCCGTCGGCGCGGACGTGGCCGATGTGGTGGCCGGCCATGGCGCAGTCGCTGCCGTAGTGGTCGGGCTGCGCCTCGTTGACGCGCTTCACCACCGGCTTGACGATCTTCACGGCGAATTCGTGGAACTCCTGCTTCACGGCGTAGGTGCCGTCGTGGCCGGAGCAGCGCTCGATGATGTCCACCTCGGTGCCCGGCACCAGCGACAGCGCCTCCTTCGTCTTCGGCCCGATGTTCTGCACGCGCTGGTGGCAGGCGGCGTGGTAGGAGACCTTGCCCAGCGGCGACTTGAAGTCGGTCTGCAGCTTGCCTTCCTTGTGGCGCAGCATCAGGTACTCGAAGGGGTCGTAGAAGGCGTTCTTCACCTTCTGCACGTCGGCATCGTCCGGGAACATCAGCGGCAGCTCCTGCTTGAACATCAGCACGCAGGAGGGCACCAGCGCGGTCAGGTCCCAGCCGGCGTCAACCAGCTTGGCCAGGCCCGGGATGTTCACTTCCTTGGCGGCCTTGACCGATTCCAGGTCGCCCAGCTCAAGCTTGGGCATGCCGCAGCAGCGCTCCTTCTCGGCCAGCGTGACCGGGATGCCGTTGTGATTGAAGACGGCGGCGAGGTCCTCGCCGGGGCCGGGTTCGTTGCGGTTCATGTAGCAGGTGGCGAACAGGGCCACCTTGCCCTGGGTGGGGCCGGCGGCCTCGCCCGGGGTGTCGAGGGGCAACTGCTGCAACCGGCTGCGCAGCGGGCGGCTGGAAAATTCCGGCAGCCAGGCGTCGGCATGGATGCCGGCGACGGCTTCCAGCGCCTTGCGGGCCGCGCCGATCTTGTTGACGGCATTCACCGTCTGGGCGACGACAGGAATGCCGGCGAGCCTGCCGACGGCATCGGTGCTGGTCAGCACCTTGTCGCGCAGTTTGGTGGTGCCCTTCCTGAAATGCACCGCCTTGGCGCGCAGCATGAGATGGGGGAAGTCCAGGTTCCACTCGTGCGGCGGCACGTACGGACACTTGGTCATGTAGCAGAGGTCGCAGAGGTAGCAGTGCTCGACGACCTTCCAGTAATCTTCCTTCTTGACGCCATCCACTTCCAGCGTCGGCGATTCATCGACGAGGTCGAACAGCGTCGGAAAGGATTGGCAAAGGCTGATGCAGCGGCGGCAGCCGTGGCAGATGTCGAAAACGCGCTCCAGCTCGTGGTTCAGCTTCCCTTCGTCGTAGAACTCCGGGTTCAGCCAGTCGAGCGCATGCCGGGTCGGGGCTTCGAGATTGCCTTCGCGTGCCATGTTGTTCTCCCTTGTTTCGAAAAAAACCGGCCATCACGGCTTCGTGATGGCCGGCTTGTCCTGCTCAGCCCAGTTCGTTCAGGGCCTTCTGGTAGCGGTTGGCGTGCGAGCGTTCCGCCTTGGCCAGGGTCTCGAACCAGTCGGCGATCTCGTCGAAGCCCTCCGAACGCGCGTCCTTCGCCATGCCCGGGTACATGTCGGTGTACTCGTGGGTCTCGCCGGCGACGGCGGACTTCAGGTTGTCGGCAGTGGCGCCGAAGGGCAGGCCGGTGGCCGGGTCGCCGCACTTCTCCAGATACTCCAGGTGGCCGTGGGCGTGGCCGGTTTCGCCTTCCGCGGTCGAGCGGAACAGGGCGGCGACATCGGCATAGCCCTCGACGTCGGCCTTGTTTGCGAAATACAGGTAGCGGCGGTTGGCCTGCGATTCGCCGGCGAAGGCATCCTTCAGGTGCTTCTCGGTCTTGCTTCCTTTGAGTTGCATGGTCTGACTCCTCACGTGGGTTGAATGCGACAAGGCACGTCGGCCTTGACGGGTTCAAAGATATTCCCCTTTCAAGCGAAAGGGAAATTGGTTTTATCAACCCTGTCGATAGTAGTTAACTATCGTGCCGCCACGGCCCGCGTACCGGGCAGCTTGCAGGCAAGCAGCGCGCGCCGGATGACTTCAACGGCCTGGTGGCGCGGATAGCTGGCGCGCCAGACCAGGCCGACGCGTCGCGTCGGGTTGGGCTCGCGGAACGGCCGCACGCGCAGCAGCGGGTCCTTGGGGGAAATGTCGTCCACGGCCGAAGCGGGCATCACCGTCACGCCGACGCCGCTGGCGACCATGTGGCGGATGGTTTCCAGCGAGCTGCCCTCGATGACGTGGGGCGAGATGCCGGACTGACTGATGGCGGTGGCGCACAGGTCGAGCACCTGGTCGCGGAAGCAGTTGCCGGCGCCGAGCATCAGCAGCTGCGCGTCGAGCAGCGCGGAAGAGGCGATGGCCTTTTGTTTCGCCCAGGGATGGCTGGTGGGGGCCAGCACGCGGAATTCTTCATCGTAGACGGCCTGCGCTACCAGCGAGGGTTCTTCCATCGGAAGGGCCAGGATGGCGAGGTCGAGTTCGTTGTTCTTCAGCTTGTCAAGCAGGCGATGCGTGTAGTTTTCCTCGAGGATCAGCGGCATTTCCGGTGCGCGCGCCTTGACCAGCGGCACCAGGCGCGGCAGCAGCCAGGGCGCGATGGTGAAGATGACGCCGAGGCGCAGCGGCCCGACCAGGGGGCCCTTGTCGGCGGCAGCGATTTCCGCCACCTGTGCTGCCTCGGCCAGGACCTTCCCGGCCTGGGCAACGATGCGCTGGCCGACGGGCGTGACGCGCACTTCCTGCGGCGAGCGCTCGAAAAGGATGACGCCGAGTTCCTCCTCGAGTTTCTTTACCGCCACCGACAACGTCGGTTGCGAGACGAAGCATTTCTCGGCAGCGCGGCCGAAATGGCGCTCGCGGGCGAGGGCGACGATGTAGCGAAGGTCGGTGAGCGTCATGTTGTTGTGCGTTGTTCGAAGCCGGTAAAGTCACCGTCGCCGAGTTCGACCTCGACGCGGTCCACGCGCGCGCCCGGCGGGCCGCGCCGGGCCCAGGCGATCATCGCCGCCACGGCTTCATCCGTGCCGCAGACCGTCGCCTCCACCGTGCCGTCGCGGCGGTTGCGCACCCAGCCGGTGACGCCCAGCTTGCCCGCCTCCCAGGCCAGCGAGGCGCGAAAGCCGACGCCCTGCACTCGTCCGTGAATGACGAGGCGCCGGCGCTCCATTACTTCACTTTCATGCCCGGCTGCGCACCGCTGTCCGGGCTGAGCAGGAAAATGCCAGGGCCTTCGCCGGAGGCCGCCAGCACCATGCCTTCCGACAGGCCGAACTTCATCTTGCGCGGCGCCAGGTTGGCCACCATCACCGTCAGGCGGCCGGCGAGCGTCGCCGGGTCGTAGGCCGACTTGATGCCGGCGAACACCGTGCGCGTCTCCGTGCCGAGGTCGAGCGTCAGCTTGATCAGCTTCTCGGCGCCCTCGACGTGCTCGGCGTTGGCGATGCGGGCGACGCGCAGGTCAACCTTCGAGAAATCATCGATCGAGATGTGGGACACGGCGGTTTTCTCCTCGGCATGCTGCTGGTGTTCGGCGTGGCGCTGCTGCGAATGCGGCTGCGGCGCGGGGGCCGGCGCCAGCGATTCCTTGTTGGCCTCGAGCAACGCGTCGATCTGCTTGCGCTCGACACGCGTCGTGAGGTGCTTGTACTCACCGATGGCGTGGCCGCCCGGCAGCAGTGCGGCGGCGTCGGCCCAGGACAGCGGCGCGAGCCTGAGGAAGGCCTCAACATCGGCGGCCAGCTTCGGCAGCACCGGCTTGAGATAGATCGTCAGCAGGCGGAACAGGTTGAGCGCTTCCGAGCAGACGCGGTGCAGTTCGGCGTCCTTTCCCTCCTGCTTCGCCAGTTCCCAGGGCGCATGGTCGTTCACGAACTGGTTGGCGCGGTCGGCGAGCGCCATGACTTCGCGCATCGCCTTGCCGTATTCCCGCGCCTCGTAGTGAGCGGCGATCGTTTCGCCGGCGACCTGGACCTCCGCGAGCAGGTCGCCGGATACGGCCGCCAGGGCGCTGCCGAAGCGCTTGTGGATGAAGCCGGCGCAGCGCGAGGCGATGTTGACGTATTTGCCGACCAGATCGGAATTGACGCGGGCGATGAAGTCGTCGAGGTTGAGGTCGATGTCCTCCATCGATGCATTGAGCTTGGCAGCGTAGTAGTAGCGCAGCCACTCGGGGTTCAGCCCCTGCTTGAGGTAGCTCTCGGCAGTGATGAAGGTGCCGCGCGACTTCGACATTTTCTGGCCGTCGACGGTGAGGAAGCCGTGGGCGAACACCGCCGTCGGGATGCGGTAGCCGGCATGCGCCAGCTCGGCCGGCCAGAACAGGGCATGGAAGTAGAGGATGTCCTTGCCGACGAAATGGTACAGCTCGGTGCCGCCGTCGGGGCGGGTGAAGGCCGACACGTCGATCTCCGGCCGGCGCGCGGCGAGGTGCCTGAGGCTGCCGAAGTAACCGATCGGCGCATCGAGCCAGACATAGAAATACTTCCCCGGCGCATCCGGAATCTCGAAGCCGAAGTAGGGCGCGTCGCGCGAGATGTCCCAGTCGGTGAGCCTGTTCTCGCCTTCCTCGCCCAGCCATTCCTGCAATTTGTTCACCGCCTCGGGCTGGGTTTTGCAGACTGCGCGCGTTGCCCGGCGCAGGAACGCCTGGCAGCGCGGATCGGAGAGCTTGAAGAAATAATGGTCGGAGGATTTGCGCACCGGCACCGCGCCGGAGACGGCGGAGACCGGGTTCTTCAGGTCGGTCGGGGCGTAGGCGGCGCCGCAAGCCTCGCAGGAATCGCCGTACTGGTCTGCCGCGCCGCACTTCGGGCATTCGCCCTTGATGTAACGGTCGGGCAGGAACATCCCCCTGACCGGGTCGAAGAACTGCTCGATGGCGCGCACCTCGATCAGGCCTGCCGCCTTCAGCTTGGCGTAGATGTCGTTGGCGAAGAAGCGCGTCTCTTCCGAGTGCGTCGAATGGTAGTTGTCGAAGGCGACGTGGAAGCCGGCGAAGTCGCGCGTGTGCTCGCTGTACACCCGCGCGATGAGTTCCTCCGGCGTGATGCCTTCCTTGTCCGCGCGCAGCATGACCGGGGTGCCGTGGGTGTCGTCGGCGCAGACGTACCAGCATTCGTGGCCGCGCATCTTCTGGAAGCGCACCCAGATGTCGGTCTGGATGTACTCGACGAGGTGGCCAAGGTGGATGGCGCCGTTGGCGTAGGGCAGGGCGCTGGTGACGAGGATCTGGCGCGGCACGGACATTGCGGAATTTGCCTGAAAAAACAGCAAGTTTAGCAGTTGGCGACGGCAAACTGTAATCTGCTGGCTGTAGCAGCTTAATCCTGAGTATAATTGTCAGGTATTGAAACCCTGATGGAGCATCCCATGAGCATATCCGAACTGCAGGTGCAGACGGCGCTGAAGGAAATCACCGATCCGAACACCGGCAAGGATTTCGTCAGTTCGCGTTCCGCCAAGAACATCAAGATCGAAGGCGCGGCAATCGCCGTCGACATCGAGCTGGGCTACCCGGCGAAGAGCCAGATCGACGGCATCCGCCGCGCGGTGATCGAAAAGCTCAGAGCCATTCCCGGCGCGGGCAATGTCTCCGCCAATGTGTATAGCAAGATCGTTTCGCACAGCGTGCAGCGCGGCGTGAAGCTGATTCCGCAGGTGAAGAACATCATTGCCGTCGCCTCCGGCAAGGGCGGCGTCGGCAAGTCCACCACCGCCGTGAACCTCGCCCTGGCGCTGGCCGCCGAGGGCGCCAATGTCGGCCTGCTGGATGCGGACATCTACGGCCCGTCCCAGCCGCAGATGCTGGGCATCGCTGACAAGCCCGAATCGCGCGACGGCAAGTCGCTGGAGCCGATGCAGGCCTACGGCCTGCAGGCGATGTCGATCGGCTTCCTCATCGATCCCGAAACGCCGATGGTCTGGCGCGGCCCGATGGTGACCCAGGCGCTGCAGCAGTTGCTCGGCGACACGCAATGGCACGACGTCGACTACCTTGTGATCGACCTGCCGCCGGGCACCGGCGACATCCAGCTGACCCTGGCGCAGCAGGTGCCGGTGACCGGCGCGGTGATCGTCACAACGCCGCAGGACATCGCCCTGCTGGATGCGCGCAAGGGCCTCAAGATGTTCGAAAAGGTCGGCATCCCGATCCTCGGCATCGTCGAGAACATGAGCATCCATATCTGCTCGAAGTGCGGCCATGAAGAACACATCTTCGGCTCCGGCGGCGGCGAGAGGATGTGCCAGGACTACGAGGTCGAATTCCTCGGCGCACTGCCGCTCGACATCGCCATCCGCGAACAGACCGATTCCGGCAAGCCGACGGTGGCGGCCGACCCCGACGGCCGCATTGCCGAGATCTACCGCGGCATCGCGCGGCGCGTCGCCGTGAAGATCGCCGAGCAGGCCAAGGACATGACGGCGAAGTTCCCGAACATCGTCATCCAGAACACCTGAGGCAAAAGTCAGTCCCCGCGGCACGGCGCCTCGCGCCGCGTCGTGTTGACCCACCCCCGAAAGAGCGGATAATCCGCTCTTTCCTTTTTCGGTGGCGCAATGAGCATCAAGTCCGACAAGTGGATCCGCCGCATGGCGGCGGAGCACAACATGATCGATCCCTTCGAGCCCGGCCAGGTGCGCGAGGTCGACGGCCGCAAGATCGTCTCCTACGGCACCTCCAGCTACGGTTACGACATTCGCTGCTCGAACGAATTCAAGCTGTTCACCGACATCAACTGCACCATCGTCGATCCGAAGAACTTCGACCCGAACTCCTTCGTCGAGATCAAGAACGACTTCTGCATCATTCCGCCGAATTCCTTCGCCCTGGC
>UBJH01000814.1_pt1 | contig 13438 bp, 9 predicted proteins | sample 2193721 | NCBI WGS metagenome assembly UBJH01 (sample SAMEA4703186, study PRJEB27089) | metagenome | reverse complement strand
ATGTCAGGGGACTGCTCCTGGATGGCGTTGATCACACCGCAGGTCTCGTAATCAAAGCCATATTTCGCCCTCGTATAGCCGATATCCCTGATCGTTTCTCGGACCACCTTGGGGATATCCACATAACATTTGGTGCTGATCTCCCCGGCCACAAAGGCCAAGCCGGTCGTGACCAGCGTTTCACAGGCGACGCGGCCGTAGGGATCCTGCGCGAAGATGGCATCAAGCACGGCATCAGAGATCTGGTCGGCGATTTTATCGGGGTGACCTTCCGTCACCGATTCCGACGTGAACAGATACGACTTCGGCATGAATCGGTCCTCCTCCCCTTCTATACAATCCGCTCTGTTACTTCGACGACGAGTCGGCAGACGGCGCCGCCCCGCCTCAGACGGGTCACTGTAACATACCTCGTCCGCTTGTCAAGAAAAAGCCGCCGTCCGGCCGCCCCTCCTCCGACGCCGGTCTTCGCTCTTCAAGGAACTCCTCCCATCGGCCCTGGGCCTTTAGGATCAGATCGATCACCTCCCGGACCGCGCCGCGGCCGCCGACCTGCGTCGTCACATACGCAACCCGCGTTGTCACCTCCGGATCGGCATCAGCCGGCGCCGCGGAAAGGCCGACCCGACCGAGCACCGGCAGGTCGTTCAGATCGTCGCCGACATACGCCACCACCTCATCGGTCAGGCCATACCGCTGAAGGAGCATCTCATACACCTCGAGCTTATTCATCGCTCCTTGATGGATCTCAGTAATGCCCAATTCCTTCGCGCGGTGGGTCACCGCCGCCGAGACGCGCCCCGTCACGATCGCCGTCAGCAATCCTGCCTGCCGGGCCATGCGAAACCCAAAACCGTCTCGCACAAAGAAGGCATGGCTCTGCACGCCTTCAGCATTGTAGAAGATACGTCCATCAGTCAGGACGCCGTCTACGTCCGTGACGAGCAGACGTATCACCTTCGCTATTTCCTGTAGTCTGGAGTCGATGGACATGGGAATTCCTCACAAAATAGCGTTCAGCCGTCAGCTTCGCTACCGCATGGGCTGTTCTTCCCGTTATAACCGCGCCCGATTCGTGACCAAAACAAAGTCTCTTTGGCGGTATGAATGGTCCGCGAGACGCTTGAGCGGGAGGTCGCCTCGGCGTTCAAGCTCCTCAAAGCTGCTTTTGCTCAGGAGACCGAATATCTGCTGCCCGACCTCAAAGGCCGCATAGATCTCGTCCGGCGTCTGGAGTTCCGGTACCGGCGACGGTCGATCCAGATAATACAGGATATCCTCGCCCAACGACCGGCCCGGATGATAGATTACCAGAGGGGCGTCACTCACAACCGCCTGAACCTGATAAGCAATGGCCTTGGCAGATTCGTATTTGGCAAGCATGGGATAGAAGTACTGAACAAGACCGATGGTCATGACGACGGCGACCGCCGTCACGCTCGAAAAGATTGCCTGTGGTCGGCACGTACACGCGCTGTAGAGGACCGCCATACACCCGATGCCTAGAAGCAGCGCAAGAGGGATCGGCCAGACGTCGCCAGGCATAAGAAATCGCAGTTGCATGAGTCTTGGGCCCACAAACACGCCGAACGCGCCGATCAGACCCAGCAGGAAGGCCGCGATCCTGAGCAGGCGACGTTCCGCTGACGTCAAGGTATCGGTATGCTGAAACAGATAATCCCAATATCGAGCCGTCAACAGGGCGAAGGGCGGGATGAGATACACAAGAAACCGTTCGGCCTTCCCCGCCGGTAGGCTTAAGAGCACGAAAAACCCGATGGACCAGACGCGGAGCAGCATGTCCGCTTCGCTAAGCGAGCGGGTACGCGACCTCCAGAGGTATAGACCCGCGCAGGGGAGGAAGAGACTCCAGGGGAAAAAACCGGTAAAGATCATGACAAGATAGAGAAACGGTGAGTTGGACGCATGCACAATGCGATTCAAGTTCTCGCCGATGAAAAAGTGTCGATTGAATGCGTCACCTAAGCCCAGATAATAGGGGACGGTGATGAGGAGAAAGATGACCAGGCCGACCAGCAGGTACGGAATTTCAGTACATACCCTGGATCGCCGCGTCATCGCCACAAAGGCAAGGGCCGTCACGCCGGGCAGGATGGCGCCTACAGGACCCTTCAGCATCACTCCCACAGCCATCGACAGGAAGGCGCAACAGAGATAGCCGAAACGGCGCTCACATCCGCGGTACGCCAGATAAAAGAAGAAGAACCCGAGATTCATCCAAAAGGCCAACTCAACATCGAATCTTGCCTGATGCGCATGCCAGACCGCGGACAGCGTGGTCGTCGTAATGAATGCGGCGATGACGCCAAGCCGACGGTCGAACAGCAGCCGGCCGCTGCCGTAGGCAAGACAGACCATGCCGATTCCAAAGGTCGCCGACGGAAATCGGACGGCAAACTCACTCGGCCCCCATGAGACGAGCGAAAGCGCCATGAGCCAGAAATGCAGTGGGGGTTTGTTGACGTAGGGACGCCCCTCATAGACAAGCTGCAGCCACTCCCCGGTTCTGACCATCCTTCGCGCAATAGCCGCATACATTCCCTCGTCGCCTCGAAGAGGTATGCCCAAATGCGAGTAGAACACAAACAGGGTCCAGATGAGCAGACCGCTCAGGACCAACCACTCCTTTTCCAGTAGACGTGACAGGCGCACCTCGTACCTCAACGCGAGGGTCTGGGGTGTAGGGTGTAGGGTGTAGGGACAAAGATAAAGCTATACGGTCCACGCCACGAACGAAATAGATCGCACCCTCTTCTCATACGACGCCGGCCCTCAAAAGGTCGTGCAGATGGATGACTCCTTCCGGCTTTCCCTCGGCATCCACGATCAGCAGCGAGGTAATCGCGTGCCGCTCCATAACCTCCAGCGCCCCGGCGGCAAGGTCATCCTTATCGATGGTCTTGGGATTCGGCGTCATGCAGTCTCTGGCCGGCCACTGCAGCAGATCGATCCCTTGTTGGAGCGCCCGCCGAAGGTCGCCATCGGTAATGATCCCGGTGAGCATCCCGGCCTCGTCCACGACAGCGGTCATCCCAAGCCGCTTTCGCGAAATCTCCGCAAGCGCATCACGCATAAGGGCATCCTGCCTGATGATGGGAAGTTGCTCGCCACTATGCATGAGGTCTCGTACCCGCCACAACAATTGCCGCCCCAGGCTGCCGGCCGGATGCAGGAGGGCAAAGTCGGCCTCGGTGAAACCGCGTTGCTCGAGCAGGGCCACCGCAAGGGCATCGCCCATGGCCAACGCTGCCGTCGTGCTGGCGGTAGGAGCCAACGCCAGGGGACAGGCCTCTTTCTCGACGCTGACATCGATGGCAATATCGCTCTGCCTGGCAATGGTAGAGGCGGAATCGCCAACCAGCGCAATCAGCGTGAGGCCAAGTCGTTTGATCGCGGGAAGCAGGCCGACGAGTTCATCCGTCTCACCGCTGTTCGACACCGCAATCACCACATCGCCACGGACCAGCATCCCCAGGTCGCCATGCCCCCCCTCGGCGGGATGAAGAAAGAACGCAGGAGTTCCGGTGCTGGCCATGGTAGAGGCGATCTTCTGAGCCACCGAGCCGGATTTGCCCATACCGGTCAGCACGACCCGGCCCCGGCAATCCCGGAGGATCTCGACGACCCGATCGAACCGCTCGTCGAGTTTCGGGATCAAGGCCAGAATCGCCTCAGCCTCGATCTGGAGCACTTGTCGCCCTCGATCGGCAATCATGGAACCTCGGTCCGCGCCGGCGGAAGTCTGAGCATCCGCTCCACAACAGGAATCACCTCATCAAGCGCGATCAATCGCATGCAGTTCTGCTCTCCACGCCGGCACCCGCCAGGGAAGCAGGGTCGGCAATCCACCCCTTTGTAGAGCACGGCATGCCCCTGACCGGCCGGTCCCCAGACCCTTGGATCGGCAGGACCAAAAAGACCGACCACCGGCGTCCCCATCGCAGCCGCGATATGCATCGGTCCGTTGTCGTTGCCGACAAGGAGGGTCGCCTGTCGAAGCAGCCCGGCCAGCTCAAGGAGCGTCAGGCGCCCCACCAGCGAACGGCAATCGGTTTCTACCTCGTCCAGGATCGCCTCTGCGATCTGTTGATCTGCAACTGAACCGAGCAGCACCACCTTGATCCCGAGCTTCCCCTGGATATAGTCGATAAGACTCGCAAATCGAGCAGCAGGCCAGCTCTTGAACCACCATCTGGCGCCGGGATGCACAGCCACAAAGCGCTCACCGGGCGAGATCTCGACAGCGCCGAGAGCAGCGCAGGCCGCCGCCTCATCGGTCGCTTGAATTCTGAGCGCAGGCAATGAGTCAATAGGCGGAATCCCCAGTATTTCCAGGGCCATCAGGTGCTGGCGGACCATCGGCATCGGCTGCTCCTGCACCGGAACCAGATGCGTGTACAGTCGCCCGCGCCAGCGACCTTCTCGATTGAACCCGACCCTGATGGCAGCCCCGGTCAGTCGACTCAGGATCGCCGCTCGATCCCCATCGGTCAGATCAACCACGAGATCAAAGCGGCGCCGACGTAGTGCGGCAACGAATTCCAATTGACGCAGCGGCGACCCTGCCCGCTCCGCAATCAGCACCTCGTCCAGATGAGGGTTCGTGGCGATCATCGCCTCGGTACCGGGATTGACGAGCATTGAGAGGCCGGCCTTCGGAAATGTCGTCCGAAGGGCGGCTAGGACAGGCGTGCTCAGCAACACATCGCCCAGATACCGGAGCTTGATCACAAGGATCCTCCCCGGTTCCCCGATGCCTGCCTTCTGCCTTGCTTGACCCGCATCGACACTGACCGCTAAGGCCATTAGCGCCCAGAAAAGGTGGGCCATGCCTCCCGCAAAGATGTGATCGAACAGGTTGCTGACGATGATCCCGACGACCGCCATTCCCAGGCCGAGTAGAACCGCGCGTCCGAACGGATCGGCAGCCGCGGCCATCCCCCTCCATGTTGCCCTGAGCGCGGTAGACAACACCCACAACAGCAGAATCAGGCCCGGAATCCCGGTCCCAAGCGCGACTTCAACGTACAGATTGTGAGGGTGATTGGCTTCTTTCACTTCCGGGGCATCCGCATAGACCTTGGCCATGGTCTTCCCACCATAACCGATCCCCATCAGCGGATGTTTCGAGACCTCCTGGACAGCCAGGCCGGCAGTCTTTATCCGCGTCATCAACGTGTAAGGATTCAACGTGTCGACGCTCGGGCCGAAAGCCATGGTGCCACTTTTTGAGACGAGCAACAGCAGACTGACCAACACCGCGAGGATGGTCCCCCCGGCCAGGATCACGTATGACCGCTTTCGCCTGGCCCACCCATACACAGCCAGTTCAACCAGAAGAGCCACCCACGCCCCCCTTGTGTACGTGAGAAAAAGCGCGCCGCATGAAAGCGCACACGTGATCCAGAGGAACAGCCTGGATCGCCGATCGTCCTGTATCATCGCAAGGCACAGCACGACCGGGATGGTCAAAATCAGATAGGTGCTCAGCCAGTGGTAATCAGGAGTCAACGAATTAGCCCTGACGGCCCTGTCGGTAAGACTCCCTTGCTGAATCAGGAAAAACTTGATGATACCGTAGCTGCTGACCGCGAACGTGGTCAGCGCGACGGCGGAAAGGAGCCTTCGCGCCGCTTGCCTGTCTCGCACCTGATTGACGACGAGGTAGAACACAAGCACACTCACCATGAGCTTCAGCAACTCTCCCAGGCTGTACACTACATGAGTGGCCGTGATGAGAGTCACAGCAATCCAGCCGATGTAGGCCATGAGCGGCGCATCCAACGGCGTCCTTCGCAGGGCAACATCCCGCACAACCAGCACGCGTACAATCCAGATGACGATCAGGCCGATCAGGAGGACGCCCTTCACAGATCGCAGTGAGGCCGACGGCAGCAGGACGATCAGTACAACGAGGCCGTATTGAAGCGCCGGCTCCGAATACGCCAGGTACCGATCCTTCCACACCACACGTTGTCCGCCCCGCGCGTCCGCCATCTCTTCCCTGCTCACTCAAGCAGCCTTTCGCGCCGCAACAGCAGTTCCCACGCCTTCACATGCCGAACAAAGATATGGAAACTCATCAATGTTGCGTCAACCAGCCCGCGCAACCCATTGCGACAGGCCTGCCGATACAGATACACCTTCGCAAATGTCAAGAGGGGTTGAACGGCGACATCGACCCAGCCGACATTGCCGAGGCGTTCTACTGACTCGGCGCTTGCCTGGGTCTCGGCGTCAAGCCGCCAGAGTTGCCCATGGATGCTCGACCCGGCGAGGCCGTCAGTCGGAGCCCCTTTCACGATTCGATCGCGCGTGAACTCCGCCTCCCATACCTTGGCATACTTAAAAATATTGAAGTAGGACGCACCCGCTGCGACAATCCACCCATGCATCCCATCCAGAAATCCCCGCTTGAGTAGATACACCTGCACAAACTTCAGCATCGCCCGCAGCAGCAGTTCTATCTGTGTGATCGAACCGGACCGCCGACCCCACTTGACCCGTTCCGATGCCGAGATCCCTGAGTACCAGTCCTGCTTTTGGAGATATTGCGAGAGGTCTTGATAGGTGTAATGGATCAGGTCGCTGTCAATGAAGCCTACGGAGCCTTCCGGGATGACGAAGTAGGCGTGGGGATTCACGCCCCCGAACCGCCCTGTGCGTCGATCAAACAGACGAAGCACTCGATCGGGATACCACCCCCCATGTCGTATCCACCGTCCCAGGAAGTAGTTCCTGCGCGCAATCCAATACCCGTCGTGGCGGGGCGCCGCCAGCTCCCGCTCAATCGCCAGACGAAGCTCTTCGGGCACTCGTTCGTCGGCGTCGAGGTTCAGAATCCAATCATACGTGGCGAGAGAGAGGGCAACATTCTTCTGCTCGATGAAACCGACCCATGGATGATGCACAATCTTATCGGTGTAGCCCCGGCAGATCTCCAGGGTGCGGTCCGAACTGCCGGAGTCCACTACCACGATCTCCTTCGCCCACGTCACGCTCTCCAGGCACGCCTGGATAGTCTTTTCCTCGTTATAGGTGATGATCGTCGCGGTGAGATCGGCCATCGCGTCTCAGACTCGAGCAAACTGTGTATTGTACAGCCGGCAATAGACCCCGCCTAGCGCCATCAGCTCCGGGTGTGTCCCATGCTCGACGCAGCATCCGGCGTCCAGCACCAGAATCTTGTCGGCCCGAATCACGGTGGACAGCCGGTGCGCGATCACAAAGGTGGTCCGATTCTGCATCAGCCGATCCAGCGCCTCCTGCACCAGCCGCTCCGACTCTGCGTCGAGGGCCGATGTCGCTTCATCCAGGATCAGGATGGGCGGGTTCTTCAGGATCGCCCTCGCGATAGCGATCCGCTGCTTCTCGCCGCCGGACAGCCGCACGCCCCGTTCGCCGATCCTGGTCTCGTACCGCGCCGGGAGGGCCTCGATGAACTCGTCGGCGTTGGCAATCCTGGCGGCCTCTACGACGAGATGTGAGGCGACGTCACGCTGTCCATAGGCGATATTGTTCAGGATGGTGTCATCGAATAAGATCGTGTCCTGAGTCACGATCCCCATCTGCGCGCGCAACGACGACAGGGTTGCCCGCGCGATATCGACCCCATCGATCGTGATGACGCCCTCTGTCGGATCGTAGAAGCGCGGGATGAGGTTGACCATGGTGCTCTTCCCGGCCCCGCTGCTGCCGACGACTGCAACGATCTCACCCAACTTGGCTCCGAAACTGATGCCGCGCAGCACTGTCCGTTCTGATCCATAGGCGAAGGACACGTTGTGGAACCGAATCCCTTCCTGCATCCGCCCGAGCGTCACGGCATCGGGCTGCTCCACCAGATCGGAACGGAGGTCCATGATCTCGAATACCCGCGCGGCGCCGGCCATTCCGCGCTGAATATTGTTATTGATCTGGCTGATCCGTTTGACAGGTTGATAGAGAGACGCCAGCGCTCCAAGAAAGGCCATAAATGCCCCAGGGGTCAAGCTCTTGGAAAATACGAGATAGCCGCCGACCCAGATCGCGACAACAATGCCCACGGACCCGAGAACCTCAAGGACCGGCGAGGTCAGCGCATCAACCTTGGCGATCCGCATCACGGCTTTGAAAAGCCGCTCACTGGCATGGCGATACCGTCTGCGCTCATACTCTTCCATGCCAAAGGCCTTCACGATCCTGACGCCGGAAATCGTTTCCTGCAGGATCGTGTTCAATTCGGCGCGCCCCTCCTGGACATGCGTGCCTCTGCGACGGATCTTGGAACCGAACTTCACAATCGGCAGGATCGCCACCGGCAGAACGAGCAACGACAGGAGCGCGAGCTGCCACTTGATCAGGAAAAGCAATACGATGAGCCCGACAATATTGAACGGCTCTCTCAGGGCGTTACGGAAGAGTTCGGTCGAAGCGTCGCCAAGGCTTTCGACATCAGAGCTGAGACGGGACATAATCTCGCCTGTCGAGCGTCGCGTAAAGAAGCCGAGGGACAGCGCGTGCAGATGCGCGTACAGATCGTTTCGGATATCCCGCTGAATCCCCTCCGCCACATACCGTAGTTGCAGTTGTTGGATGTAAATAAGCGCGCCTTTCGCCACAAAGACGAAGAAGAGGGCCCCGCCGATAAAGGTGAGGGTACTGATCCGATGAGCCTGAAGGAACGCCTGCAACCGGGCCAGCCGCTCGCCGAGCAGAGCCTTGATCGGATCAGGCAGACTGATCCCTGATCCGACGCCCTCCGCGGCGAAGAGACCGTCGAAGATCGGCTGGAGCGAACCGATAGACACCGCATTGAGGACGGCGATGAGGATCAGGGAGACGACGGCAAGAATGACCCGCGCCCGGTAGGGAGCGGCGCAGCGGAGTACGCGGAGAAATTGTTGCAAAGGCGTCTGCATATCTGAAGAACAGCCTTCAGCGATCAGCGGTCAGCCTTTAGTTGATGGCTGATGGCTGATTCACATATGGTGCAACCGCCCGCTGAACCTCCAACAACTGGTTCAGCAGTCCCGGAAGCGCATCGAGTCGGAGCATCGTAGGGCCGTCGCTCGGCGCATCAGCGGGATCAGGATGGACCTCCATAAAGAGCCCATCAACCCCTGCCGCCACAGCGGCGCGCGCAACATAGGGGACAAATTCCGGCTGCCCTCCAGAGGCGTTGCCCGCCCCGCCAGGCAGTTGTACGCTGTGGGTCACATCGAACAGGACCGGATAGCCGAAACTGCGCATGATCGGGAGCGAACGGATATCCACCACCAAGTTGTTATAGCCGAAACTACTTCCCCGTTCCGTCAGGATGATCGCCTCAGAACCGGCAGATCGGAGCTTCTCTACAATATTGCCGACATCCCATGGCGATAGAAACTGTCCCTTCTTCACATTGACCGGTTTACCTGACCTTGCGGCGGCGACAAGCAGGTCGGTCTGCCGACACAAGAACGCCGGGATCTGAAGAATATCCAGCACCTGAGCCGCGGCCGATATCTGATGCACGTCGTGGACGTCGGAGATCACGGGTACATCCAGCTTCGCCTTTACCCGCTCCAGAATGCGAAGCCCCTCATCCAGACCCGGACCGCGAAATGAATGGCCTGACGACCGATTGGCCTTGTCATAAGAGGACTTGAGGACGAAGGGAATTTGGCGCGCCTCACAGACCGTCCTGATCGCCTCGCCGACCCGAAGCAGGTGATCCTCACTCTCGATGACACACGGACCGGCCACCAGCACAAGCGGCGCTCCACCGCCAAGCGTGAGTTTGCCGATCCGTACCTGTCTTGTGAGTGCCATAGGGTGAAGGGTTTAGGAGTTAGGGTTTAGGGGTTAGGAAGATCCTTCTTAGACCCTTTACCCTAGACCCTATACCCTGTCTTCTAGACCCTGGTCTCCTGATGTCGCAGGGAAGCCTTGATGAATTCACGGAACAGTGGGTGAGGTCGCTTAGGACACGATTTGAACTCGGGATGGAATTGTCCGCCAACGAACCACGGGTGATCGGGAAGCTCGATCATCTCTACCAGCATATTGTCCGGCGAAAACCCGCTCAATCGCATACCATGACGCTCCAGAATGTCCCGATAGTCATTGTTCACCTCATAGCGATGCCGATGGCGTTCGCTGATCTCAGTAGTCCCGTAGGCCTGGTTGGCGACAGACGGTACGACGATGCGGCACGGATACGCGCCCAGTCGCATCGTCCCTCCCAAGCTGGTAATCCCTCGCTGTTCAGGCATGAGATCGATGACCGGGTGAGGAGAGTTCGGGTCAAACTCGCGGCTGTTGGCGCCCTGTAAGCCGCATACGTGCCTGGCAAATTCGATAACCGCGCACTGCATCCCCAGGCAGATTCCGAAGAACGGGATGTGCTCTTCGCGGGCAAAGGCGATCGCCGCAATCTTCCCTTCAACCCCACGATTTCCAAAGCCCCCAGGAACTAGGATGCCGGCAACATCGTGGAGATGTTCCTTTGGACCGTCGCGCGCCACCGTCTCCGCATCTATCGCCTTGATATGAACTCGACAATCGTTGGCGATACCGCCGTGGATGATGGCCTCAGTCAGGCTTTTATACGAGTCTTTCAGCTCAAGATATTTCCCGACTACCGCAATCGTCACACCGGTCGCGGATTCCTTTACCTTCCGAACGATGGTCTCCCAGGCGCTCAGATCGGCCTCGGCATCCGGCAGGCTCAGCATCTGGGCAATGATGGTATCCAGCCCTTCACTGCGCAGGACCAGCGGCACTTCATAGATATTGCTCACATCCTTCGCGGTGATCACCGCCTTTTCGGAGACGTTGCAGAACAGCGCAACCTTGGCTTTCAGGTCTTTGGGAAGGAGCCGATCCGTCCGGCACAGCAGGATATCCGGCTGAATTCCGATCTGAAGCAGTTCTTTCACGCTGTGCTGGGTCGGCTTCGACTTCAGTTCGCCGGCCGGCGCGATATACGGGACCAACGTCAGATGGATATACAGCACGTTCTCTCGTCCGACATCGCCCCTGAACTGCCGGATCGCCTCAAGGAACGGCAGACTCTCGATATCGCCGACCGTCCCGCCGACCTCAACAATAACGACATCCACACCCGCGGCCACGCGGTGGATCGCGCGCTTGATTTCGTCGGTGATATGCGGGATCACCTGAACGGTCGCGCCCAAATAGTCCCCGCGCCGCTCTTTGGTGATGACCGAATGATAGATTTGTCCGGCGGTCACATTGTTGGCCTTAGTCATCACATGGTCGGTAAACCGTTCATAATGGCCCAGGTCAAGATCGGTCTCTGCGCCGTCATCGGTGACAAACACCTCCCCGTGCTGGAACGGGTTCATGGTCCCGGGATCTATGTTGATGTAGGGATCGCATTTCAGTATGGTCACCTTAAAGCCGCGGCTTTCCAGCAAACAACCGATGGAAGCGGAGGCCAACCCCTTCCCAAGCGATGACAAGACGCCGCCGGTCACAAAGATGAACTTGGTCGCCATCGAATTCCCCTTAAAATAGCTGGCAGCAATCAGCTTCAGACACAAACAGGTGACGTTTCAGAAAAGCTGATCGCTTAACCAGACGTATCTTTACCCAAGACTCTGTCTTTCAGTGCGTCCAGTAACTCTTCACGACTGATGGTTGCCGTTCCAGCCCTCCCCACGACGACACCGGCGGCATGATTGGCGATGACGGCCGCCTCTCGCAGGGAGGCGCCCGATGCCATAGCCAGGGCAAGGGCCGCCAGAACGGTGTCTCCCGCCCCTGTGACATCATAGACCTCCTTCGCCACCGCCGGGATATGCGTCACTCGTCCATCCTCGAAGAGCGACATCCCGGCCTCTCCCCGCGTGACCAATATGGCCTTGACTTCGAGTTTCCGAAGTAACTCTCTTCCCGCAACAGCAAGGAGATCTTCTTGTCCCCATGCGGGAAGATGGGCGAAGGCTAAGGCCTCGTGATGATTGGGGGTAATGACGGTCGCTCCCTTGTAGAGGGGGAAGTGGTGGACCTTTGGATCGACGACGACGATTTTTCGATGACGCCGCGCCAGAGAGAGGATCTGTCTGGCAACCCGCTTGCTGATCACTCCCTTCGCGTAATCCGAGATGAGCACGGCATCCGCCTCAGCAAGCCGGTCCGTTACCACCTCAAGCAGCCGATCCGCCGCCTCTTTCGAGAGATCCGACATACTCTCCCGATCGAACCGAACGATCTGTTGGCTTCCCGCAACCACTCGGGTTTTGATGGTGGTCGGGCGCGCACGGTCTACCACCACCCCATCGCTTTTGATTCCGGCAGCCTCAATCTCATGGATCAGTCGCTCTCCCGGCAGATCATTGCCGACTACCCCCGCCAGGATCGCTCGTCCGCCTAAGGATTGAATGTTCGCCGCTACATTGCCCGCGCCCCCCAGACGAAAACTCTCGGCCTTTACCTCCACCACCGGAACCGGAGCTTCCGGAGATAGCCGCGACACGCTCCCCCAGATATACTCGTCCACCATGATATCACCCAGGACGAGGAGCTGCTTCATGGGAAAACGGGTCACAATCTGCGGATATCGAATAGCGACACTCCTTTTCGAAGCCTTTTTGACCGATGCCTATTACGGGTCAGAGTAGCCGAAATCGTGAGAAAATTCAACGTCTTTCTCCTCTGCCACGGAGTGCACTTATCCCCGATAAAACGCGACGGTTCGGGCCATTCCTTCCTCAAGAGAGATGGCCGGCTCCCAGCCCAACTCTGTCCTGGCTAAGGAGGCGTCCAGACAGATTCTATCGATCTCTCCGGGTCGTTTGGATGCCAGAATCGGCTCCAACGTAGCACCAACCGCGCTCCGTACCAATTCGAAGATCTGCCGATCGCTGACCTCGCGTCCCAGACCTATATTATAGCATCGGCCCGAGGCCTGCTTCTCCGTCATTGCCAGGAGGTTCGCCGCAACAACGTCACCAACGTAGACGTAGTCCCTGGTCTTGGTACCGTCGCCGAAAATCGTCGGACGCTCGCCGGCGAGCATCTGCCGACTGAAGATCGCCACGACACCGGCCTCGCCGGTGGGGTCCTGCCGCGGACCGTAGACATTGGCGTACCGCAGGATCGTATAATCCAATCCGGACCCATCGAAGAGGCGCAGGTACTGCTCTACAGTGTACTTGCTCAGCCCGTACGCCGACATCGGACAGGTCGGATGGCATTCATCAACAGGCAGTCGCCGGGGTTCGCCATAGACCGCTCCCCCCGACGAGATGAACACGAACTTCCTCACCGTGCAGGCAAGGGCAAGCTCGAACAGATTAAGCGAGCCGACGATATTGACGGAGGCGTCGAACGACGGTTCAGTCATCGACCGGCGCAGGTTGCCCTGGGCCGCATGATGATTGACGACCTCCGGGCGCTCGGCGCGAAAGACCTCCTCGAGGCTCTGACG
>UBJH01000315.1_pt1 | contig 13461 bp, 14 predicted proteins | sample 2193721 | NCBI WGS metagenome assembly UBJH01 (sample SAMEA4703186, study PRJEB27089) | metagenome | reverse complement strand
AGCTCACTGAGACCAACGTCTCGGGCCGCATGTCCATCACCGTCTCGTGGGCAGATGAACTCGGCCGGACCACCAACACCGCGGCCTACGGCACCTCCGGCATGACCGGCTCGGGCTCGAGCAACTTCGATCTGAAGCCCTCCGGGTCATGGCTCACCGTCCCCTCGCGTTCGGACACGGTTCTGGTCACAACTACCACCTACAACGACAACGGCACCGTGCTCGAGGTATCGGATCCGAACAGCCTGGAAACCCGCTGGGCGTACGACGACTCGGGTCGCAAGGTCACCGAGATCCGCAACTACGTCAACGGCACCCCGTCGTCCGCCACCGGCGATGACGATGTCTTCACGCGTTTCATCTACGACGACGGCCACATGACCCAGATGTGGACCGACGAGGACGGCGACGGCGTCCAGGACGCGACCGACGAGATTACCACGTACACCTACGGCGTCACCAAGGGCGCATCCTTCCCCAACTCCCAGATCGCCCACGGCAGCCTGCTCCAGAAGGTGACCTACCCGGCGGATCACCCCAGCGCCCCCGCCCGCGTAGACTACGTGACGTACGCGTACAACGCTCTCGGCCAGCAGATCTGGGTCAACGACCAGACGGGAGGCGAGATCAAGACCGTTTACGACACCTCCGGCCGTGTTACCGACAAGTGCGCCACCACCGTCGGATCGGGTCATGATACTTCCGTTCGCCGCATCCACACCGCCTACCTCTCCCGCGGCCTGGTGGACACCGTCACCCAGTACGACGACCCCGACCCCGGCGAAGGCACCGCCCTCGACCAGGTCGGTAACACTTGGGACGGCTGGGCCAACCTGACCAAGTTCGAGCAGGATGTGGACGGCGTCATCGCCGCCGGTGGCCGCGCCGCCTTCAGCGTCCAGCACGCCTGGGAGTACTTCTCCGGCACCGACGGCTCTACCTACCTCGGCGCTCCCACCCTGCGCCGCACCTCCACTACACTCCCCGCCGGCACCTGGGGCACAATCACCTACGACTACGGCTCCGCGGGTTCCATCAACGCCTGCCTCTCACGCGTCGCGGGCCTCAAGGACGGCGGCACCACGCGCGTGTCGTACGGGTATCTCGGCACGGCCACGCTCGTGAACACGACGTACGACCTGGGCACGCCGGAGCTGAACTTTGGCATGTACAACCCCTCGGGCACGCCCCGGGATTATGCGTACATGGACCGGTTCGGCCGCGTGACCCGCAGCAAGTGGGCCAGCGGAACTTTCACCCCCCACGACGTGACCCTCGCCTACGACCGCGACTCTAATATCGTCTCCGCCGACGACGCCGTCTTCATTAACTCCTCGGTCAAGAGCGTCCAGGACGCGATCTACACCATGGACAGCCTCAACCGCCTGACCAACGCCCGCACGGGTCACATCGCCAGCGGCGCCATCTCCACCGGTGACCGCAAGGGCGAGGAGCTCTGGACCAGCCTCGACCAGGTCGGCAACATGCTCCGCTACAAGTGGGACCGCAACGGTGACGGCGACTACGCCGACTCGAACGAACTCGACGACACCCGCACCTTCAACCTCTCGAACGAACTCCTGACCCGCGACACCGACACCAACGCCAGCGTCAACTACACCCTCACGCACAACGCCCGCGGCGACATTACCGACGACGGGAAGGACTACACGCTCAAATACGACCAGTATGGCAGACTGAAGGAAGTGCGCAACCGCTCGAACAGCGCTCTGGTGGAGGAGTTCCGGTACAACGGGCTGGGATTCCTCATCAGCTACCGCGGAGATACCACCAACGTCGGCGCCTCCGCCGGCCCCGACGGCCAGGTGACCGCCGATGATCCCACGTTCTACATCGCCTACGACGAGCGCTGGCGCCCCGTGGGCGTCGTTCGCGCCAGCGATGCCTACTTCAAGCGGTCCACCATGCACAACGCTGCGGGTCTCCGCGGTCTCGGTGGGTCGTCTTACATCGACAGCGTAGTCCTGCGCGACCGCGACGCCAACACCAATCCCTGGGCCGCGGCCGACTCCACCATGGAAGAGCGACGGTACCTCCTCCAGAACTGGCGCGCCGACGCCATCTGCGTCACCGACACCGACGGCCTCCCCCTGGAGTGGGTCTCCTACACAGCCTACGGCCTCCCCTTCAACACCGCGCTGGGCGACATCAACCGGGACGGCATTGTGAACGCCTCCGACACCACTGAACTCGAGAGCATGGTCAACGGCAACGGCAGCTTCGGCGGGTACGAGGACTTCGACCAGAGCGGCAACCTCGATGGGTACGACCTCGATTCGCACAGTTCGTACGTCAGCGGGTACAGCGATGGGACGACGGGGTGGGGGGTACAGTCGCGGCCTGGAGTGGATAATAGGTTTGGCTACACAGGATACTGGTGGGATGCTGGAATAGGCGCTAACCACGTCCGCCATCGTGAATACTTAGCGGCACTGGGCAGATGGCTGTCGAGGGATCCCTCGGGGGACCGCGGAGTGATGGCTTTCTATGAGGCGCTCTATTCCAATCCCGTCAACTACCGAGATCCCTCGGGCGAAGTCCCGCTTCCCTGCATCGTGAATAGTCGCGCTACATGCTCAACGGGTGCCTGTTCCATGAAACTGTCTTGGTCCTCCAATGTTCAGTGCTGGGCTAACCCAACCCCTCCACCGAGGCCCTTCTGCCCCGGCTTGTTGGCAACGGTCCCGGCAAATGCGCCATGCCCAAATGGGGCTCCGTGCACGAATCTAGTACCCGTTCGAGGCTCGACGGGCCCGATCGCAATGAGCGTGACGTTTACGGTCTGGATGGTAGGCGGCACCCCTTGCACATATACTTACACCTGCCAGTCGGTGTTCTTTGTGTACGCATACGATGTTGGTACCTGTGGCATCCCGCCCAGCGGTATTCCACTTTCTCGTTTGCCAGATTAGCATCCAACTGACAGGAATGAGCCACGACAGGAACTCCATTACCGCTCGCAAGTGGATGCAAGGTGTCTTGCGACTTGATGCCCTTCGTCTTGGTATACTATTTGTAATGATTATCGTTGTGATATCAATGTCCGAACTTTCAGTTTGGAGATACCTTTATCACATACTCCCGTTTCCGCGACCATCGAGTTCACAAGTAACTAGTTTTCCTCTTTATATCGATGACAATGGAAGTCTTACGTATGATATTAACGATACGCTTGCCGGTATGGTCACATGCAAGACTGAGTACTCATGGATTGGCCCTTGGAATAAACCAGTGGAGGAGCGGACTGTTGTAGTCATTTCGAGGATCGACAATCTGGATACAGGCTGCTCCTATGCAATGCTGGAAGAATGGCTCGGGAGCAACGGAGTTCCTGCCGGTTCACTCTTGCAAAGAGGTGAGAGGGGCTCCGATCAACGGCCTTCGATGGTAGCTCTGGGTTTGCGCGATCGGACATATGAATATAACCTAGCATATGATATACTCGATACATGGCCAGTCGCTGGCTTGTCGACGTTATTGGTACTAATGGCGTGCGTCGGCGTGTTGGTGTTTCCCAGAAGTCTCATGGTTCGAATGCGAGCCGCTCGCGGCCGCTGTCCTCGGTGCGGCTACCCTATCATGTCGCGATGTGCGGAGTGCGGTCTAGTAATGGACATGGAACGGCGCCGGAGAATCGAGCCCCGTCGCCTATAATCGGCAGGTTTCCCGGCTTCCCGCGCGAGATCGTCAATCGCTCGCGGCCATGAATCACGGCTTCCAAGTCCAGTTTGAGCGGTGCAACCGCAGTGAGTCACCCTCGAACATCCAAGATTGCTGCTCCCACATGAGGCGCCGCGGCTCGCCGCCGTACTTCGTGTCGTTCGTCAGCCGGTCGAACACCTGCCCCGTAATCCAGGCGGTGGACGCTGCCTCCCGGAGCCCGGAGAGTTTCGCGGCCACATTTGCGGCGCGACCTACCCACACGAGGTCGTTGTAGTTCCGGATGCCGGTCTTGGCAACCAGGATCGGACTCGCGTCGATTCCAACCGCGTGCCCAACGGAAAAGTCCGGGGGCAGTCCATGCTGCCGCTTGAGGCTCGGCGTGATCACTTCGCGAACAACCCAGTTGATCTGCAAGCCGCACATGGCGGCTCGTAATTCCTTGCCGTCGCCCAGGAAGGCCGCCATGACGCGGTCGCCATCAAATGCTGTCACCTCTCCGCCGCGCTCCCGAATCACGCGGCAGCACCCGTGGAGGAAGCACTTGTAAACATGCGCCGCCGCAGTATCGCTCAAGCGCTTCACCAGCGAGCTCGACCCGGCCATGTCGGCGTACAGGATAACGGCGTCGAACCGTACCCCTCCGCCGCGCAGGGCGATGTTCTCGGTATCAGGGACAACCCGCCCCGAACGGACATCCCACGGCGTTCTGAGCACATCGTTCAGTTCCGCCTGTATCTGGTCTGCTATGCCCATGCCTCACCTCTGAAACAGGAAGATGACCCCAGCCACCCATGGCGCCAGCCCCAGGAACAGCCAGCGCAGCGAATGCTGGATGAAGCGATACTTGAACCACGCGATCTGCGCGTTGCGATGGACCTGTCGGAGCATGTCCTCCAAATACTCAGGCTGCGTGCGGCCGCAAGCACCCTTCATGAACTCGTTGATCGGGAGCCGCTGGATTCCTCCGAAGTAGACCAGCGACTTGCCGGGGCCATCGGTGTGCGGAAACGTCGCAACGGCGCAAAGCACCAGGCTCACCGCCGGGCACAGTACGGCGACCGAGGCGCAGAGCATCGTCCACTCCGTCCACTGTGACAGGGCAGGCGCCATCGCCATGGCCACCCCGAGCATCCCGGTGTTGATGGCCAAGACGATTGGAGTCTTTGCGTCGATCGCGCGGACCATATCGAGCAACCGGTCGAGCGTGGCTTCGGCAATCCGAATCTGCTCGTCCGGAGGCATCGGGCCGGTCGGGATGACTCCGGAAGAGTCCAAACTCGGCGGCTGCGCGGATGGATCGCTCATCGTCGCCAGTTTATCCGCTCAGGAGGAGGTTGGCAGCACCCTTCACAGTCCGCGCCGACGCACAGAGTCGTGGGGCGACAGACGTTGTCGTGCTGCGGGGGTTACGGTCCTGGGGATGAGAGTGGCGATAATGCCTCCCCGCGCAACGTTTATATAGAGGCAGCGCTTCATTTGGCCTATGCCAGTCATGAAACTGTCGCTACTCCGCCTCTCCTGGCAGATGCCGTGGACAGCATCGCCCATGGGCAAGGCGGCCACGTGGTCCTCGGGCACAGTTCGATCCCGCTCGCACGATCCTCCGGCACGTTGCCGCCGTGCCGCTCAGATCCAGGCTCAACCAGATGGATCCCCACGGAGCGAGGAACTGATACCCACGTGCCTCTCTATTGAACAAAACGGCTCCAGTGCCGTCGGGGCCATTGACCCTTTTTGTTCAATGCCGCGGGAGCACGACGGGCGACAGTTTATGAACCGGGGGTACGTTTCGAGACCATGACCTGGAAGGCACAGTACGAGCGGCTCAAGGTGGCGTTTCTCGCGGACCGGTCCATCTGCCCGGAGAACCAGGCACTGTTCACCGAGTTTTTTTCGTTTCAGGAGTACAAACTCAAACGGCAGAATGGACTGCCGGACCTCGACGAGGGGTGCTGCAAGACCCTGTACGGGTACATCATGCGGTTCCGAAACGTCAACGCCTGGTTCGAGAACAAGCCGTGGAAGGAACTGACTCGGGAGGACATCAAGCGCGTCTACGACGGTCTGGAGGACGGCACAATCCGAACGCAGCGCGGCGAGCCGTTCCGCGGCCGCGTCGGGTACTACAACAAGATCTTCAAGAGCAAACCCTTCAAGCTGGCTGGCAAGGATGAACTGGCCAGGGAGGTGATCGAGTTTTCCAACGCGACCAAGCGGCCGGTCTGTTTCGTGCCCGAGGAGACGTTCAGGAGGCTTGTGCGGGTCGTCGCCAACCCGCGCCATCTCTTCCTGCTGTGGCTGGCGTGGGATATCGGCGAGAATATCGACACCCTCCTCAAACTCACGCGCCGGAACCTCGTGGCTCAGATCAACCGCCACTCGAGCGAGCGCGAATACCTCGTGCACCTGCCGGCGTCCAAACTGAAGCGGAGCCGCCAGACGCGGGGAGAGGTGACTCTCTACCCCGAGACGGCTCAGTTCGCCGATCTGGTGCTGCCAGGTCTGGAGCTCGACGACTTGATCTTCCCCTTCGGGTACCGCCAGGCGTACAAGGTGCTCGAGGCCGCGGTCGAGAAGACCTCCGCCACAACGCTTCCGAACAACGAGCCGGTGCGCTGGAAGGACCTCAGGTCGGGGATGGCGTGCCACTTGCTGCGAATGGGTTGGACCCGGGACGAGGTGAACGCCAGGCTTGGACACACTCCCCACTCTGATGCCCTGGACGCCTACATCAACTTCTTGGCGCTCGACCGCGAGAAGCCCAAGCAGCGCCTCACCGCCACGGTCCAGGAATCGCTCCGAAATGAGCGTGACGAATCTCGTTCGGCGGCCCAGTTGCTTGGCGACCGTCTGCGCAGAGAGCAGGAGACGTCGCAGGCACTCAAGGCCGAGTTGCTACGGACGCGAGAGGACATCGAATGGTTGCGTGGTCAGGTGGTGCTGCTACTGGAGTCGGTACCTGTCGCCTCGGGAGCACGTCGGTCGAGTGCTTAAGTAGATGGAATACCATGTCGACCGATGAGCGACCGCGTCCACGAGGCGGCACAGAGTATCCCGAGCACAGGCTCGCTAGAACTCTCCAAGCCGAGCGACCCTACTCCACTTCCCGAATCTCTCATGTCTGTGGTGCGTGCACTTGCTGCTCGACTTGATGGCATGCGCGAGCGACTCGACGACTTGATGCAAGCGCACGAAAGCTGACGATCCGGGGCGGCCCGGACTGCAGACTTGCCAAGACCGTCGCGAGATGAACCCCGTCAGTTCCATGTCGTTCCTCGCCGCCATGGTTGACTCCAGCCCGACGAAGGCAGCCCAATCAAGGCTCAGTGCTTTGAATCTGGTAGCTCTGCTGCGCCTTTGGAATTCGGGGGAGCATTGGCAGTTTCGTGCGGTTGACTGCCGTCTTTTCCGGACACGAGTTGGTCTTGGTCAGTATTTGGAAGCTCTCGATAGGCCTTGGAGTGCTCAGCCAGCCACTCGGGATCGATCCCACATCGTTGCACGTTCAGCCATCGGTCCACGTCTTCCCGGCAGTAGTCGGGCTTGCTCCGCTTTGCTTCCAGAATGAATTCGTCCAAGTACGCGAACGGACCAGTACCGCTCTCCCAGAGTTGCTCGAATCGGATCGCGAGTGCTCCACCGAGCATGACGCTGTCGAGCACGAAGCTCCTGGTGGATGGCTGTTCTGAAATGGGTTCCTCTGACATTCCCTCCGTCGCCAAGTCGGGCTCGCCGTCAGCGATTCCCAGAATTGAACGCTCTGAGTCAACGACCACAAACCGGAGTCTTGACATGCAAAGAGCGGCGGACATCCTTACGTCGATGTGCCGTGCCTTACAAAGCAACTCAAGCGTGCCGGGCAACGCGGCCGGACGCCTCGCAACGACGCCACGGTGCACATATGGATCCTTCGCTTGCTTCATCTTCCCAACGCGATAAAGCACTGCATTCAGTACTTCGCGCTGAGAAGCCGATCGATAGCTCGCCTCCATGGATGCGGTTGTGAACAGCACTGATTTCTTGGCCGTGCGAATGCCTAGCGCGATGCTACTGAGGTAGTTCGCTCGCCCCATCCAGGCCTGGAATCCAACCAGTGCCCGCTGCGTGTCCTTGATCCTCGCAATTTCGAGTTGGCGCTCTTTTGCCTCGACGTGCATTCGCCTTAGCACGTAGAACTCAATCGCGAGCACGGAGAATGGAACCGCCAAATGGAGCAAATCCTCGACAAACCCAACGCAAAGGATCATCTCCCAGAATGGCTGGTCGGCGCTGAAGTGATCGTGATAGACAAACAGATACGACCCGGCCCAGACCAACGTGAGCAGGAGCAATGGCCACTGCAGCCATCGTGTCGAAGAAGTTGGCTTCGGCTCCTGCCCCGTAGAGTCGGTCTCCGCATTCATCTCATGATGTTAGGATGCGCCGATAGCTTTCAACCAGGCGGCGAATGCGACCACCCTCAGTTTCCAGTACCAGCAGGCCGCGTAGCGTGATCCACAAGTTCAAATCCGTGCGGAAGAACCTCGCTCCCCAGACGGCGGTGACAAGTGGCCCGGCAGACCTAGTCCACAGCAACTCCCATTCGACATCCCGTTGGACCTTCGCATTTCGGCGCCAGTAGGCCAAGATTTCCCCTAGCCCGACCAGCGTTCTTCGCCCCACGATAACGTATTCCGCATCGGAATGGAAGATCGCCGCCAACCCCTCTAGATCATGGGAAACCCAGGTCCGAAAGTAGGCATCGAGGATCGAAGGTGAGTCGTTGTTGCCAGGGCCGCTGGTCATGCAGGCACGTGGAATCGATCCCGCTTTGTCGATTTGGGGAGAGTCCTCAAACCGATGGACTCCAAGAAGTGAACATCCAGCCCTTCGGGGGGGTACTGGAAGGCCTGGGGAGTCCCCTGCAATCGGGAGTACCGCGTACCCGTCCCCGCCTCACCCCTATCAATGACGATCACTTGCGTGCCTGCACGAGCTCTCGCTTCCAAGGCCGCTTGCAGCACCCTGCGCTTTCTAGGGGCCAACTCGACGAGCAAGTAGCTCACAACGATCAGGTCCCAAGATCCCTTCGTTTGCTCTAGAAAGGTCACTGCGTCCGAAAGAATCGTTTCAACTCGCACCTTGTGCCCGTGCTCCGAAAGCAGTGGCGCGGCTAGATTGTTGAGCAGCTCCAACTGCTGTGTAACCACGTCCACGCCAGCCAAATGCAGATTCGTCCCTGGCTCGGACCCTGAGCGGAGGGTGTCCGACGCAGCAAACAGTGCGGGGCCAGCACCGCAGCCAAGGTCGAGAACGCGGATAGGACGGGAGAGCGACGGCCTGTAGAGCCTCAGGATGGCCTGTTGAGCCTTCGCAAAATTGGCTGCAAAGTACAGGTATGCAAACGCTTCGGCATCGCGCACATAGTCCACGTGCCCGACGGATTCAACGATAGCACGAACCGCCCGAGCTCGTTCATCTGAGAGCCTGCCCCCCCTGCGAGCGTTTTCAAGGGCGGTGCTGAGCGAAGCTGACAGCCAACTGGGCATGCTCAATCGCCGTGAATGCGTAGGCAGTGAAGCAACTGTCATTTGAGCCTCAATGATAACGGTCGTCGATATTTCTGTCGAGCCTCTGTGACCCTAATCATTACCGAACTCTTGTACCCCACTGAGTATAGGGGGACCCGAGCACATGGGCTTGAGGGGCATCCGGGAGCGCCTGCGCCAACGTTGGTGGAACTTCGGGCTTGTTCGGAGTGGCGAGGGCCCTTTGGGTCTCTGCCCCTGCCGGGCTGTGAGGCTCGCGCATCATCGCGCGGGCGCCAATCCCACGACGTGGGTGCCGAGTGCTGAACCGTGATCATGCAGACGCCAAGGCGCGCATCTATATAAAGGTTGCGCGGTCAGCCGCCCGCGCCGGCACGCACATGGCAGTAGGGGTGCCCAAGACCGTCGACGTACTCCCCGAGTGTCGAGGGCTGCTCGCGGTGGGCGGCGACGGCCCCCTCGAGCACAAGGACACCGGCTCGCAGAGCGATCGACCCGAGAGGCTTCCGCCTGATCGGATACATGTTGCCCTCCACGACTTCGTAGGCGGCTTCCCACACGGGTTGAATAGCGCGCGTGCCGAAGTGTCCTGGGGAGCGGTGCAGGAGCACTCGGTACGGCGTGGCACTCGTGGCGCTCGGTTCGCCGGAGAACCAAGTGTCCAAACGGCCGTGCAGATCCGCGGAAGGGCGGAAGACCCAAGTTTCCAGATCGGGGCTCTTGGGTGTACCGGCAGCGTGCTTTCTGAATGGCGATGGCATTCTCTCCTCGGCAATCATCGTGAGAACACGTGCGAACCCTTCGTCTCCCGACAGACGCGTCCAGGTATCCGGAGTGTCTGTGGTGGCGCCGGTGAGTGGCTTCGTGAACACGACGTGGTTGGGCAGGTAGAGGCCCGTGAGCAGAAAGTGATGGTCATAGGTCGAGACGAGGATGGAGCTTGGTCGCGGAGTCATGACGTCCGCATGTCGGACGGGGTAATAAACAATCGCCTGACTTGCTCACGCGCGTGGGAACTTCCGGCGAGCGAGCGGCCGTCTGCGGCGCGAGGAGCCCCCTGATCGCACGGAGGCGGGTCCCTTACCCGAATGCAGGGAGAGGCCTCACGCACCGGTCGCCTTCCGCAACGACGGTTCGGCGTGCCCCAACGAGCAAGTCAGTTGAAGGCTTATGAACTCGAGTTGATGCTCGAATCCATGACAGACGAACAGAAACCTGGGTTCTACGACGAAGGCATGTGGTGGATCGGCGCGCGCGAGGAACTCGACGCGTGGAAGAAATACAAACAGCGCAAGGCCCTCGCCTTCGTTGAGCGCGGCTACTCAGTGTCCTGGTACCCCGACGGCGATAACTGGATGACCATCTACCTACCCGAGCGACTCCACGCCCGGGCGCCAGAACTGAGCGCGGAAGTCAAGGTCTACGGACGACCCTCCGAGCACGGCATTTACGGCGGCATGGTCTCCAAACTCGCGATCCTGGAACGACGAACCGATCCTCTCAAGCAAGTGTCCTCACCCGGCGACGAGGACGTGCGCACCCTGTACAACTACGACCGGGGACTCGACTTTGATCGTCTCAACGGGCACCCCGCGGCCATGCGCCTCTTCTACGCCGTTCTTGACGAACTCAACTGAACTTCGAAGAGGAACGCGGCGTCTGTGCCGCGTCAGGGGATCCGCCGCCGCAGACGGGTGATCGAATCACCATCGGGTTCGCGCTGCATGCACGACTCATCGCAGTAAAGCAGAGGCTCTTCAACGGGGACGATTCCCCGGGGGCCTATGACACAGCGCTGCACGCAGAGCGCGTCATGGCCGATTCTCAGCGGGCGTCCGCAGCCGCGACAGACCGTCTGCGATTCTTGATCATCCATGGGTGCTTCATGCTGGTGCCCAGTACATATACCTTGGGCCGGCTTGGTCATCCACCGGACCTGAACCAGTGATTGCGAGATCTTGGGGTTGCGATCCGCGCTGGGTCGTGGTGCCCGCAAACCTCCAAGGAGCAAGCCAGTCGAAGACTTTTCTACTGCGCGAGGGTGATCTGCGCATGGCCCACCCAGACGATCAGGGGTTTGAAGAGGATGGCGTACGCTGGCTTGGCACGCGCGAAGAACTCGACGCGTGGAAGAGGTACAAGCAGCGCAAGGCCGTCGCCTTCGTCGAACGCGGCTACTCGGTGTCCTGGTACCCCGACGGGGACAACTGGATCGAGGTCTTCCTTCCGGATCGGTTCCACGCCAGTGCGCCTGAACTGCGTGCCTACGTGAAGTTCTACGGTCATCCCTCTCCCAACGGAATCGACGGTGGCATGGTCACCAAACTGTCGATCCATGAGACGCACAGCATGCTGACGGAGCGGCTCTTCGGTCGGGCCAAGGGCCAGACTCGCATGCTGTACAACTTTGATCACGGCCCCGAGGTGGACCGACTCTCCGAGTCGCCCGAGGCTTCTCGCCTGTATCACGCCGTGGTCGAGGAGTTGAACTAGACGCCTTGTCGCCCGGCGCAGGCTCGGCTCGCGCAGCGGCGGCCACTCCACCCCCACACCATGACACGCAAACCACGAATCGGCTCGATCATCTCGGGGACGCTCAGGCCCGAAGACCTGGCCACGGCCTTCGCGGATGAGTTGGAGTCCCTCGACGTGTCCGGGCGCTACCGGGCGCTCGTGGGCGAGTCGCGCACTCTTGACGCGGACTCGGACGAGGGCGCCGAGGTGCTCGGCGACCTGGAGCAGGGTCTGAACGATCTCGCGCCGCCGTACTGCTACTTCGGCGCTCATCCCGGCGACGGGGCAGACTTTGGGTACTGGGTCGATCTGGACGCCATCGAGCGAGACCGCCGCGAAGGTTCGCTCCCCAGCGGGGACTCGCTGCCCGCGGACGGATCGAGCATCGGTCACTACCTCCACGTCTCCGATCACGGCAACCTGGAGTACTACATCTGGGATGGACGTGGGTGGCGCTCGGAATGGGGCGTGGTGTAGCGATGTGCTGTGGTACGGCAACGGCATCACGCTCGCCGCGAGGGCAACGCAGTCGAGGGTTTATAAACAACCGAGTCTCTCGTCGCTCATGAGCAACTCCGAATCAGGCTTTATGCAGGACGGCGTGTACTGGAAGGGTACACGCGAGGAACTCGAAGTATGGACGGAATACAAACGCCGCCGGGCGCTCGCCTTCGTAGAGCGCGGATACTGCGTGGCCTGGTCCGCGGACGGCTCGAACTGGATGGACATCTTTCTCGCGGAACGGCCCTATGCCAAGAGCACCGAACTCCGTGCCGAACTCGCGCTCGCGGAATCGCCTGGTGTCTCAACGAGATACGCCAACCGCGTCCGGGCGATCACCATGTACGAGCGGGTCCTGGCCGCCGCGTCACGTTCGAGCGGCAACCCGCTGCGATTGGTGCGTGAGGAGCGCGTCCGCATCCTCTACAACGACGGTTCTCCCCGGATCGACCTGCTCCACACCGCACCCCAGGGCACCACGCTGTACGACCTCATCATGGATGAGTTTGGATAATGCGTCGGGCACGGCGGTCCTCCTGCATGAACTGCTCCGGCTGCCGCATGTCCTCATGCTTCGCCTGGCTCGCTCAAGTTCTCTTTGAGCCGATGACGAAGAGAAAGCCTCGGCGAGCGCCGAGGCGAAGGGAGGCGGGGCATGAACGCGCTAGGCGTCGCCCTCCCGAAGGGCGTGGTACTCGGCCATGGCGAGGGGGTGGACCGCCCCGCCGTTGGCCTTGTGCCGCCGCTTGAACGCCGGGACCACGCACCCACGCTCCTTCAGGAACGCGAAGGCGACGTTGACCTGCGTGGAGGGCAGCCCGGTGGCCGCGCGGAGGGCTTCGAGCGAGAGGGGCTTGCCGCCCGCCTCGTCGATGGCCCGCGCGACGGACTCGAACACCGCGAGCGTGCAGCGGTGCATGTAGGGCCTGCCGTTGGCGGGGATGACCGCCCGCACGAGCATGCCGTTCTCGACTCGGAACGTCTCGCCGGGGGGAGGCCCGTCGGCCGCCAAGGTCCGGCGGAGCGGCGAGCCCTCGACAATCCGCTCCAGGTCGCGCTCCGTGAGGAAGTCGGCGGCCTTCGCCCCAGTGCAGGCGGCGACCGCCCGCGCGAGGGCGAGCCACTCCTCGAGGGTTTCCATGTCGGCCCGGCGCGCCGCCAAAAGGTTGGTCGCGGCGGCCAAGACGGCGGCGAGTTGGGTGTGGTTGGGCTTCATGGGCTACTGCTCCTGCTC
>UBJH01000154.1_pt1 | contig 13500 bp, 9 predicted proteins | sample 2193721 | NCBI WGS metagenome assembly UBJH01 (sample SAMEA4703186, study PRJEB27089) | metagenome | reverse complement strand
GCCTCTTGTGGGGTATGAAACACAGTTCGCAGAAGGACAGGCAGGGGAAATTGAGAGGGCTATCGTTGCGGAATTAAATATTGACGTTGAGGGTTTCAAAGTCCCGGCCATGCCTGAATTGGCATCAAAGGGGCTGCGAAGGGAGATAATAGTGCCTTTTAAACCAGAATTCAATGTTGGTGAGGATGAGAAAAATGAAGGGAAGGCGAAAGTCGTACTTGAGTTCTCTTTACAGAAAGGAAGTTATGCGACGACTGTTTTGAGGGAGTACATGAAGAAATAATCTCCCGCAACTGAAATATAAAAGTTAATCCTAAGTTTGCCAAATACTATTCTGACTTCCCATTGAATTGATCAATATCACTTGTACGGCACGGTTTAATTTTCAGGAAGGGCTATACGATTTTTGTTATTTTATCCGGACATTATTTCATTATAATCATAATAACAATAATTGCGAAAAGTATTATATAGTTTAAAATTCTTTCTCCAGTCATACACGAGGAAACATGACTGCAAAAACAAGAATGTTGTTACTCAGCTTATATACAATACTACTTTTAACCTTGCCGTCCAGCGCTGCAATTTTACCAAGCGATGATTATTCGTACACCCTCATGGCAACTGGAATAAATTACACGGCTTATTTTAGCAACATGAACACAAACGGTTTCAAATTCGTTATCAATGACCATAGTTTCATATTCCTTCCCGGAAGCATAGCCTATACGGATGATTCGGGTGAGACTACCCGAAAACTTGGTTCTGCCCGGGATTCGCAGATACAGAATACAAGCGATATGATTTATTTTGATAATGCATATGGGCTGGGGGGCCAATTGCAGTATCTTTCAAACCCTCTGTTGATAAAAGAAGTATATGTTTTGAATGAACTGCCTTCATCTGTAAGTAATAATGATTGGATGACACTTTCATCTGTAGCAGTATATAATAGCGATTTAAAATTAAAATATATTGATGAATATGGCGCTGAAATAAACTGGAACGGATTAAAAACAAAAACGAATGAAATAAAATTCTATGATGCTTCAGACAGGTTCCAGTTCGAACTCCCGCAGCCTCTTGCTAAAGATGCATTAAACAATATGATTTCGGGGCATTATTTGATCAATGAAATGGATGGAATCCTCTACATTTCGGCAAGATTTTCTTATGCTTCCCTTGCGAATATGACCCTGCCGATATACCTTGATATAAGTCTGGCTGAAGGTAAGGTTGCTTTTGGAAAATCAGAATACCTGATAGGTGAAACTATGGACATCTGGGACAGGGGATTTACCACGACGGATGAGAGGACGCTGCTATACAACCCGTCAAACCAGGTAGTTGCGATATTTGACTGGCCGAATTACGTTGACGGCTGGACTTCAAAATACACTTACACTGGCGATGCTAAAGGTAGCTGGAAGGCTGAACTACAGACAAAATCGTTCCTGTGGGGAGACTGGACAGTACAGGATACTGCATATACAACTGTAAAGACTGCGGCAACTCCCACGCCTACACAAACTCCAGCACCGACCCCAACGCCATCTCCAACCCCGGTAACAACCATAACTCCAACACAGACCCCATCCCCTACTAAAGGTGTGCTTACCGGCTATGTCACAAGCACCACAGGAGAATCACTCAGCTACATAATCATAACAGTGGATACGGGAGAATCTACAACATCCTATGGCGACAACCAGTATGTACTGTCTGCTTCAACTGGCTGGCATGATGTAACAGCATCCCTTGCAGGCTACCTTCCAGAAACAAATTATGTTTATATAATGGATAAAAGAAGCGGTTTTACACATCTTGATTTCACGCTTCAACCTGTAGCGACTCCCACGCCCACGCCTACACCTATACTTCTTCCTGACCTTTCCATCACTCCGATTGATATCATTTTCGAAAAGGTGATCTGACCATGGGCAATATACGTATTTTCGGCAAATTGCTATCTATCCTGCTGGCTATAATCCTCATTACTGCCCCTATCAGCAGTGCCCTGTCTGCAGGATATACAAGGAATAATGAGACATCTGCTAATGATCATAACGAAAGCATTGGAAATACCAAAGTAACGCCGGGCAGTGAATCAAAAGATAGCTCAAAAACAAATAATAGCGATACAAGGAATAATAATGCACCCGAAGATGATTCTAAAGATACTGACGAAAAGCCCCATAATAAGCTCAAAAACCGCCTGGAATCATTACAGCCTGATTTTACTTCTCCTTTGACCCTGAAACAGCAGGCATACGGGAATCTCTCATCATTAAACCCTGTTGAAAATAAGAACAACAAGGACATAACCAAAAAACTGGATAAGGCTAAACTTTACATAACAAAAAGTGTTGCAAGCGGATTATGGTATGATAAAAACCATCTGAAACCTGTCCAGGAATCCGACGATAACGACGATGACGATAATAACGACAATGACAGCGCAGATAAAGATGAAAACGATAAGGGGCCTGGAATTGATATTAAGACGCCTGTATTCAAGTCTGAAAAAACTTCAGCCCAGAACATCCTGGAAATTATCTCAAAGAGCAAAGACCAGTTACCTGATGATGATATTCTCATAGAAACCCTCATAAACCTCGTACAGGCTGACAGGAACATTGCACAGACGGCTATCACGGATGCGTTACAGGCTACTTCGCGTAACGGCGATAATCCAAAACATAAAGAACATAAAAATATTGAGAAAGCCCAAAAAGACTTCGATAAGGCAATTGAAAAGATACAGAAAGGCGAGCCCATTGATGCCATCGAGCATTTCGAAGATGCCTGGGAACATGCGACTTCCGAGGTCATCAGGCTGGATGCTGCAATTAAACCTGTAATTGTATTCGATTCGATACGCGGCATGTACATCAACCGCACAACCATCAATCTCACAGGACATGTGGAGGATGCGGCAGTATATACGCTATCCAGCATTACCCTGGAAGTGAACGGCATCCCATCCACGCTCAACCTGACAGATGGGATTTTCGAAACTGCACTCAACCTTAATGAAGGCAAAAACCATATCAATGCGACCGTAATCGATAATTTCGGGAATACCGGTACAAACAACATCACACTTATTGTGGATACGATCCTTCCCGTAATCTCATACAGCGGTGCGGATGATGGCAGGTATTACAATACGTCAGTTTCCGTAACGGCAAACATGACGGACGAGAACCCGGATACCCTTATTATCCTTGTAAATGGCAATCCATACACCCAGAACGCGCCAATTATAATCGAGGGTACATACCGAATCAATATAACAGCCCGCGACCTTGCAGGCAACACAGCGGACAGCTCATTTACATTCCATATCGACATGACGCCGCCGGCTATTCGAATAATCAAGCCGGTTGGTTCGTTCATATCCGGGACCGCTGCGGTCAACTTCACAGTTACAGACATATCCCCTGTGAATACTGAAGTGACGGCTGACGGCTCTGTTCCGCTCACCGGGATATTTGATTCAACCGCCTATCCGGACGGCGTTCATTTCATTATGGTGGACGCAGTGGATGCGGCTGGAAATGCCGCAACGGAAACCGTATCATTCATCGTGGACAATACGAAGCCCGAAGTATCTATCCTTGAACCAGGGAACAATGAAGCAATAAGAGGTTTCAGGGAAATAATCGCAAGCGCCTATGACCTGTACCTGAAGAGCGTTACGCTGTTTATCAATAACAGGCCGGTCTCAGATACCGTTAACCATACATTTGACACCTTGAATTATTCAGACGGCAATTATACAATATCGGCACAGGGCATTGATCTTGCCAATAATACAGGCTACGGGAACATTTCAGTAATTGTGGATAACACCCCGCCTGCTGTAAATATCACGTCACCGTCAAACGGCTCTTTCGTGAAACAGCAAATTGAGGTGAACGCAAATATAACAGAGACGAACCCGGATATAACAGATGTCAGGATTGACAGCGTTAATGTCTCAGGAACATTACCTTACCTGCTGAATACTCTCTCCTACGCGGATGGACAACATGCAATCGGGGTTTATTTACGGGACAGGGCAGGAAATGAAGCTTCAGGGATCGTGGATATTACCATAGACAATACCAGGCCAGAGGTTAATATCATTTCTCCTGTGAACGCAAGCCTGGTCCGCGGTGTGATCAACATAGCTGCGGATATTTATGACATTAATCCTGAAAATACCACCCTGGCCATTAACGGAATATTTGTCACAAATAATTCCACGTATGCCTGGAATACCACGGGCTATACCGACGGTTGGCACACGATAACTGCAATGGCTGTGGATATGGCAGGGAATACGGCACAGAAGGAGGTGTGGGTGCAGGTGGACAACACGCCGCCAGCGCTCTCAGTCTCTGAATTGAACGTCTATCCAACCATAAATAATTTAGAATATCAGCTTTTAATTACCACAGAAGCAGATACAAATGCTACTGTCAACAATGCACCTGTAGCTCTTGATAACGGCTCTGCGACATACAAAACAAACGTAATACTTGGCATAAATGACTTTATCGTAACAGCAATAGACCGTGCAGGCAACTCTGCATCATGGAATAAGACAATCCTTATAGATGAGGACAAACTGCCAGATTGGTACGAAATCAACGTTACCGGAACAGACCCACTTAATGCAGATTCCGACTCAACAAAAACAACATCAAACGAAGCCGCAAATATGATTCCTGATGACCAGGAGGATTTCAATAAAGACGGACTTACTAACTTACAGGAGTTCAGGCTCGGAACTAATCCATTTGCAGGCGATAGCGATAGTGATGGGCTGACCGACTGGTTTGAGGTATTTAAAACAGGAACCTACCCGACCTCTACAGATACTGACGGAAATGCTATAACAGATGCAAATGAAGATTTTGATACTGACAGCTTAACCAACATGCAGGAACAATCACTGGGTACAGACCCGCTCAATCCTGATACAGATGATGACACTCTCAAAGATGGTTACGAGATAAATATTCTCAAGATAAATTCACTCAACAAAGATACGGACAATGATGGCCTGGAGGATGATAGCGAACTCAGGCTCAGCACTAATCCGCTCAATCCGGATTCTAACAGAAACGGAATATTCGATGGAAAAGAAAGCTATACCCAGACCTTTAAGAACTCCACAGCAGGTGTTGAAGCGATCATAAACGGCGTTGGAGATGTAGGCAAGAGCATCGTGCTTGCAAAAGATAACTCGTCAGCCCTCATGTCCAGCCTGCCTGGAGTTGTTAATACTGTAGATATCTCAACAAGTTCGCAGGTAAACTCAGTTTCTGTCAAAATCTATTACAATGAATCAATTCTCGGTAGTATTCTAGAATCAGAACTCAAGCTATTCTATTATAACGAGACAAGCAATGCCCTTGAGTTAGTTGCAGACCAGGGTATCAACACAACTGGCAACTATGTCTGGGGCAACACCAACCATCTCTCTATTTATGGAATAGCTACACCTCGCGACTGGTTTAACCAGTGGTATGTGAACTGGAAGATTCCAGGACAAATTTTCAAGATAGGCGACAGGATGAGGATAAAGGCTAATGTACATAACACCGGGCAGGGTCCAGCTTCTAATGTTAAAGTGGAGTTCAGGGAGAACACCCAGAGCGGTACGCTTATAGGCACCACAACAATTCCGAGTATAGCCACTGGAAGTTCAGCTTTGACCTCAATAGAATGGACTGTTAAATCCGGCACAACCCAGATATGCGTGAAAGTTGACCCCGCTAATTTGATCGCAGAGGTCAGCGAAGGAAATAACAACGCATGCGGTGATTTCTCCAGTAATCTTGACAGTGATGGCGACGGTTTGACGGATTATGAGGAAACCAATGGTATGCGTGTGGCTTTCCCCAATGCTTTTGTTAAATCGTACGCAGGCAATGCACATAGCGACAACGATGGACTGACGGATGGCTATGAAATGGGACGCATTGTTTACGACCCCGGGAACAAGCTTCTTTATGATTCCCTTGCAACTCTATACGGCTGGGATAAATCGCTGTACGATGGCTATCACTACGAGTATAAAGCCGATCCGATGAAAACGGACACAGACGGCGATAGGTTAAATGACAAACAGGAGCTGGATGCTGGAACGAATCCATTTAAATCAGAGTATTCATTCCTTCTGGAAGCCTCTCTGGGATATGTTTTGGGAGATATTGGATTAGGAGATCCCAGACATGATAATATGGCATATCTTGGAGGCACAATTGCCGCAGGTCTTACACCTTATGTTGAGTGGGCAGCAACAGCCAGAGACGTAGTCGCAAATGCCTGGCATGGTGATTGGTTCACTGCTGGCGTTACTCTGGGTACAGGATTATTATCTGCATTTCCGGCGACAGTGGTTGCTGATGAAGTGCCGGAAATGTCAGCAAAGTTATTGAAATTTGTAAAAGCTTTCCCGCACAAGATAACGGAAGTCGGCAAATATATTGTAAAGGTCATACCTGATCATTCAATTCGCCTGCTGGATGAGATTTATCAGGGAGCTGTGACGATCCTCAAAGGCTCCTATGGATTTTCGAATGATTTAGTAAGGAAGTATGCTGGTGAGGGAATTGATATCGGCAAGGTCAAAAATGGACTGGAAGGTTTAATAATCGAACATAGCGGTGAGCTATCTCAGAAGACTGCTGGTACCATAAGCAAGTTTGACGAGCCAATAAAAGATATCAGGTTTGCTGGAACAGGTGGTGAAGGAGCTGATATTGTAGCTACGATGAATGATGGACGAAAAATCGGAAGAGAAGTGACGACAATACAGCCTAGTATTCCCATACAATCTGCAAATGATTTTACAGGAGTATTGAAAGATACAATAGCCAAGAAATCAAAACAACTAGAAAGTACAACTGAAGATATTAAAGAACTCCATATACAAGTTAATAAAGCTACTGAATTTGCTAATAAAGAAACTTTATTGGAGTCTATAGAGAGAGCAAAAGGTACTTTAAAAGCTAATAACCGCCCATATGTAATTAATAAAGTAGTGTTATATGATGGAACAGGAAATATGCTAGCAATAGGGTGATAATATGGGCGGACCAATATTTTCAGTGGAGGTATATTTTAAGGAGAGCAGCAATCCCACTGAGTCTTTAGCTTTCCTAGTAAAGAAAATATTCAAGAATTATTTTATACCTCAATCAGTTTATTTTCAATATAAAGAGAATGGTTTTTCCTCTAAACATTATTTCGGGATAGACAAGAGTTTATTAAAAAGAGAGGTATTACTCCATCAAGAAAAAGAGTTAGAACCAATTAGATTTACTAAATTAGACAATTTAGGTTGTGAGAAGGAATTTCTGGAAATACTATCAAAAAAGACTATATTGGATTATGGTTTCTCAGCATTTGGGAGCCTAAAAACATATTATCAACAAGATTCTAATTTAATGGCAGATTTCTTTTTTCGAGAAAAACAAGAAAATGCATATATTCCGATTCTCAATGTTAATGGACATTATATGAATATAAGTGAATACGTTACTGATAAAACGTATGAACATCAAATTAGTTTCGAATTTATAGGAAGCAGTATATTACTAGACGATAGGTGGGGCATTAACAATAAAATTGCTTCAGAGAAAAATTTTGAAATTATAATTAATAAAACTAAAGAATTGATAGATAAATTCAAAAATGTATACGATTATTCCTATTGTATGATTGAAGGGCGTGGATACTACGATAAATTCGATGTAATTCGGGATAAGTTTAGTATACTTCCTAATTTCAAGGGGTTTAACTGGATGTAACTATCAAGTTTCTGTGCTATTTAATAAACGGGTCACTGATAATCAAAAAAATACCAGCATAGTAAACGCCTCCGGATATGTTGCGCTGGCTGACATGCCAGGCAGCATCGGGAAAGTAGTGGATATCAATACTACAGCAGCCTTCACTTCCGCTACCATATCCATACCTTACAACGAATCCGACCTGCGCGGAGCATCCGAGAACGACCTGAAGATGTACTACATCAACGAAAGCGATCATTCCATCAAATTCCTCGATGTGCAGGGCGTAGATACCGCCAATAATATTGTCTGGGGCAGGACCAACCACTTCTCAACCTATGGCATCGTATCCTATTCATCATACATGGGCACATGGAACTCAGGCTCAAATCCAACTGTCCCTGAGTACACCTATGGCGATAAGATAAACATCAAAGCCGTTGTTTACAACACTGGCGATGCTGCATTCAGCAGCAATTTCGACGTTTATTTCTACGAAGGCGATCCTGATGCCGGAGGAAATTACATCGGCAGCGCCACAATTACAGGCGGAATCAGCAAGGGTGGCGGTAAGACTGCTGTACTATATGGATATACTGTCACTTCGTCTGCGGTTGATATTTATGTCAAGGTTGACCCGCTGAACAGCATAGCAGAAAAGAGCGAATCCAACAACAAGGCATATAAGACCCTGAGCATCGGTCCGCAGAATTTCGACTCTGATGGCGATGGGCTTACAGATTATGATGAGACCAACGGCATGAGGACTGCTTTTGGAATCATCAAGACTGACCCGAACAATCGGGATATGGATGGTGACGGATTAACAGATATGGAGGAGATGGGTAATAGATATGCTAATTATTACTATATGGTTAGTTATCCGACATTATCCAATTCAGATGGAGATGGACTTGAAGATATTAGTGAAGTCATAGGAGGCACAAATCCTCTTAATGCTGATAGCGACAACGATAGTCTTAGCGATGGTATTGATGATGACCCTTTTACTCCATATCAGCCCGAATCTGAAACAGGTGTTTTAGTAATAGGAAAGCAAATAGTTCTGGGTGCCGTCTTTGGAGAATCGGGATTGGAAGGTGGAAGTCTCAATTACCTGGTTGGTGAAGATTCTTATTCTACTTATTACCTCATCGGTTGGGTAGGTTTCTCTCTTATACCTGGAGTTGGAGCCGTTGCAGATGCAAGAGATGCTGCCCAGGCAATAATAAACGGCGATCCAGTAGGTGCAGTAATGAATGCGATGGGAGCTATTCCAGGGCCTGGCGATTCTGTGAAAGCATCAAGCGGAGTTGCTCTATTCGTAAGTAAATTAGGCGGAGATACTAAATGGATAACAAGGGTAGGTAAAGAGCTTGCACGCACGATTCTAAAATATACGCCAGACAGTGTAACAACACCTATATTAAAAGCAATATATGGTAATACAGATGTTGTAAGGCTGATGAATCGTGGGGCTCTTGCGAGCGATTTAAGGAAGATTACTGAACGAGGAATTCATCTAAAAGATGTAATGCATATTACCAGAGTAGGAGATGATTTTATTCCTATTTTATATAAAGGATTTAATCATTTTAAAGGTCGTCATATCATTGGAACGATTGATGTAGGCAAGCGTGGTACGACATTATTCCCAATGAAAGATCAAGTAGTTTGGTATGGAAAAACATATCCTGGGAAATCAAGCATGACCGAAACAGAAGTTTTAAAACTGATAGATGAAGCATTAGAAACTCAACTGAGAGAGTGGAGCACTGAATTCAAGAAGATAACAGTCGTATTTCCAACAGAGAAGTATGGCATCAAAGAGATAAATATATGGATTAGCCAGAAGGAAGGTATTCAAACGGTTTTTCCTTTAAAAGGAACAGAAGTTTTCAGATGGTTTAATGGGAAATGGAATCCAACAATATAGGTAAGCAATGATGATAAGAATAACTTGGAATAATAAGGAACTAGAAGAGGAAATTTTAAGTGAAAATTTTAAAGAAGGAGGCTTTGGATATTTAAATTTAACATTGAAGATGTTCATAGACAGCGTTGATATTATAGGAGGATCGTTTACTTTTGTAAAGATTTTTTTCAATCAGCTATACGGTGCGTTTAAGTGCATAGATTCTGAGGGATTTAGGAATATAAAATTATTCGCTGCACCTGATAATCGGATTAGTGCACACGGCGCTGAATTTTATTTAAATTCAAAAAAGAATAAAGATCTAATCCTGATTAAATATCAGCGTGTAGATATGATCAATGAATATAAGCATATAGAAGTTTCCTTCAAAGAATTAATTAAAGGAGTTTTAGAATCAAACGAGCATCTTTTTAATCAAGTTTTAGAAATTCATCCAGGAATAAAAAATGATCCTGAATTTATTCAACTCAAACAAGAGATGGAAATTGTAAAGGGATGGTACAAAAATAGATATGGTAAACAACTCTAACTTCAAGTAAAATTGGCTCATTGAGGAGAGATCAGTAACATTGTTCGGCAAAACAACTTATCCTGGTAGATCAAGCCTAACTATATAAAGTGTGCAGGGTTTTATGGACGATGTGTTATCATCTAAACTGAATAAATGGCCTGATGATAAACCGTTTGATACAATAAAAGTCATATTTTCAACTGAGAAATATGGTATTAAAGAAATAGAAGTTTGGATTAGCAAGAATGATGGTGTAGTGAATGCTTTTCCGATAAAAGGTTCACAAGTCTTTAAGTGGTTTAATGGCAAATAGGATCCAACAGTATGGTAGATCAAATGATAAGAATAATTTGGAATCAAAATGAACTTGAAAAGGAAATATCCAGTAAAGATTTTTGCATTGGAAATCTTGATCAACTGTGTTTAGATTTAAAACTTTATTATACAAACAGTAGCTATTTAGGAGAATTTTATACTTTCGTTCGATTTTTTTAGCTCTATTTTTAGTACTTTCCAATATCTTGACCCCCAGAGTTTAGGCGGTAAAAAATTGGATTTTGAACCAAGCAGCGTGCCTTGGATTGAGAATGTAGAGTTAAATTTTTCACTTGATGAAGAAAGTGATATGCTTATTATGGAATATCCTCAATATGTAGAAAATCCTCCACGCTTTGATCCGAATAATCATAGTATTAATACCAATGAATTACGTCAAATAAGATTATCTTTCAAGAATTCATTGAAGGAGTAATAGAATCGGTTGAACTGTTTATAAAACAGATTTTAGAAATCCGCCCTGATTTAGAAAACGATCCTGCATTTGGAGGAAAGGTTATAGTTTCATCAGATTTAAAAAATAGTTATCTTGAGTTAGTATGACTAAAAAAGGAACTGAAATTTATAAAAGAATTGTACAAAGATAGATATGGGCTAAAATATCAATATAAACAGGACAAAACGACTTTTTAACTTTTTATTCATTCACTCCTTTTAATGAGATTTGGCTATTGTTTTGGACTGCGCCCTCATAGTGAACCTTATCTTAACTGAGTGTCCACTTTGAGGGCGCAGTCCAGGTGATATCCTAAGGTTAGTTAAGAATAAGGTTGATTTAAGCCTATTACACACTGTATTCAAATTTGGTGATGAAGTAGTATATATAACAAAAGAACGATTGTCTCATATATCAGGGAGGCATATAGAGGGCAGCATTAGTCCTAATTCATATACATCATTTTTCCCAACCGGAAGGAAAATACCAGCAGATGTTGTGAGAACAGAATTTACATTGCCTAGTAAAATGGTTGATACTGACGTTGAAAAGCTAATCTTCGAAGCAATTGAGAAAGTGTCACCTAAATCTATATGGAATGGTGAAGGTTTAGAATATGTATTTGACCCTGGAAAATACGGTATATCTGAGATAGTGGTCAGAGTTTACAAATCCGATGGCATGGTAGCTACTGCATTTCCTAGGAGAGGTTCCTCAGTATGGGTATGGGACAATACTCTGAATATTTGGGTAAACAAGGTGTAGTAGAATGATTGAAATTTTATTCGACAAAAGTAGAGAGTTCCATGAGAATATAAATGAAGTGGACGATTTTAGAGATATCTACACGGGTATTTCTTTGAAGATAAATGGGCAATCAGTTGCTCAAAATATTGAATTTGAAGATTTTTTTCCTGAGTTTGTAGATATTTTTTTAAGGACATGTCTCTCTCTGCTCCCTGATCTTTATTCAGGACAATCTGGAAAGTTCGAGTTGGAGGGGCCATTTGAGTTAATCTTTGAGCCCAAGAATTCAAAAATAATAATATATCTGCACTTTGAAGAGTACAAGAAGCCAGAAAAAATGTTTGAAGTAGAACTGAAGGATTTCGCCCATGAAGTAATTAAAGTAACCGAAGAGTTCACAGATTATGTTTTTAAGTTAAGGCAGGATTTAAAAAAACATAAAAGCACTAAAGAGTTACTGGATAGAATAGAAGAAGCTAAAAGCTGGTACTTCCTAAAATATAAAGAGAAAATCTAGGTGTATTAAATGGGATTTTTAGATAAATTTAAAAAAGAACCAAAAAAGGAAAAGCCCAAGAAATCTGGGATGCATGGTAGCCATTGGGATACACTGGTAGAATCGGATACAGAACTTCAATCTATTGTAATGGGCACCGTTGAAAAATCGGAATCAAAGGAATCGATGAAGTGGAGTGGTGATCAGAAAATTACTGCATTCTTTTCCAGTGGTGAACACTTGAAAACCTGTACTATAACTGTTAATAATCAAATTTGGACAGCTTATCCTTTCATTCATGATGGAATCATTCATGAAGTTACAATAGAAGATATCGATATGTGGCTGAATGAATTGGAAGGGCAAATCCAATGCGGTCTGGGAGGCACTTCTTTTGCATTTTTCGATACGATGTATTTTAAAAACAAAGATAAATACAAAAACGGAGAAAAATATAATTTCTCATTATCAGCGATGGCTTATTCATTGGCAAAAGCAGAACCCAAAACTATAAAAGATAAAGAGGGGAGGGAACTCTCAACAAAAGGAATGGCTGCATTTTTTCCATTTCAAAATGGTGATATTGATGACTTTAGATTTCAAGTTCCAGTAAAAGAGGTCATGGAGTTAAAGTTTGAGAATAAGGACATTTACAGAATCAAAGCTCCACTTTTCAGGTCAAATGGAAGCTGGGATATCGACATTTATATCTATGCATCCAAGAGTACAACAAAGGGCTACGTTCCTCAAGCTGGAGACGACATTTCCGGTATCATGTGGCTCCAGGGATATATAAAGTAGGTGGAATGGAATAATTGCCTGAAAATTATGTTTTGGATTACTCATACAAAAAGGTGTCGATTCCTTTAAAATTATTGTACCATGAATACAAAATACCTATTAAACTATTTTGAAAATGAGTTATCGATGTTTAATACTAACTTTGCCGAAATTAAAAAAGGCATTACTTTACATGGTGCCTATGGTGTAGGAAATGCGATGTATCCGATAGGTAATCTTATAGGACTAAGGTGGATAATATCTGCTTTAAAAGAGTTAAATTATAATACTACTGAATTAGATAAAAAATTAACTGAATTGAACAGTGAGGTTGAAAAATTCAATAATGAAAATGGAGATGAGTATTCTCGAATTTTATTTAGTGATCTGAAAAAACTAATTGATTATTATGAAGCTCATTTCAAAGATTTCCAAGAGGAGAAGAATAACATTAGAACAACGGAAGGA
>UBJH01002378.1_pt1 | contig 13510 bp, 4 predicted proteins | sample 2193721 | NCBI WGS metagenome assembly UBJH01 (sample SAMEA4703186, study PRJEB27089) | metagenome | reverse complement strand
CTTACGAATCTTATTGCTCAGTAGAGTGAGAGTACAATTCACGCTAGTGTAAGGACCCGTCACGCACGGGATCGTCAGACTCACTGATTTGATACGCCGCATGTAATGACCTAGGTAATCCACATCGAACAACAGCTCTGGCAGTTCTACAAAACAAGCTCCAGTTTCTTTTAATTCAATCAGCCTTATTGGGTCAAGCAATGCAAGGGAGATATATTTAGTGATTTCGTACTCACGCTTGTTCTGGTCCAGGTATGATAATTCCATGCGCTTGAGGTCGTAATAAAGTTTTTCGCCTGCAAGCAAGCCCTTTTTCAAACTATCCCAGTATCCGAATTGGATAAAGTTCGAGTCAGAGAGGCCAAGTTCATAACGGTAGGCTCTCTCAGCACGCTTGGCAATGTCGTATGTCATCTGGTAGCTCTGGAAGTAAATGCTTGAAATCTGCCCAACCATCCAGTTATACAGCTCGCTGTTTGAAAACTTATCGTGCATAAATGCGTCCACTTCCTTTGCATTCTCTACTTGGAGATCATGATTTTCGAGTTCTTTCTCCGATATAGCGAGGCGAATTTTTGCCGCTTCGATTTGTTTCAAAATCTGCTTTTCCTCTGCACAAGCAAGATCAAACTGGAATCGCCAATCCTCAGCTCTCCTCAAATAACCACCCTTGATACCGCTGATTGATGCCTGAGTATGGAGTATGGAAATCATTGCTCCCATATATTCGCTCATTGCCCGTATTGCGCTCCCAAGTTGTGAGCCACCGAAAGATACGCCCCCCGCACATGTTGGCGGACATGTCTTAGCATCAGGAATTAGGCTGAGAGTATTGCCTAAATAATTCGTAAACGCCTGTATGAGCTGAAGATCCATACCCTGCTGCGTCAGAGCGAGCTGAACTTGTTCGTTTGGATTAAGCTTGAGAGTCCCATCTCCAGTTTGGTTTTCTGCACTGAGGGCTGGTTGCGATGCGTTTGCCTGTCCAGAGTTCACGAGGCTCTCAAAATGTGCTTTCCTCTTTAATAGTACTTGCTTACCTTCCTCCAGTGCGAATAAATTATCATTAGATTCTTGGACCTGCTGTTCCTTGATCAATCTCACGGCGTCGAGCAGCCTGATTTCGTGCTCCGATCGTAGTAAGGCAAGCTTCTCAGCATCATGTTTTTCATGTACTAAAATTAAGGCAGAACCGAGTGACTTCAAATCATTACACAGTTCAGTCGCCTTCTGCACCATAATGTTAAATCGATAATTCGGCAAAGGCGTACTCAGATCACTCAGTGCGCTATTAATATCTACCCCCGCTGCAGCTGCACGAACAAGAATGGCTGGATCAATAGGTGGCTCAAAAAGGGGAAGTGACAGCAACTGTCCTTTAATGTTCATGCAATGTCGAATCTTGAAAAGTCGATCTGCAACCCTGTCCCAGTAAGCGAGCAATTTATCGTTATTTGGAAAACAAAAGTAGGGCATATCAAGAGCTTGGCTACCCGGGTTAGTCGGAGCGTTAGCCGGAGCGGCAGAGGGAAAAATTAAACTTTCGATCTTTACCATGGCGTTATTGAAGGAATCCAACTCATATGACTGTAGAGAATTGAATGTCTGGATCTTTGGCTCGGCGCGCGGTGGAATCCGTTCAGGCCGTCTACCGAGAATCTGGGCGGCAAGTATATAAAGTTGTGTTGCCTCGTTGATAGATTCAATGGTTTCACGGCGGAATAGCATATCGCCCCAATCAAGTAAATTGTCTATATATTTCATAACCACTGTCTTCATATAAGCCACAATGCGGCTGCGAGCAATAACATGAGGCTTGAAAGGATTCTCCTGCCACAATGCTACTTGCTCGTCGAGCTCCTTGGAATCTTCCAAGAAATCCTGCAACGTGGATGGCGGTTGTTTCGCAAGTTTATGGAATGGAAGCACATTCCAGAATCCTGCAGCTCGTTCAGCTGAACTGAACGCCAGTGCTCCGGCTGCTGTGGGATTGAAAACATAATGGAACCATTTCTGCGCTTCCTCGAAACGTTGGTTCTTGCTGAGACGGGTTGCAATAAAAAATGGAACATGAAAGAATAGTTCCCAATTATACATTGAATATGCACCGCAACTAGAGAAATCAACATTTTCGATCGGTATCGATTCCAAAGGAATAATGCTCAAATTTGGTTTGTATTTATTAAAACTGTCTCCCCAATCCGTAAGGGATTGATTCGTTAAAGTCAAAAGTTCATTTGCTCCACCATACCTGAGTGATGAAATAAACTTGTTAACCCAAGGATGATAAAAAATTTCGAAAGAGAAACTAACATCAGTTTTTTTAGATACTAAATAAGTACGATAATCGTCTTGGAAAAAGAAAGGGAAATCCCCCTCGAATTGCTGATCCTGGTGAGGCACAAGCAATTTAAAAAGACTATAGATTTCTGTAAGGATGGCGAATGACTTGATGCTAAGGCTACTTGTCCCACTTGATACAAACATCATATTCTCTAGCAAAAACCCAGGAGGAACTTGAATTTCATCTGGTCTAGGCCACACCGGCGTGGTTTTAATAATGGAATCATTATAGTTCAGTGTGACAGACGAAATAACAACATTCTGTTTGACAATAGATGTCTTTGGTGGTTCTTGAGTTTGAGTCTTGTCGAGATAGATATCAACCCAGGAAGTAGTGAATGCAAGGTAATTGTCTGAATTCCATGCCAAATAAAGAGGCATCAATACAGAATTATATCCAGCTTGAGGTTCAATCTCGATGAAATACACATAGGGATTCGTACCCCCTCTTTTTTCGAAACTACGTGAAATGTAATCTAGGTCTAGCTTGAAACGACCGTATTCGTCAGTTAATGTTTGATACATTTCATAACGAGGATCCCATGAGCCGCCTCCAGGTGGGGGGCTATAAGGCATATAGGTCAAGCATACCTTAATCCCTTTTATAACCTTTTTCGTTACTCCGTCCTGAACACAACCCTGCATGTTAACTCCCGATATATCATCTATATCTTCCATCTCAGGTACAGGAGTGCCTTTTGATGTCGTTGTCGGCGGTTCTGTTGGCGCTTCATTTGAGATCTCAAGCGGGCCGTAAATCCAGATTGTCAGCCGATCACCCGAAACCATACCTTTAAAACTAACATTAGACGGCAATGTAATCCGGTTATCTAACGAAGGAGCGACGTAATCGTTACTTTTCCTCTTTGGCGACCATCTGCCGTTGGCGTACGTACTCCATGCGAGGTGAAGGTCCCAATACCTTAGCTCTTGCTCTCCATCTCTCACCGTTTTTTTGATAAAAATAGGCCAAAAAAGGTACACCTTTCTATTCCACACCACAGGTATCAGGTGATCTCCTTCTATATCCAAATCAACCTTCTCCCATATGCCCCATCTGTCCTTCTCTCGCTTGCGGTAAAAATAGATATGGGGTGTATAATATGTACGCCCAAAAACATGCAAGATATCAGTTCTTGACGTATCTTCTTTTTCATGATATATTCCGACAATTTCAAGCCGAGAGACCTGATCAAGTTTCTCAAGGTAGTGTGCTAGCGCCGTCTCGGCACTCTCTTCAGTAATATCATTTTGTAGCAATTCGGCTTCGAGTTCTTTGAAGAAGGGCGATTTATCGTCACGCAGTTCAGGCTCAATCCAGTTTTCAGGATACAGGAACACCTTGCGATTTGCTTCCCAGATACGATATTGTTTGCGCCATTTAGACCATTCTTCGGTTTCATCTGGTTCTAGGTTTACGCCACGTTCTAGGCTCATAAGGCACCGCTGAATGAACAGTTGTACAGAGCTGATCGCCTGCTTAAGACGTGAGGTCTCCATGCAGGAGCTCATCTCGACATCGATAAGATAGTACCCATACAAACCGTTCGCATCTTTCCATAGTGGTCTGTTTATCGAATCTCGCAAAGGATTAGCAACGTGATAATCGACTAAAGCGGCACGCTGCTGATCACGCAGCAAATCCCGCAATGGCTTCGCTTTTTCTAGCCAGATGGCTGTCTCATACTTAGCTTTGATTGCATTCTTGATACTTTGTGCATCTGTCGCCGTTAGATTAGTTCGGCGCCAATTGTTGCATTGCTCGCTAGAAGCACCGAGACTCTTCATCATCCTAAAACATGCAAGAAGGCGGGCAAGCGCTCGTTCATCTCGATATGCCTCTGGGAAAATAAAGCCAAAAACTTGGATTCCGGCGAGGAACCTTAAATCCTTTAATTCCCATTGAAGAAGCTCACTTAGTCGCCTGAGTAAACCATTCTCAGTTGTCGTTGGATCCCATGCAAGTGCAAACATTTCGGAAAGTACAATCTCGCCTGCAGGGAGCGAATCACGTAATTGTAATAACCCAGCAAGATGTAGCCAGGCATCAAAAGGAGCTGCTGGTTGAGCCGAATCAATTGGAAGATCATTAAAATTGAGCCAATCTGAACTTCTCATTGAAGTGACCAGCCATGTTATCTCCTTCGCAGTAATCCTGAACTTGCTAATAAACATAGCAACCTTATGCAGCAATTTAAAGGTCTTAAACTGCACTTGGAATGACGATGCAATCAACTTCACAGCAGGATTACTCTCAGCAAAAGTTAGATCAAGAAATTCAGCAAGGGCTTTTCGTTTAAGAGTTGGATCTGGTTCAGGATCTGCAGGGGAACGCAGGAATTCAGAAAGTAACTGTTCGACTACACGAGACTCCAATTGAAGAGCCTCACCAATCTTGTGCTTCACGAATTGCTCGCTCAGAGAAGTACGCAGATATGGCAATAGCTTCTTTAGCACAATATTGAAACGGTACTCGGGTGTAATGGGGTTGCCTTGTGTATCAATTGTTGTATCAAAAAATAGAGAAATTTCTACATGAGTGAGAAAATCCTCTTGCCGGAGAGGACTTGAAACGTTAGGCGCAAAAAAGAGAGCCTGGATTGCCTCCTGGTAAGCGAGATTGTCCGAAAGTCCTAGCAATGTCTGCTGCTTCGTGAGCGTCATTGTACCATTGAAGCGAAGCATGTGCTCAGTGGAATCATAATGTATCTGATTGCTGAGCGACCCCGGTAATTGTATGTTCGCTGGCAATTGCCAGAGCTGTGCAGAAAAATCAGAAGCAGAGGGTCTCAGATTGGGCGCATAATAAAGAGTATTGATACCTATAAGATACTGCTCATGATATGTATCTCTGGGATTGCTTGATAAATTAAGCAGTTGATCCCGTTCCGTTTTACTCATCATACCGATGGAATATAGTCTTTTCTCTGTCTCATCGTAATAGATCTTGTTCTTCAATGCATTCGGGAGCTTCACACTAGCTGGCAATGCAGCAAGCGCCACAGAGAAGCGCTGAAGTGAAAATGTATGCATGTGACGTAATATAAAATCCCTTGGAGCAGTAAACAGAGTGTCAATAGCCTCTTGATAATCTGCGTCGTTCGACATACTTTTGAGTTTGGCATATCTCAATAAGTTCATCGTGCCGGTAAAGCGCAATTTCTCTGCATCTTCGTCGTAGGAAATCCTTCCCTTGAGTCCGTCCTGCTGTTCAATAAGAGTCTGTACAGCTCTGCCATAATCATAATATCCATTCTGAGAAGCATCATCCAGCAACAATTTCCATTCAAGGTATGTCAATTTACGTAATACTCGTAATTTTCCTGTGCTTCTGTCGTGAACTACGACCTCCTGCAGTCCATCAGGGAACTTATATCTATTTGGCAACGCATTTAGTAAAAGATCGGTCTCATAAATTCCTGTATCATTCGGTAGCACGATACCTGCTGGCAAAGCACTGAGATCCGTTTCGTAGGTAATGTCATCATTGAATGCTGCAGTGACTTGCTTAATTAATTCATTGTCCCAGTTGAGCAAGGCCAGTTTCTTTTTGGTCAGCTCACCGCGTTGATCGGTTGTCCGTCCATTAGGATCGTCTAGGTCGTCTCGGAATGTGTTCTCTGCAGCAATTTTCTGCAGCCCACTGCGAATTTCATCTAAGACCAAAGAGATGTTCTCATCAGTGGGAGCAATCACACTGGAGAGCAGAAATTCATGACGCAACAGATAGTTCAGTTCAGCAATAGTAAACTTCGAGTCCTGCACCTTGCTAACATTATCGACAAATTGTAATGTATTCATGCTTCTGGCGAAAGGGTTGGTGGCCATCAGCTTAAGTACTGTGAGAAAATCCACGATGGGCAGCTTCAGTGCTTTGGAAAAGGAAGAGAGCCGATATAAGAGCGAGATTGTCCAAAGCCGCAAAGTATCGTGGGCCGGTATATCTGGGTAATTAGTTCGTGAAGTTAATTCTGCTTCGGTAGTTCCCACAAATGCGGCCAATTTGGCATCATCTATATCAAGTACCATTTTTAACTCTTTTGCCGTGATACTGAGCAAGAGAGCTAGGTCTGTGGCACTGATGCCGAGCCCTGCGGTAATCACTGCACTGTGTGCGCTTAGCTTCTGCGCTGATGCGCCTGAGGTAAGATACTTGAGTTCATCGCGTGTGCTATTGAGTTTGAAAATCTCATTTGCAGGAGTAACTACAGTTTTATTTTGAAATAACTGATCGTAAAGCGATAAAACCTCTGGTTGCCCTTCAGCAAGATGATCAATGTATCTAGCAGTATCTATCTTTTCCGACCACCAGCTTAATATGGTCAGCAGTGGCACGTTTAGCTTAGCATGCAGACGCTTCGCGTGTGAAAGATACCGGAGGAATGCATTGCTAATGTCAAGCTCGCCGTTAGCATTCTTAGGTTGGATTAAGAGAATTGCTTTATCTAGGTCGCGCATCGTCCAGCCGAGCCGATGCCACAGGCGGACGAAGCGATGAATCCGGCCAAGCGTCGGCTTATCAAGCCCTTTGATTTCCAGCTTACTGAGGTTGCATGTAGCCATGTCGATAGTGTCTATGGATACCAAGCTCAACTTTCGTGTGCTGCCAGTTGTGATTGGGTTAATGAAATATGTACCAAGTAATTCGAGTAACTCTCCATAGTTAAGGCCTGATCTCTGAAGGAAGACATCTACGCGTTTTAGTACTGCATCCCACTTGCCTATAATCGGTGTCCTACCACCTGCAGGATCAGGAATTTCTGCATTCTGAAGAATACCCCAGAAATCCCAAGGTCGATCTGGGTCGCCTCTAATTGGAATAGGTCTCGAATCATGAGTAACTCTCCCTACAATAATTCCTGCCTCTAACTCCGATATTCCAAGATGCTCATTGACAATTACAGAACTGAGCAGGGCATCCACTAGCGAGCCTCTGAACATTTTTTCCATCAGTTCATGCCGGTGAACACCAATATGATTGAGGTAGACTCGTGCCTCCTCCAGCCATAAATTGAAAGGTAAGGTCCATGGATATACGGCATTGCTTAGTTTGTCATAGGCTTTTGTGTTAATTTGTTCCGGGTTTGCCTTTAATTCTTCTGGCGTTCCCGAGGTCTGAAGAGACAGAAAGGAAACAATCAATTTTCCAGGTATTAACTCTACAATCGCTTGTTCGTTTAGTGTGATACGCCATTGGGCGCCAGCGTTAATAACAGTAATCGCTATATTCGCAGGAATCCTTAGTCGCTCTTCAAGTGCTACAGGCAATCGCCCCTGGTCTAATTCAGCGATCATGCTGGGTACAAATGGATATAATATAGGAAAAGTCGCTAGCTGCTGATTTCCTGCTGAAATGGTGAAGAATGAAATTGGTTGGCGAACAATAATAGATATCATTGCCTCGAGACTATAAGTGATTTGCCACCTTATGCCAATTCGCAAGACAGAAATAATGAAGTTTGCCGGCGGAAGGTAGGGATATTTCGCAATAGCAGATTTCACTTCTATCGGCAACTGTGCATGATCCATCTCAGTCATCGCATTGCTGCCGGGACTAATATCAATATGGAGAGGTGATTGATTTCCAATCTTAATCTCCATGCTATCTGGAGAATAGCGGATCATCCAGCGCCGCGCTCCATCCGCAATACGCCACTCTTTACCGGGATTACTAACTTTAACAATCGCCAGTTCAGATGAGGGTGAAGTTATACCTGCGATTGCATTCTTGACTTCTGTAGGCAATATGCATTTATCCAGGTCAGAAATCATATTTCGTCCAGTAGGATTGGGGATTATTTGTGGCACCACTGGTTCAATAGGATACTCTAACACCTCGTTGACAAGATCGATATAGGGTAACTTTATGTTGATGTTCTCGCATGTCAATTCGATCTCAGCAATATCTGGTCGACGATCAAGCAAGATCTGAAGGGGCGTTCGACCATTGATTATTGTTCCTTTTGCTAAGAAACTCAAAATATCGACAAGATATGCAGCCGGGCTGTACACCGACATGCAGTGCTTACAATCACAGAGATCCAGCGTACCGAAAAGGGTACGCCATTCTGGTGAGATCTTTAGCATCTCAAATGCCTCTAACGCCCCAGAGATGACATATGGCTCAGGTTTATTCAAACCCTTATGATGCTTGATGTAAAATAAAAGTGCAGTATCATGTACTTGGCGGCCTTTGGCATAGATGTCCCGTGCCCTAGCTTCTCCAAAGGGCTCAGTGTATCGACTGATAAAATCATTTTCCCGCATATGGGCGATCGAATAAGCACTGTGGAAGCCATCTCTGATGAGAGTGTTTATCTCGGTAACCCTAGACGTCAGTTTGTAGATCCGGTCAATCTGTAGGAGAGTAGACTTTGTGACATGAGGGTTGGCAACACCATTCAGATTGATTTCGTCGCTCTCCAGATATATATTAGCTGGCTTCACAGTATCCCCAAATGCAAATTTAGGATTTTTCTTAAAAAATGTATCAAGATTAGTGCGTAAACTAGCATCGAATCCGAATTTTCCTTGGCTTATTCTACTGGCGATCACAGCTGTAGGGAAGGAATCTTCAATCGCATGTGCCAGCATTGTAGCATAATTTTTGATTTTTTCAGTATTAGTCTCCCCTGAGGTATCAGGTGGAGCTCCGTGTTTGTTAGCAAGCTCCAACCATCCATCTTCGTCCAGGTTGGCTAAATATTGTATAGATGCAATCTCCTCTTCAGGGCGCTTCTGAAGCAGTTCGTGCATAAGTGGTATATGATATTGCGTGAACACTCCTAGTTCCAAGATAACTTGTATCTGGTTAATCTCATCCTGGCTAAACCCATGAATTTCTTTCCAGAACTCCTCGCCAGTTCCCTGGTGGGTAACGAATGCATCCGCCAGCACTTTCTGCTTTTCCCGATCTGGAAGAACTATGCTCAGCAGATTCCCGAACGAAGCTCTTTTAGATTCATCTGCTGGTTTGAGCACCTCTTCAACGGCTAACTCATGCAGCCGATTAAGAATAGCTCCTTGCCATTCACTCAATCTAAAGGGAATGATATTATCGCGCAGAGAGGCTTCTAGAGCACGGTGGAGTACATCGTGGTTTTGACTGAGCAGTGCGGATAAGCTTGTCGGAAGATTCTGGCGGAATAATCCATAAAACACATCGGGCTGCAAATCAGTCTGCTTCGCGAGCTTGTGTGCTTCTATAAGAAACTCTATGTGCTGAAAGTCTTGCCCTGTCTCGCCTGATATGAAGGTGATATCTCGATGTTTTTCATCCTCAACCAACTCAGCAATAGGAATGCCCTCAAGTAACGGGGTGATTTCTGCTATCAACTTTTCGTATTCTGATAGTTCATGATATTCCCCATCCACGCTAAGGTCTATAGTCTCTACAGGTTGTGCGTTGAAGATAATCGATGAGGAGGCAATCACCTGGTCACCCTCCTTATAAACACGAATGTAAAGATCGGCATTCTTCTTCTCAGCCCGATGGAACTGTTCAGCAGTATACATGATCTCATAGCGCCCATATTTATCAGCGACCGCCTCCCCAAGCAATTCCTCTCTGCGAAGATCTTTATCGAAGGCGCGCACGGGTACACCTGCAAGTGGGCTACCATCTGTCTGGCGAATCTGGCCTTTTACAACAAATTTTGCCGGTTGATCTATAGTCCCCAGCGCATCGACCATGACATTTATCACCTTAGCAGTGGTTTCATCTACCTCTCCGGTTGATCCGAGTCCATGCTGCTTCTGGAATTCTAATACTGCCTGGTAGACTGAATTGCCAAAAATCCCTTCCTTGTCCTTGATAGAGAAACCAAGCCGTTGCAATTCTTTTTGGAGAAGCTTGACATCTTCACCCTGCATGTCTATGGATAGATTTCGATCTTGGAGTTTCATAATTTTACTCCAAAATGAGATAATTGAATTTTTTATGGGCCGAGTAATCAACTTTATTTTGAGAGAATAAAATCGAATTTCGATCCAATAGAGAATTTATCTGTTGCCTGTTGCTATTTTCCTGCTCATCTATCACTGGATACCTGCAAACATCATCAAAAATATCCAGCCCTTCACCGAACTTCACATTGATACAATCTTTTTGATTCGTTTTTACCATTTTTATCTCCCTGTGATTTTCAATAAATAGTGCAATCCATTCCCCATAGCCTCCTGCTTATCTTCTTTCCAATCAAGGGCAATCTCCGCCCCAGGGATGGCAACATTTCCAAACAAGCCAAGTGCACCTACCGCCACGGTGACAGGTAGAAAAGGCGTTGCGCTAATCGCTAGCGAGATTCCTATGGAAGCCGCAACTGAAGTAAGACCTATAGCTTTTACAGCTAGCCTCACCCTTCGGTTTTTAAGCCATTTATCTTGTGTTTCTTTGGCTTGGGAAAGATTTTCCTGGATATCTGGTATTGTCTCGTATTCAAGCTGATCTGAGAATTCTTCAGTCCAGAGTTTTTCTTTGATTCTTCCTGCAAGCAAGCCCAGTTTTTTCCGTGTTTCTTTCAGTTCCCCTTCGTTTTCCTCTCTGTATTCCAGTATATCAGCCATCGTAATTTCAGAAGGTAATATCCCAAGTTCAAGATCAGTCAATGCAGTCATGGCGAGCCGGTTAGTTTTAAGCTCACTCTGCTTTGCCTTTTCATCAAGGATTTCACGAATCTCAGGGATTCTTTGTGCGCGCTGGATTTTGAGGGCAAGCGCCTTGTTATGGAATGGTTCGTCCGTGATGGGTGTTGCCCCTGTGTAAAGGAGGCCTCCAATAAGCGCGTGGTTGATCATAATAGCCTCTCCCAGAGGCAGAGGATAATCAGCATATCGGTATTCAGTAAGACCGCGGTCAGTTTCCCGGTATTCATCATAGACTTCAGCATAGCCTTCCATGTACCTGCCAAGACCCGGGGATAGCTCTCTTGCCACATCTCCCATAATACGCTGCATCGATTTATCCAGAGGATTAAATTCAGCATCGTCGCGTATTTCTTTAGGCACTTTTGCAAGCGCCAGCGTCCATCGCCGAGCCCTGCCTGATTGCTCACAGAGCTTCAGGAATTCAGGATCTTTCATATCTGCACGGACGGATTCAGCAATTATTTTTTCATATTTATGCAGGACATCTTCAGGTGCGATGCGCTCCAGAACGTTTTCCTGTTCAAGCAGTTTCAGATCATCGCTTAAAGGATTCTGTCCGATCCCAGCCCAGCAGGCTTTTTCTGGATCGAGTATGTAGAGTTTGTCAAAATAAAGTGCTGCTGCTTTCAATAGCAGTCCCTGCTCGCCTTTGAAGGAGGCGTATGGGTAGTAAAAAATACTGTGCTCAGTCATTCCAAAACCTGCCGTAAGGATACGGATACTCATCTATATCGAAGCTGAACTCCTTTCCTTCAGGGAAGAAGAAATCACGCCCTGCATGTGCCTGTATTCCCTGAATATCCCTGACCCTGCCTGTTGCTCCATTGTACTTTTCCTGTTCATCTATCACTGAATACCCGCAATTATCGTCAAAAATACCCAGCCTTTCACTGAACTTCACGCTGATACATTCTTTTTGACTTGTTTTTACCATTTTTATCTCCCTGTGATTTTCAATAAATAGTGCGACCCATTTCCCATAGCCTCCTGCTTACCCTCATTCCAATCGAAGGCAAGTTCAGCCCCGAGTGGGATACTGCTATCGAACAGCCCCAAGACCCCTGTCGCTACTGCTACCGGGAACAGTGGCATTACCCTGAAAGCAAGCGAGATTGTGGCTGACGCCGCAGCAGCGATCAAGCCCGCGAGCTCGAGAGCTGATTTTTTCCACCCTGTATTGAGCCATGAATCATGGGCCTTTTTATTCTTTTCCATTATACTGTGAATTTTGAGTATCACACTGACTTCTAGATTTTTAGCAAATTCGTTGCTCGGTGATTCTTCATTAATCTCACAATCAAGCCATCTCAGTTCATAGCGTGATTTATCGAAATCTTTTCCAAGTCTTTTACCGATGGTGATGATTCTGAGGCTTTTAGCTAAGATGTCGGTATTTGTAGCTATTCTTCCGCTAACCTTCATCTGTTTTCTCTTCTTTGATAATTCGTGTAATCTACTGATTGTTGCCCCGTCTATGATGCCTATTACATCTAGATTATGTTTATTTTGAAAATATAGTATTGCAGTATGGTCTCTAAGTCCAAAATACTTCTTTTTCTGTTCATCAAAATGGATGCGATAATCTAATCCCTTCAACCTATAATAGATAATCATAACGCTCTCCCATTTCATACACATTGATAGATTTTTTACTTTAGGTTTCATAATATTTTTCTTCTATGTTAGGGAATGGGAGGACGTTGGAATCCTGTAATGAGTTCTTCGACTGGCACACCCAGTCGAGCTTGAATCTGAGCAGCCAATCCGAACTCCCGAGGGTTAATTACGCCTGGCACAATAAGATTCACTTCCTTAACACCTTGAACGCCTCTTACAAGTTGCCCGTTTTGGTATATGGCCAAATCAAGCCATCTTTCACTTCCCGCGATTAGACCACCTGGGACATGAACCTCGAAGGCAACACTAAAACCTTGCTGCTCAGCTTGCGCAGCTCTCATAAGTATAGCCACCCGTGTTTCCAAGTTACCAGAACGGCCACCTAGCTCTTCTAACGCAACTCCTGCTGCATACTTCTCGGAAATCAACCGTCTGAACTGTGCTAATGTCTGCGGTGTATCTTGCCCAAAGCCCATTCGCAAGCCAGCTTCTTCAATAATTAATCTTCTATCCATCACTTCGATGCCTTCATTGCGAAGGAATCTGATGATAGGCCTTAAAGTTCGAATTGAAGCAGCTAACTCGGAAGTGACTGGAGTAGCTAACCTGGAAGTAACTGGAGTAGCTAACCTGGGAGTAGCTGCCCCCGCTCCCGTCTTACCCCCAGCTCCAGCCATGAAAAACAACACTGCCCCTGCAAGAAAGCCGTTTCTTCTAGTTTCCTTGGCAATTTCCGCCATTTCGTGCGTAAATTTATAGACCGCATTAATCTCATTCTCACTCCATCCAATTTTGGTTAGTTCTTCTTTGGATGGGAGAAGAGGCGTTTGATCAGCTGGAGGAGGTTCAAACAGAGAGAAGGGAAAACTTAAAGCCGTCATTTTAGCTCGCATGCTTTCTTCTG
>UBJH01000077.1_pt1 | contig 13528 bp, 16 predicted proteins | sample 2193721 | NCBI WGS metagenome assembly UBJH01 (sample SAMEA4703186, study PRJEB27089) | metagenome | reverse complement strand
GGACTGGATGAGGCGTGGAAGGCCTTTATCATGCTGGGCATCGCCATATTCTTTTTCCTGGTCATGCAGGGCAATATGGGGTTCCTGAAAGATTGGGCAAACGCAAAGACAACAGAAGGCTATCTCACTTTCGTTGCACTGCACTCAATTTTCAATCTACTGCTGATTCCGGGAGTGTTCTTTGTCTTTGTCTATGCTTCCCGCACCCTTGGCAATAAGGAGATTCCGCTTAAGAAATTATTTACTAATTTCTCCTACACGCTTGTGCCCCTGGGATTGATAGCATGGATAGCCTTCAGCTTCGGCTTACTCTTCCCTAGCAGCAGCTATGTGCTGCATGTGCTCTCTGACCCGTTTGCATGGGGTTGGGACCTCTTCGGGACAGCAAAGTTTCCCTGGACGCCTTTTCTGACAGGGGTGATGCCCTACTTCCAGATAGGAACTCTGCTATTCGGGCTTGTCTTATCGCTTGACATAGGCTTCAAGATATCCAAACAGACATTCCAGAAAAGAGACGAGGCTGTCAGGGGTTTCATTCCCATCGCGGCTTTCCTGACAGCAGTAACAATATTCCTTATATGGCTCTTCACAGGGTAAAGAGGTGAAAAAAATGGAAAAAAAACAACTTATGGAGATCATTGCGGGGATTCTTGTGCTTCTGGCTACAGTCGGCACCATTGGTGCTGCGCTCCTTTATGATGAACATCTATGGGGAGGGCTCAGAACCATCGAACTCACTGCACAGGCCCCTGAAAGGGGAAACTGGAACATACAGGAGATACATCTGGTCAGGGGAGAACCTGTAAGGATAAAGATCAGGAACATAGACACTGTGAGCCACGGTTTTGCCATCCCGGAGCTCGGGATAAGCCTCAACGGCACCGGAGAGATCAAGCCAGGCAATGTGGGGGTAATCGAGTTCACCCCAGATAAAACGGGTGATTTCTTGTTTACCTGCACAACGTGGTGCAGTGCCCAGCACATGCAGATGACAGGCAGGATAATAATTTCAGAAAAATAATCTATTATAGGAGGAAGATATGAGTTCAAAAGTAATATATGGAGCAATAATTGGTTTCATAGCCATATGGATAATCCCGGTGGTTCAGGCTAATGAAGAATTTCAGTCAAGTTATACCTGCATCGAATGCCATCCTGACAGGTACGAAGAATGGACGCATTCCACACATGCCCTTGCAGTGAGCGATCCGGTCTTTGAAGCATCGTACATGAGAGCACTCAAATCTGACCCACAATACAGGGAATACTGCCTGGGCTGTCATTCTCCCATTACCAGGGCAACAAAGGATTTCAACCTCACAAAATCGATTTCCGTTGAAGGGGTTAGCTGCAGCTTCTGTCACTCGGTCACAGGTGTTGAAAAGAACAATTATATTTTCAATGGGAGCAACCCGATGCAGGGTCCATATTCTGATTCAAAGACAGACGCACATACATCTGCATATTCTGACTTACTCACAAAATCCGAGTTCTGTGCAGGCTGTCACGAGTTCTCAATTAACGATGTGCCGGTTTATGAAACATACTCTGAGTGGAAGGAAAGTCCCTATGCGGCTGAGGGAAAACAATGCCAGGACTGCCACATGGAGGTTAAACGTGGCGAAGCAGCAAAGAACGGGACAATCAGGGAAAAGGTTTACCAGCATTTCTGGTACGGGGGACATTCAGGATTGTTCCTGGATAAAGCGTTTGATTTGAAAGAGGACTCGATCCAGGAGACGGGGAATATGATCAAAGTGACGCTCAACATCACTAATAGTAATGTGGGTCACAAGGTTCCGAGCGGTTTCCCTGCGCGAAAAGTAGTTTTGCACTTCACTGCAAGCGACGAGAATGAGCAGGAGATATATAATGAAAATAGAGTTTACGCCAAGACCCTTGTTGACCAGTACGGCAATGAAGTGGCTGACTTCTGGAAGGCAGCATCCATATCAAAAGATAATAGAATCAAACCCAGAGAGAGCAGAATTGAGGTATTCGAGTTCAAGGTGCCCGATAGTTCGGAAAAAGTCAAGACGAAAGCGACATTGGAGTATCAGCTTGAAGCAGAGATTATCACCAAATCTTTGGAATCTATGAACCTGGAAATCGCACAGACGAGTAAGACGACATCGCTCAACAGGACAATTGGAGTAGAAGCAACGACATCAAAGAAAACGCCAGGTATTGGATGGATTGGAGCTATTGCAGTTATGATGGCTGTTTCCATGATATACAGAAAGAAAAACTGAACACTATGCAAAATAAGACGAAGTACCAAAAAAGGAGGTGAGAACCAATGATCGGATCTACAGAGATGATATTGATATTCGGTGTGATAGTACTTCTTTTTGGAGCAAGTAAGCTCCCTGAGCTTGCAAGGTCCATGGGGAAAGCATCTGGTGAATTCAAGCGTGCTCAGCGAGAGACCGAACTTGAAATGCGCAGGCTCGACGAACCTATCCGCCAGGAAGCTGGAAGCATCTCGCAAAACGTGCAGAAGCTTGCATCAGATCTTAATATCAAAACAGAAGGAAAGCTTCATGAATAATATGCTCATGGATCCTTATGGCCGGGTAATAACAAGTCTGCGTATATCAGTAACGCAGAGATGTAACTTAGGTTGTATCTATTGCCACCAGGAAGGTGAGAATGGCAATTCCATATCTGAAATATCCCCCAAAACAATTGCCAGGATTGTAACGGCTGCAACCGAATATGGAGTAAGAAAAGTGAAATTTTCCGGGGGAGAGCCGCTTATGAGGAATGATTTTGAAGAAATAATAGCAGCATTACCTGAATTGAAGGATGTTTCAGCCACCACCAATGGCGTTCTTCTTTCAGAACGGGCAGCATCACTGGCAAAGAACGGTCTTAACCGTGTGAATATAAGCCTTCCTTCACTGAATAAGGAACATTATAAATTCATAACCGGTTCCCGGCATGGGCTTCCCCGGATCATGGAGGGGATAAATGCTGCAATCGACGCTGGTTTAACTCCTATGAAACTCAATATGGTTTTGTTGAAGGGCATCAATGAATTTGAAATTGATAAAGCTATTCAATTTGCATCCAGATTCGATGGGAATTTGATATTGCAGCTGATCGAACTTATGAATTTCAAGAATACCAGCCAGTACACGGTAGATATAGATTGCATAGAAAAAATGCTTGAATCAAGAGCAACCTATATGTATGAACGCAGGATGCATCGGAGAAAAAAATATTTTATAGATGGAGTTGAAGTGGAACTGGTAAGACCTATAGATAATTCGAGTTTCTGCGCGAACTGTAACAGGATGCGTTTAACTTCAAGCGGAAAATTGAAACCCTGCCTGATGAGGAATGATAACCTGATAGATATTCACGAAGAAGCCACCGTCCCGGAAATCAAAGCAATGCTTGAAAGAGCGGTGCAGAGACGAGAGCCGTATTATAAAGAACTGAACTCGAAAAATATGATTTTATTGAAAACATGAATTCACCGATAGCACTTGAAGATGCGCTTGAAAAAATAAGAATGTTAAAGAATAATTATTACTTCAGGCGCGAATCAGAGGATATCACTCTGATTGATTCGATAGGAAGAGAACTCAGCGAAACCATTTTTGCAAATTCAATATCGCCAGAATTCGATATAGCAGCAATGGATGGTTTTGCTTTTAATTGTGAAGATAAGTTTCCTCTGAAGATCATGGGGAAAGTGTTTGCAGGTGATAACCTTCTAAGGATAAAAAGGGGAGAAGCACTTGCAATAACTACAGGCGCATTGCTGCCAGAAGGAGCGAATGCTGTGCTGAAAATAGAGGATGCCGATGTAAAAAATGACATACTTTTTGGAAATACCTTGCCGGAATGGAAAAATGTCTTCATAAAGGGTTCGGATTACAGGGAAGGCGATATGATATTTGAAAGACATCACCGCATAATGCCCCAGAGTACTGCACTTTTATACAGCCTTGGTATAGAAAAAGTGTCAGTATATAAAAAGCTGAGGACAGGTATAATATCCACAGGAACTGAGATACACAATGGCACAATAAAAAATACAAACGCAGTGCTGATCCAGGGTTTTATGAACGAGCTGGGCTGCGAATCCACATTTATAGGAACTGTGCCTGATGACTATGAGGAAACAAAGAAAATGCTGCTTGACTCATGCGAAAAATATGATATTGTATTCTCAACAGGCGGCGTTTCAGTGGGTGAGCGAGACTACATTTCAGATATCATCAAGGAAATCGGTGAACTTGTATTCCATAAGGTTGCCATAAGACCGGGAAAACCCCTGGCTGTTGGAATAGTTAAAGACAAACCGGTTTTCGGTCTGCCGGGCAAGCCCACAGGTGCGTTTGCAGCTCTTGAAATGGTGCTTCGCAGCTATTTCACAAATATACCCAGGGCCACATGTGAGCTTATTATAAACGAGGATATTGTACTCGATGAAAAAGGTTTTGATTACATTCTCTTCATGAAAATTAAAGAAAATTCTGCAAATACCATGGGGTATAAGAATTCAGGAATGAAACTTTTTGATAAGAAATATGAGACCGGGATAATTTCTTCATCACCGCGCTCAACTGTCGTGGACGGTTATGTTGTAACTGACAGGGATATTAAAAAAGGGGAAGCTGTTAAAATCAATCTTTTCAGCTAGGAAGATGAACAAATATGGATGAAAAAATAATAAAACTTGCAATCGATCTGCACGGTCATCTGGCGCCGGGAATAGCCCTGGGGCTTCGAATGAGTGAGCTTTCTCTTTCATACATGGGCCTAAGTAAAGGAAATAAGTATCTTATCGGAATATCCGAAACAGCACGCTGCCTTGCCGATGCCATGCAGGCTGCAACGGGCTGCACTCTTGGTCATGGAAATGCCTTTGTTGAAAATTATGGGAAACTTGCGATCACCATAGGGGATATAAAAACAAAAAAAGGAGTGCGAGTTGCTCTTATGGATGAGACGAATAATCTTTCTCCTCTTATGAATAAATGGATGATGCGCCTTGGAAAACTAACTCATGAGGAAGAGAATGAACTCGGCATCCAGTTGCTGAAATTAGAGGACAAATATTTTTTAATTCAAAACGTTGAGATAAACAGGAATCAAGATTTTGATAATTCCAAAATTATCAGGTGCCAAAAATGCAATGAGTCAATTCCAATGGGTCTGGGAGTCTTGAAGGAGGATATCACCTATTGTAAAGCGTGCAAGGGCGAAACATACTATGCATTACTTGAAACTCAAAAAGCATGATCATTTTGGGAAAATAAAATGAATTTGGAGGAGATCATCCTTCTTTTTGTCCTTATCTTAGCGGCAGGATTGCTGTATTCAAGCGTTGGCCACGGTGGAGCATCAGCATATTTAGCAGTAATGGCGCTATTTGGACTGGCACCTGAAGTAATGAAGCCAACAGCTCTCGTATTGAATATTCTCGTTGCCAGCATCGCCACAGCGCAATTCTTCAAAGCTGGCAGTTTTTCATGGTCCACCTTTTGGCCTTTTTCTATAGCTTCGATCCCATTCGCATTTATTGGAGGTGCTCTATCTTTACCAGGTTCTTTATATGAGCAAGCTGTTGGTCTTATTTTATTGTTCGCAGCTGTTCGGCTTTTTCAATCGAAGCAGTCAGAGAAAAAAACTGATGTCAAACCCCTATCAATCCCTGTAGCTGTACTCTGTGGGGGTGGAATTGGTTTATTATCTGGATCCATTGGTATAGGGGGTGGTATCTTCTTGAGCCCATTGCTCATGTTAACTGGCTGGGCTGGAGCACGGCAAACTGCGGGAGTTTCAGCAGCATTCATTCTTGTGAACTCTGTGGCTGGTATCCTGGGGCATTTAGCAAGTATGAAATTTATACCCGTAGATATTGGATATTGGGGATTAGCAGCAGTTCTTGGAGGGATAGTGGGCTCTCATCTGGGTAGTCAAAAACTTGCACCCACAATACTTTATCGCTTGCTTGCGGTGGTGCTTGTTATTGCAGGCCTTAAGCTATTGCTTGTGTAAAGTAAAAATCGCTTTCGTGCTGCTTTAATCAAGGCCGCAAAATCTTGCCACTATATTTGCAAGCCCCCAGTATATCCGCCCGTCCAACATTTTTGTCCATAACTGCTATAACTTCGCACTCTCGTTTGAATACCTTAATTTCCTGAGACCGTTACATTACGTGTTGGTGCAATTAAGGCAGTTCGATGTTATCAAACATCGAATATGAATTGACGCCCATGGTATGTATTGTATTCTTGACCTTTATTTGCTCTAAAAACACCATAACATTTTAATTGATTGTCAACATTTCCACCACAAAAGTTAACAACTCCTCAAATCATGCTAAAAAAAATCGTTGCCAAAATCGAAAAAAATGAATCTATAGACTTCTCGGAAGCATTAGAGCTCATTCAACTGGAAGGAAAAGATTGTATGGAATTATTCTCCCTGGCAAACCATGTGCGCTCAAAGCTCGGTGACAGGGTTGACCTGTGTTCTATCGTTAATGCAAAGTGCGGCTTATGCTCCGAAGACTGCAAATTCTGCGCGCAATCGGTACACAACGATACAGAGATAACACCTTACCCAATGATGGAAGAGGAAGAGATCCTCAACATGGCACAACTGATGGAAGAAGAGGGAGCTGCCCGATTTTGCATCGTTACAAGTGGAAAAGATGTAGGTGGGGAAGATTTTGAAAATATGCTAAGTTCAATACGACGGATAAGAAAGGAAACCCGTTTATCGGTGTGCATTTCTTCGGGCATGCTCACAGCTGAGCGCGCTTTAGCCCTGAAAAGTGCGGGAGCAACGAGATTGCATCATAATCTTGAGACCTCAAAAGGTTTTTTCAATAAAATATGCACCACACACACGTATAATGACAAAATAAAAACCATTCATATTGCAAAGGAGGCTGGCCTTGAAGTCTGCTGCGGCGGGATAATCGGAATGGGCGAGTCGGTAAGAGACCGCCTGGAACTTGCTTTTATACTTCGGGAACTGGATGTGGATTCCATCCCCATAAATATATTAAATCCCATTAAAGGAACGCCTCTTGATAATGAAAAACCAATAAAACCCCTTGATATCATGAAAACAATATCAGTTTTCCGTCTCATTCTGCCCGGAAAAAATATACGAATAGCCGGTGGTCGCGAGAAAAATCTCCGGGATCTGCAGGGTTTATGTCTTCTCGCAGGCGCGAACGGGCTGCTTCTTGGCAATTATCTCACCACCCAGGGTAGAACGCCGCGCGATGACATTATGATGATAAATGACCTTGGACTTATTCCGGGAGGTGTTCATGTTTAGCGTCAGAATGAGAGCGGAAAAAAACGAAAAACATATATCAGGAGCAGAGACCCTCGTTGAGAAAAAAATGATCTTGGCGACTATCACGGAACTTGCCCAACGGGCGTTATCTCATGAAAAAGGAGAGCCAGATTTCATAAATATATCAGTTGAATCGTTAAAAACCCCGGTCAAGAAACTAACTTCCCTTCCGCTTATCTTGAGGCATGTTGAAAATGAAACCGAAGGAAAAACACTTGCAAGGAAATTGCTTCTTGAACTTGGAATACCGAAATTGTGCATTGAAAAAAGCATCTCTCTTCTTGAAAAAGGACCGGCAGATGGTGAAAATATGCGGGGTGCGATTATTATGGATCTTAATGGGAATAGGCTTGAGCCCGACATAGTTCGAGGCATCCGGGCATCCCACATTGGGATAACGGAAGAAGCTTCAAAGGCACTTCAAACGGCGATTTCGGATATGGGATTGTCAGCTTTTTATACATATATCAGTGATGCGCTTGTGCTTGCAACAAAAGTAGCATCTGTCAAAGGGACGCTCGGGGAACTTTGCTGGTCTGATGACCCTTCATATACCGCAGGTTATGTTGCGTCAGGAAAAATGGGATACATCCGTATACCGCATTTGAAAAAGAAAGGCGACCCCTACGGAGGGCGCGTGTTTTTTATGGAAAATATCGACCCTGGATATTATATTAATGAGATGGAATGTGCTCCGGTTCTGGTCAATAGATTTGGCGGAATAAGGAACTGTAAAGAATGATAAATATAAACAAATCGAGGCTTTTTATGAAACAACAACAGGTATTGAAATTAAAACGATCGACGAGGAATGAAACTGCCAACATCGCCGTTCTTGGCGCTGGCGGTCTTGGAATGGCAGCAGCAAAAATGCTGGCAAAGAAAAAGGAAATGAGACTTGCGGCCATAGCTGATAAGACAGGGTATATTATTGATCCCAGAGGGATAGACCCAGTGCTTCTTGAGACTAAAAAGCCCGGTGAAATTGGTATCAATACCGATGACGCTATTACCCATATCATTGAAAATTCACAGGAATTCGATGGTATTTTCTTAGCTCTCCCAAACCTTGCGAACAGCTTTATCCCTGATATTGTATCAAGGTTTGCCGATGCGGGTTATAACGGAGTGATGGTTGATGCCATGAAACGATCGCAGGCAGTTGAAATGATCTTTGAACTGGATGATGTTATACAGGATGCAGGTATCACATATATTACAGGCGCCGGCGCCACTCCAGGATTGCTGACATGCGCTGCCGCGATAGCTTCGAATTCTTTTATGGAAGTAACAGGGGTTGACATAAATTTCGGAGTGGGAGTTTCAAACTGGGAATCATATCGTGCAACAATAAGAGAAGATATCGCGCATCTTGAGGGCTTTGACCTTCAAAAAGCTGCGGACATGACCTGTGCCGAGATAAAGCTGGAGCTTGATAATAGAAAAGGAATTCTACACTTGCACGATATGGAACATGCGGATGATGTGCTTCTTGAAAGGGCCGGGATCGTATCTCGTGAAAAAGTCACAGTTAGCGGAGTTGTTGATACGCGAAATCCCAGAAAACCTGTAAGCACTACGATGACACTCACTGGAAAAACCTTTGATGGAGCGGTTTCAAGCCATAAATTCATACTGGGGGATGAGACCACAATGGCAGCTAATGTGGTTGGACCTGCTCTTGGATGGATGAAAGCCGGTCTTGAGTTCCATGCAAGAGGTATATATGGCGTATTCGGCTCAGCTGAACTGATGCCAAGATTCGTTCTATGAGTATGGATTGGCTCTCAGATGAGCTTGCAGACATAAAAAGTAAAGGATTATACCGGGAACTCAGGACAATAGAAACCGCACAGACTCCAAGGATAAAAAAAGATGGAAGAGAATACATACTTCTTTCATCCAACAATTACCTTGGTCTTTCCACTCATCCTGAAGTGAAAAGGTCAGCTATCGAAGCCATCGAAAAATACGGCTCTGGCGCCGGAGGCTCACGACTAACCACCGGGAACACCGACCTTTACGATAACCTGGAAGAGAAAATTGCGGACTTCAAGGGGACTGATGATGCAATTGTTTTTAGCTCTGGATACATGGCAAATATCGGAACGATATCCGCATTAATGACAAATGGGGACATGATCCTGAGCGATGAACTCAACCATGCAAGCATTATCGATGGATGCAGGCTGAGCCGCGCAGATGTGAAAGTCTATCCACACAGGGATGTCGCATTTATCGAAAAGGAACTTCACGCATCCAAGAACCGGAAAAAACTCATAGTGACAGATGGAATCTTCAGCATGGATGGCGATATCGCGCCCCTTCCTGAAATTATTGAAGTTGCAGAAAAATTCGATGCAACGGTCATGGTCGATGATGCCCACGCTACTGGTATCCTTGGAAAACATTGCAGGGGCACAGGGGATTATTTTAATGTCAAGCCTGATATAAACATGGGCACTCTTAGCAAAGCGCTTGCAAGTTCAGGGGGATATATCGCAGGAAATAGCGAGCTTATCGATTATCTTCGCAATATATCACGTTCATTCATATTCTCAACTGCGCTTTCACCGCCTGATGTCGCTGCTGCCAGTACTGCCATAGATATTATCAGGAAAGAAAATCCTGCAAGAAAATTATGGGAGAATATTGCAATTTATAAAAAAGGGCTTATCGATGCGGGATTTAATATTCAGAGTGAAACCCAGATCATTCCTTTAATAACCGGGGATACGGAGATGACACACAAAGTTGCTTTAGAACTTGAAAAACTTGGAATTTTTGTCCAGGGGATCAGACCGCCCACAGTGCCAGAAGGCAAAGGCAGGATACGAACCACATTGATGGCGACACATAGCAGGCAGGATATAAGCGAAGCCCTCAATGCTATTCGAAAAGTTAAAGATAAATTCAACTTATGATATGACCGGGATATTCATAACAGGAACCGACACCAATATCGGAAAAACTGTAATTGCGGCAGGACTTGCAGGCGCCCTAAAAAATAAAGGATACAGTGTTGGCGTTATGAAAGCTGTGCAGAGCGGGGCAGGAATCAAAAATGGCAAACTTTATTCCCCGGATATTGAATTTATGAAAAAAGTGATGGAAGTCAATGATGAAATGGAGCTTGTCTGTCCTTATATCCTAAAAGCAGTGATGGCGCCAGGGATCGCGGCGGAAATCGAAGGAAAGAACATTGACTTTGAAATTATTAAGAACGCCTTCCAAGAACTTGAAAAAAGACATGATATTGTGATAGTTGAAGGAGCTGGCGGTATTGCCGTTCCTATAAAAAAGAGACTCTTGATATCGGATCTGATAAAATACATGGATATCCCCATAATTATCGTAGCACGGGCAGGTCTTGGGACCATAAATCATACATTTCTCACTATCGAATATGCGAAAAAATCAAAGATAAAAATAATCGGAGTAATAATTAACGATTACAGGGGCGGTTTTGTAGAAGAGAAAAATCCGGGAATTATAACTGACCTGACAGGTATCCCCATATTGGGAATTATTCCAAATGACCCTGAAGTCTGTTCAGAAAGATGTGTGCCTGGAAATATCGTATCTCTTATGGAGAAGAATGTAGATGTAGGTCGAATTATTGTGCTGCAGCCATAACGATATACACTATATCCTCCCCTCTTAAAATGATACCAGTCTTATGATGCATCAGGAGATCAATTGAAATAGATGCACGCATCAAGAGCACCAGTTTGCGTTAGTGCTCTTCGTTCTCTAACCTTTCAAGGAGTTCTCTGACCCAGCTATAGGTCATTATCATTTTCGGGAAGCCTACCGTGTTAAGGGTTAGCAAGACGGTATGATATATCTCCTCTGGTGTGGCTCCTGCCTCAAAGGCTTGAGTGACATGCGAGCGAACTGCGCCGTGCAACTGGGCTGATGCTGCCATACCAAGCTGTATTAGATGGCATGTCTTTTTATCAAGGGGTCCACTGGTATGTATCAGGTTGCCTGTTTTTTCATGTGCTTCCCAGACCTCTGGGTACTTTTCAATAAAGGATGTGAGTGCATCTGAGAATTTCTTCATTTCGTGCTCTCCTTAATTATGTGAGTGAGTCCTTTCCTATTAAAGATTTCTGCTCAATAAGCCAGCGTATCCTTACAGTCAAATAATTTTGTTCATACTCGATGCACTGGTTGCAAGTGGCTATATTCAATAGCTATAGATCACATTTTAGATTATAGTTGATAGCGGTTAAATTCTTAAGTTAATAAGATATAAACGATTGAAATAGAACCACAGAGGTTGATAAAAAACTATAAACATTGTCAATATAATCACATCAATGTAAAAGCCTCTATAGATTCATGATGATGCGTAAGCTTCTGGCCCATCATCAATTTTTAGTTATAAAAAATTAGTAAATATCTAGGATTGATACCGTGCAATATAAAGAAAATAAAAAGGTGAATAAATGGTAGAAGATATGGTTTCTAGCCAGTTGGATATCAGAGGAGTGATGTGCCCTATTAATATTGTTCAGATTAAGCTGAAATTGAAAGAAATTGAAAACGATGGTATTTTAGAAATAGTTCTTGACGAAGGAGAACCGATGCAAAATGTGCCACGTTCGATAAAAAAAGAAGGGCACAAGGTAGTAAAAGTTGAAAAGATTCCTGAGGGCTGCTATAAACTTCTAGTAAGGAAAAATGGAGGTGGTTTGAAATGATAGATAAATCTGTAAAAGATAAAAGCAATAAAGTAAAAGTAGATACGGAAGTTGAAGGGAAAACGGGGGACATAGATTTCAATACTCTCAAATCCGGGGGTCTGATCAAGCAAACGCAAAAAGATTTGTTCACGGTCAGACTTCGCTGCCCAGGAGGCAGGGTCCCACTTTCAAAGCTTGAGAAAATTTTAGAAGTAGCAAAAAAATATGCCGGAGACTATGTACATCTTTCTGTCAGGCAGTCTATTGAATTACCGTATGTTGATTATCATGATTTTAAAAAATTAAATGAGGAGCTATCAGAAGCTGATCAGAAGATTGCCTCTTGCGGCAGGCGGGTCAGGGTGCCCACAGCATGTTCCGGCTGTGAGTATAATCCAAACGGCATCATGGATACACAAAAAATGGCAGAAGTTGTAAATGAAAAATTCTTTGCACATCCAATGCCCCATAAATTTAAGATCTCATTTTCAGGATGCCCCATAGATTGCGCCCGCACTTCTGAAAACGACCTTGGGTTTCAGGGTGCTGTCGAACCCAAATGGGTTGAAGAACTATGCATTGGATGCCGCATTTGCGCCAGTGCTTGCAGGGAAGGAGCCATAGAGAGCGATCCTGAGAGCGGAAAACCTGTATTTTACGCTCAAAAATGTCTTTATTGCGGGGACTGTATCCGCTCGTGCCCGACAGATTCATGGCAGGAAGAGAGAAAGGGCTGGATTATCCGGGTCGGTGGAAAGCATGGAAGACATCCTGTCGTGGGTCGCAAAATAGCCGAGTTTGTGAGCGATGAAGATATTCCGGAGTTCATTGAAGCGATTATAAAATGGTACGAAAAAGCAGGCAAAACATGTGGAACTTTGCGGATCGGGGATATTCTGAGAATGCCTGAACAATGGAATGATTTAATTAGCGAATTAAGAATTAAGTTTGATAAGAAACTGCTCCCGGATCCAAAAATGCCGTATAAGAATGAGATACACTTTGAGTGAGGAAGTATGTATAGAGTCAAAGCATATAAAAATCAGGATGGAGTCACTCTCCATCTCCTTGGGAAAGATGGGCAGTGGGAAGCAGATAAGTTAACGATGTTATCAGACTTGATAAGAAGATACAACATCCCTTTTGTTCACATACCTATGGGAAAAACATTATTTGAAATAAAAATAATCTCATCTGATGATATACATTCAATTCTTTTTGAATTGGAGAGAAATGGTTTTATTCTGAGTTCAGAGTCCTTACAATATATAGGAAAGTGAACCTATTCGTTACTCTACTAATATAAACAATTAAATAATTTTAATTAAATATAGGTAAATCTAATGGAATGGGAACCTGACGCCGCAAAAGAGATAGAAAGAATACCTGAACATATGCGCAGAATGGCAAAAATGGGTATAGAGACTTCGGTAGAGAAAAAAAGTAAGAACATCGTATCTATAGAGGATGTCAAGGAAGCTGCACAGCGCTTCAACTCTTTA
>UBJH01000602.1_pt1 | contig 13657 bp, 17 predicted proteins | sample 2193721 | NCBI WGS metagenome assembly UBJH01 (sample SAMEA4703186, study PRJEB27089) | metagenome | reverse complement strand
ATCAAGCACACTTATTATTACTAATGCACTAAGTTCTGCGTTTTTTTGCAAAAAATTCTATGACATAGGCGGACAGCAGGTTACTTGTGGGAAATGAGCGTAAAAAGATTCTTGTGGTCGACGATGAGGTACTGATCGGCATAACGCTCAGGATAGTTTTATCTTCCGAAGGCGCCGTTGAATATGCCGCAAACGGCAAGGAAGCCCTTGAGAAAATCGCCGGGGCAACATATGACGTATTTATAGTCGATATGAATATGCCCATCATGAACGGCATGGAGTTTTATAAAGAGGCCGTAAAGACCTTTTCAGGCATTAAAGAACGAATTATTTTCTTTACCGGAACTTGCGAGGAGAGCTGTTTATCCTTCTTCAGGGAGCACAAACTTAGATATCTGGCAAAGCCTTCTGAACCGGAATATCTTAAGGACTCGGTAAGGGAGATATTGGAACAAAATCAAACGCTTATAGTGAATTCCTAGGAAGTCCTGAATTCATCCGAAGGAATGGAGTTTAACCTACGAAGATAAAATAGCTTTTAACAATATCGAAGCAATAAAAACGATAGCAAGCCAGACTATCGAAGCCACCATAAGCGAAAAGTATCTCCTGTCGGGTCCTAAAAAGGATATCAAAAAGGTAAACGTCCCGAGAAAGAAAAGGAGGGCAACGGCACCCAAAACACCCCATCCTGCTATCCTTGTCAGGGAAGCCGGCTCTGAGAAAAGAATGCTCAGGAGGGCCACTACAGGGAAGGTCATCACAATACCGGCGTATTCTGGAAACCCTTTTCTTGCAGTGAACATCACAAGCGCTACAAGGCTGCCCCCTGCGGCAAACCCCATAAGATAATTCATTGTTTTTTGCACCTACCCTTTCTTTAGAAACGCCTTTCTCTCATACATCTTTTCATCAGCCCTCGCGATGAAGCTCTCGATTTCCTCTCCCGATTCGTAAACGGCTACTCCCACGCTCGCGGAAACAGGTATGCCACCGGGAGCCTGCTCGGTACTTATCTCGATTCGTTTCGCCAGCTCAAGCATTTTCTGCTCGCCTATGCCGGGCAGGATAACGCAGAATTCGTCGCCTCCGTACCTGTAAGTCATCCCATAATCGGCTATAGTCCTGTTGATGGTAAAGGCTTGGCTTTTGAGGACCCTGTCGCCCATTTCATGTCCGAGGGAGTCGTTGACGGCCTTGAAGTTATTGAGGTCGATAAAGAACAGATACAACGGCTGGCCTGTATGACGTGACACGTCCGTCAGATGTCTGATATCCTGATAGAACCGGCCCCTGTTGAAAAGCCCTGTCAGGATATCCCTGCCCTCGATCCTTTTTTCGTTCTCTTGAATGAAGATCGTCGCTCCCAGGGCTATAAGATTGAGGGACTCAAGAAGTTCGCAATCGGGCTTGGAAGTGGTTTCAGTCCCTATCAGCCACCCGGTAGCCATGCTTTTAAAGAGCCATACGTTCTCGGTCTGCTCCATCCCGCCCGGCGGAGGTATCTTGTAATTCCATATTTTGATGCCGCCTTTGGCCCCGAGCCTTCTTTTCCGGTAGGTCCCTAGGACGCAATCGAAGTATTCTGCCCCTCCGTTTACGGATAAAAAACCGCCTGTTCCGCCGGACGTTATGCATGCTACATAAAGGAGAACCTCATAGATATCCTGAACCGTGGTCGCGGACTGAATAATCCTGCCGACATTCGACAGCGTGAGCGTAAGATGTATGAGGCCGTCTTTTCTCATCAGGTTCACTCGGAAGCAGCCTGCTTCCTGTCGAGTTTCTCACCGATATCGTGTTCGACATGCGTAAGAAGGGCGTTAATGATGCCTGGATGGAAAAGGTGATTGTCTTCCCTTAGACAGTTTCTGACCTCCTCCCTGGATAACGGCTCCCTATATGCCCTTTTTTCGGTCAAAGCCGCATAGTAGTCCGAAAGACCTATTATCTGTGTAATTATGGGGTTGTTTGTTCCTTTGAGACCGGACGGATAGCCGCTTCCATCGAACCTTTCATGGTGGTGGCGTATGCAGAAGATGACCTTCTCGGCCTCGTCGGTCAGGTCCCCGTTAAAATATTGAAGAAGCAACTCGGCCCCGGCTATAGGATGAAAGTCCATTATCCTCCTTTCTTCGCCCGTATAACGTTTCGGGGTTTCGAGTATCTCATCGGGCACGAGAAGCTTGCCGATATCGTGGAGTTTGGCGGCAATTGCGATGGTCTCTTCCCGGACGGTGTTCTTTATCTCAGGGAGGTTGGTATATATGCCTTGGGCGATGTCGGCGCACCTGAGGGAGTGCAGGTAAAGCTGCTTGTTCTTTTCGTACATGATCCTCAATAGAAGACGGGCCGGCCTGTCAAGATTATTGGACATGTCATGGACCTTTTTAAATTCTGTTTTTGGGTTATTCACCTTGTAGAAATCACTTAGAAGCTTCTCTTAGCCCGGCCAGAATCTCTATGGCCTCAAGGTAAGTCTTTCCTTCGTTTTTCACCATCTGTTCGATACGGAAGTTGTCGTTGGCGTCAGAGGTATACAGATAGTAGAGGAAAGGGTTGACTACCAGCCGCACCACACCCTCTCCTACGGGCGTTTCCACGTACACCTCCGAATACTTTGGGCGGTTCAGTTTTACGCTCTTTAGTATCTCGAACTTCAACTGGTCGCAGTCCAGTATCTTCTCGTTTCGAGCCTTTTCGAAATCAGAGCTCTGCGGATAGAATTTGAACGCCGAGTTGTTGAGTATCACGTCCCCTATCTCCCTGAAGCGTCTGAGGTCCAAAAGGCTCTGAACGACCTTGGTGAAGCTTCCCTTGTACTTCCTCGCCCTCCTGTCGCCGTCCTCGATGATATCTATCAGGAATCCGCCCATCTTGAAGAACTGCCACGCCTCGTCGAATATGACCATCCTGGGGCTGCTCCTGTCGGAAAGATAAAGGTCCTGGGTGACATAGTTAAGTACTTGCAGCACCACGACCTTGAAAAGCTCCTTTTTGGACTGCAACTCCTCCAGCTCCAGCACCACGAACCTATCGTTCTTTATATTCAGGTTGGCCTTTCCGTAGAACCACTTGCCGTATGCGCCTTCCTTTGTGAATTCTTTCAGATTAAAGGCTATCTTCGAGGCGATCGCCGCCAATTCCCTGTCCCCTGCCTTTACGTCCTCCGGACGCGGCGCGTTCATGCTGCCGTACTCGGCAAGACACCTGTAAACGGTATCTATCGTGGCATCCTGCCCTTCGGTCTGATAGGCCCATCTGACTGTAGACTTGACCAGCGAGGCCTCCAGTTCGTTAGGACGCATGTCGGTGAAAGAGTAGACCATTTGGAGTATTATCGAGGAGATCGTGAAAAGCTCGTTGTCGAGGTCCTCGGCGATGATGTTGGTGAAAGGGTTCAGGCAGATGGTGGAGTCTGCGGTGAACTCAATGAACTTGCCGTTGAAAAGGGCGCAGGCCTTCTTGTAGGACCTGCCGATGTCGATAATGCGTACGTAGGCACCAGAGGAGAGGTTGGGAACGATTATATGGTTCATGAGAAAGCTTTTGCCGCCGCCGGAGGAAGCGGCAATAAGGGCGTTCATGTTCGGGGCCTTGAAGTCGAAAAGGTCTATCCCCGAAAGCTGCCCCTTCCTCCCGACGAACAGAATCTTGGGTTCGCCGCTGCCCTGAAAGTCGGCCTGGACGGGTAGCATCTCGGCAAGGGTCTCCGTAGGCACGATGAAGTCCCTGTCGAGCATCTTCACGTTATCGCCCGTGTTGTAGAGCCCGAACGGCAGGGACGAGAGGAAAAGTATCGGGATTATCCCCTTGTCCTCCTGCATGACGAATCCCCTATCCTCCCAAATCCTTTTGACCCTGACTGTGGAGTCCCTGGCGTCTTCCTCGTTCTTGCCGAATATTACCGCTATCGGAATTATACGGAAGAACGACTCCCCTTTTTCCATCTCGTCCACGGCCCACATAAACTCCTCTTTCCGCCTCGCGACGGATGGGACAAAGGACCCGATTGCCTGTTGCTGCATGACGACCGACGCCCTGGCACCTATTTTAGTCTTGAGATTCTCGAATATGACGTTGTACGTTATCAGGAATGGGGACTTGATCTGGTTGTTGTCGGACTGAACGCCCCAGATGTCCCCCGTGATGATATTGGCCGTGAGGATGGAAGATTCCGCCGGGAGGGTCTTAGGCGTTATGGTCCTGCACACCCTGGAGCCGAGCCTAAGGCAGCTCATTTCGTTGGTTATTACCGTCTCACCGGAGATGACCTGCTTTCTTATCTCCTTTGTTTCATCATACGCCAGATGCTCCGGGAACCTGTCGTTGAATATCCTGTAGAGCGTCCTTACAACCTCATCCGGATCGAGCCGTTGCGGGAAGAGGCGGGCGCCTACGAGGATATCATATACCGACGCCTTCAGTTCCTCGAACTTCACGTCCGCGTTCTCAGGGATGTTCAGAGTAACAAAGAGCCTGAAGTTCCTCACCGGGATGCCCGAAAGATTATCGAGTCCCTCAGTGCCTCCGAGGATGAATTTCGTGTATTCTTCCATGCTCCTTTTAAGGAGCGGGTCTTCCGTGGCATGGAGGCCGGCAAACCGGTCCATTATCGGTTTTATATAAGGGTCCGCATACAGTATGAACTGCACGACCGAGCCCTCGGGGATTCCCGCCCTGAAAAGCCCGGTAAGGGTCCTGGCGGTGGCTTCGCCGGCGAACCAGAGCGGCACGCACTCCCATATAAGCCCCCTCGAACCGTCCGCGTTAAAATAAATATGCGTTAAGGAGTCATAGGCGATATACGGGAGGTAACTTGAAAACCTGTCCCTTTCAGTCATCTTCCCGAGAAGCGCCTTCGTAAGCCCTAAAGAAAGCTCCATCTGATTCTCCTAATTTGGTTTCTGGTACTTCCGTAATTGCTCAATCCAACTGAATCAGTATTACTCCCAAAGCTCCTGTCTTACGACGAGGCTCGCTTCATCTTGTATTGGCGCCGCCGCGTAGAAGATAGTTTCCTATCACCCACTCAGGCTCGTCCGTCATCATGTAGACGTATCTCGGCATGTAGAGAAATTTTTTATCCGGATACGGGAAGATAAGCACCCGGATGACCTTCGGCGGTATGATCACGGGAGTCACAGGAGACTCCAAAAGATTCGAAAGCTCTTTTTGAAGGCTGCTTTTGTATACCTCTCCGACTTCCGCTTCAAGCGTGTTCTCCTTTTTCTGCGGCTTTTCCGTTCCTATGTCTTTTTTGAGTTCTTTATCCTCAGCGCTATTTTTTCCGACAGCTACGCCGTTAACCCTATTCTTTTTAGATTCGTCGTATGCCGCTTTTACCGTGGCACACTTTCCTTTATCCGGCGAACTGCACTGAAACTCGGTGTTGTAAGGCATCAGCGTCCCGCAACCGGACAGAAATACAGTTAAAATGAATATTATGAATCCTGTTCTTCCAAGCATCTTTGAACCTCCGCAAGAAATTGCTTCGAACTTATTTTTCCCTATTAGGCTGCAAGGGTTTTTGAGGAACTTGCCTTGACGATCTGGAAGGTTCAGCTTGAAAATTTCTGGATTGGTCAGAAGCTTCCCTGCCATACTGTTCCTCAGAACAGTTCTTATCGAACCCTCCGACGCAGTAATCCTTGATTTCGAGCTCTACCCCCTGCTCTATCACCACGGTCACAGTTTTCGTCGAGCCTACTTCCACCACCGGGAAGGTCTGCTTGGCCATCTCGAGATAAAACTTCTGAAGCTCGCCGAACCCCTTGGAAAGACCGTTCCCGACCCCTGCTTGCGCTATCTGTCCCGGGTCGATCGTCTGGGTAGTGCCGAGGCTTGATATGGAACTCGTCGTAGAGGCCGCCTGGAAGGCATCCCCCATGCCGCCGAAGAACCCGGCCAGTACCGACCTGCCGAGCAGCGCGCCCATCTTGGTGACCACGTTCCCGGCAAGGCCTATCTTGCCGTCGGAATCCACTATAAATCCCTTGATCGAGGCGTCTATCACCGATTCGCCGTTCCTGCTTAAGCAGCTCAAGCTTACGAGCCTCGCATGCGCCCTCTCGTCCGATAGGTCTCCGTAGGCAGATGCGATGATAAAACACCCTTTCAGGTCGGTCTTTATCTCGTTTGGCAGAACCGCCAAGTCCTTGACCCTTAAAAGCAAAGGCTTTTCATATGTCTTAGCAGACTGCATCGTGGCGGCGCTGAAGCCGGTCAGCAGGGATGCGTCCATGAAAGAAGGAGGGAGATAGATCGTCCTTTTTGTCGTTTTTTTCTGCTGTTCCTTCTGTACCGATGTACCGTCCTTCTTGACGTTAAGTGTCGTTTCTATCCCGCCCACAGGCTGAGGTTTATCTTCTCGCAAGACCGGCTGTCCCATGGAGCCTATCAGTGACGGCGGAGGGGGATACTTGATTTGCTGCCCGGTCATAGGCTGCCTTGCCGCGAATGAGCGCTCCGATGTAGCATTGGCATCTTTTCTCATCTCATGACCGGGTGGCATTTCCCTAGCACCTGTGCCGGAAGTCGAGATCTGCCCCTTCGGTAAAGCTTCCGTCTTTTCGCTCCCGTCCACCTTTTTCTTAAGTTCCTCCATCATCGACTTGAGTTCGTTCAACTCGGCATCCTTCTTTTCCAGTTCGAGCCTTATATTCTCGCTGTAGGCCTTCTCAAGTAAACCGGGATCGAGGCTTATCTGCTTCTTCTTTTCAGACTCGGTCCTTACCGGTGTGCCGCCCCTGTATTGGTAGCCTACCAGGAGAAGACCTCCGGAGACCAAGACGATAAGCCCGAGCACAAAAAGCTTCTTACGCTTCGGGGTCAACTTATTGAAAAAATTCTTGATTGAATTCATCCCAAGGCTCCTTACCTTAGACCCGAGGCCTGGTCGATTACGAAAAGACGGTATTCGAGCCCCTGCTTCATGACGGTCGAATCCAGGGCGATTGCCGCAGGCCTTTCGGCCAGGGACATAAAGTCGACTTCGCGGATCTCGATATCCTCTTTCGGCATCACCCTGTATTCCTTCAAGACAAGCCCTTCGCCTTCCGCCTTGACTACCCTTCTGAGACGCAGGTCAACCGAAGAAAACCTTACCTCAGGGATGGCGACCTCTTCCGAAGGCATATCTATTGAGAAAGCCTCCGGGATATCGTCCATATATGCCATCTTCAGGAACTTCAATATCTTTTCCTCGTAGACGAGCCCCTTGAATATCGCGGCGCTCTCCTTGACCTTGTTCTTGCGATCGGCAAGCCTGAGCGAGACGGATGGAGTCTTAACGGGGACCGCCATAAGGCTGTAGACCGACTCCCCGCAGGTTATATACAGTTCAGAGGGGGTTTCATCGTAAACGAGCTTGTCTTCTTTCTGGAAGACCTGGAACTTGACGTATACGTCGCTTCCAGAGGTCTTCACGATAAGGCCCTTTTCCTTCGAATAAACGACATCCTTTATCTCCCCTCCTTCGCATACGATCCTGTTGACGTCTGACGAACTCAGCTCGACGCGTACCAATGAATCCGGCGGCAAGGTCAAAGACCCATAAGCGCAAGGCGGGAAAAACGCCGATAGGGCCGCGAGCAGGTAGCCAATTCTCTTTTTCAAAACCATCCCCTCCTATTTTTCGATATCCTTTATGTCAGTTATGTAAAACCTCCCGTTCTCGAAAAGGGCCGTCAGAATGAACGATCTGGTCTTTTCATCGAGTCTCAGCCCCTTGCTGTAGATGCTCCTCACCCCTTTAGCCTCTATCTCATAGACGTTCCGGGCCTTCTTCGTGTACTCGATACTGCTCGGAGAGAAAGCGCTTACGATATTCGACATCTCGACCTTGCCTGCGAGGTCGTATAGAAAGTTCTTGCCGTCGTTATACGAATTAGGATGATACAGGGCGAGCAGCTCCGCGTATTGGCTCCGTACGGTCGCTGGATTGTAGGTCAGGTAAAGCCCCATGACATATCTCGTCATCATCTTGAGATACGCCTCGTCTGCGCCGTTGGTCCATACCGCGGCCTTCTCGTCAAGGCCGCCGGGCGGTATCACGACTATGCGCTGCTCGTTTAAGAACCTGTACGTATAATAGCTGTTCACCACCACGGCCAGGGCTATGATTATGACCGCAAACCTGTAAAGCTGGTTTTTGAGCTGAATGTTGGACGTTTTTTGAATGAACAGGTCTAACCTCATGAAATCCGGCTCCTCCGTCTTTTTAGGGTCTTACTCGATGAAGTCCTTCATGAAAAAATCGGGGTATCCCTTGAAGGATTTTATGCCGCAAAAATACGAAAGATGGCCGAAGAACCCCCTGGAATGCCTTTTCTTGAATTTCGAATATATGTACGGGACGACAAAGCCTATGATAATGAAATAATAGCCCCCGAATATCAGCCAAAGGCCCAAGCCCAGCATGAGGATCAGGAATTCATCGCTTTCCCACCAAAGTATCTGAAGCGGTCTATGCAGATAGCGAGGTATCTTCATTATTCAAAAGCCTCCGGCTTAAAACTGAGCGGTTTTTTGCCGGAACCGCTCCAAACCGGTGCGATTTGAGGTTTAGACCAGCATGCCGAGCGTCTGGGTAATGGCGTCCGCCTTGAGGATGATAACGCCCCCCAGAACTGCCGGAATGCCCATAGGGTAATTCCCCTGGGCGGTCACCGCGCCGCCGTAGGTCACAGCGGCGGCTCCGCCGACGAAACCTATCGGGCCGTTGAGTATCCCGTTTACGAAGGTATCGTACACGTCGTAAGCGAAGCTGCCTGCAACCGGCGGGGTTATGGCCATCGCATCGTTTGCGAGCAACATGGAGAGACCGACCACCATGAAACATATTGTCAGCTTCCATATGCCCTTTTTGTCCCTGAGCAGTTCTTTAAACATGAAAGAATCACCTCCCTTCCTTGTGTAGTATTATCTCCACCCTGCGGTTTTTCCCGCTCCTCTCATCGTTATCCGCGTAGCAGCACCTGCCTTTACCTCCCATCTTGATGTGCTTTGCATCCACGCCGAGCGACATAAGACCAAGATACACGGATTGGGATCTACGCAAAGCGAGCCTGTCGTTATAACTTTCATCCCCGGCGGCGCAGGTATATCCAAAGAGCTCGTACTTCGCCTCTGGGATTATGATTTTCCTGAGCCTTTCAAGTTCCTCCGCTTTCAATACGGCGCTGTCGAAATCAAAAAAGACGGTCTCCCGTATGATTTCAGGCGGCGTGGGCTTAAAATCGACCTTCTCCTGAGCCTTTTCTTTTAAATCTTTCAGCTCAACCGGCGCGTCATCTGAAAACTGAACGATGCCCGAAGCCGGAGTCCTTATTTTGATTACGCGCTCGGCGTAATTCGCCGGGATATGGGACAGAGCCTTCAACTCACCGCAGCCGTCACAGATTACATGCGCGAGGTCCTCTTTCCAGACCGCCGCAGGGCTATAAAAAGCGAACGAGGCTTGCCTGAGTTCGGATGCACGGGCTTCCGGCGATGGACTAACGTAAAAAGACACCGAAAGACAAAAGATCGCGATATATTTCCGGTGAATCATCTTGCCTATCCTCTCCGTCTTATTCGTTCCTGTAATTAAGGGCTAGCGCCTCTTTGACCTTCCGGATGTATCTCGTCGCGCTCCTACCATCGGCCCGTCCGGTGTTGTAGCAACCGACCGCACCCCATGTATCATCGAACCTAGCTATGCACCGTTTCAATATCCATGCCCCGGCCATCACGTTGTAACAGGGGTCTTTTATGTAGTCCCAGTATTCCCCGAACTCCGGCGCCCATTGCGAATTGACCTGCATCAATCCGTAATCAACGGTTCCGTTCCTGTTCCGGTTTAAGGCATGCGGGTCATGGCTCGACTCCACGAAAGCTATGGCACTCAAAAGCTCAGGAGATATGCCGTAGTATCTGCCGGCGGAATCGAAGCAGAATGCCGACGCGATGCCGGGCAGCAGAAACGCTGTGAGGAAAAGCCACATAACAACCGTTTTTTTCAAATCGTCCTCCATCTTTTGAAGGCTTCTGCCATCCGTCCCGACATGACCGGAACGGGATGCCCCTCCTACTTCAGCAAGGCATCTATTCTCGATTTGAATACGGCATAAGGCATGGCACCCTGGATGACCTCGCCGTTCACCTTTCCGGAGGCGTCCAACCTTCCGAGAATGAATGTAGGTGTCCCATTAACCCCCAGTTCCCTCCCGTCACTGAGATCCCTCTGGACAGCCTCCTCGTATTTCCTGCCTTCCATGCACTCGTTGAAGGTTGCGGCTTTCAGCCCGGCCCTTTTGACAAGTCCATCCACATCCCCGAGGTTCTGCTGATTCTCCAGCAATGCGTCGTGCATCTCCCAGTATCTCCCCTCTTCCCCAGCGCAGCGTGCTGCCATGGAAGCCTTCATGGCGTTCTGATGGAAAGACAAAGGGAAATCCTTGTAAACGAACCTGAGTCGGCCGGTATCTATGTACTCCCTTTTGACCTGCTTAAGAACATCCGTGTTGAACCGGGCGCAGAAGGGGCACTCGTAATCAGAAAACTCGACAAGCACGAGCGGGGCGTCACTTTTGCCCATAGCCGGGCTTCCGTCTATTGAGACCGTAGCCGATTGCGGCGTTTCGACCACCTTCTGAGGAGGGACGACCTGCGGGGATCCGTCAACCCCTTCGTTTTTTACGAGCACCGGCAGGATCGAAATAAGCACCCGCTTTATCTCGTCCATGTCTTTCCTCAATACCTCAACGTCCTTTCTGAGCGACAGGACGTCTTCTGAGGCATACGCCCCAGCCGGACCTACCAATAAAACGGCGGCCATTACCATGAACAGAACCTTTTTCGCTTTACCTATCATTTTCCCCTCCATCTTTTCGGCCGACGCCTTTAGGCGACTACCGTCTTTAGGTCTATTACCGCAAATACACGAGGTCCCCTATTCTTCCTGTGATTATTTTTGAATGTTACTCTTCGGGTGGATAAAGAAGCTTGCCTAAACCCCTCAGCCTGCCGGTTACTATCGGTTGAGCCGGCTCTTTTTCATGACTTGAGCCTACGGACGGCTGAACGGATTTCTCCTGGCCCTTTGGAGGAATCTCTCTGCCGCAGAACCTGCAGATCAAAGCCTTCTTTTTGACTAATTCCGCGCACCAGGGGCACTCGATCATGCCCTCTGGCGGGTCGGGCTGGTGAATGTCATTCTGTTTGCTGGCTTCTCTAAACTTCTTCTGCGCCTCGATGATAGCGTCCTTAAGCTCTTTCGGGCGCATAACGAAATTTATGGTAGTATCGCCTTCCTCTGCCGCCGTCTGGATCTTTACGTCTCCGAACCCGAGAAAAAGTCCTGCAAGCGACTGCTCATAAGTGACATTGTTAATCCGATCAAGGGGGCTGTCCTTTGTATTACGCGTAAAAACCCCGCTTTCGTCCACCACCCTCATGTTGGTGACGGCCCAGATGTCGAACTTCCTCTCGTAGAACATGTAGACGAAATACACCGGAGCAAGGAGTACGCCCCCAAAGGCCACGTCCCTGAACCCTGCCAAAGACTGGTATTTGAAAGTCGCGACGAGGACGATAAAGGAAAACAGAACGAGAAAAAGAGGCTTAGTCAGGGTTATCCAGTGTTTATTGACCTGAATTATCAGCTTTTCATCCGTGCTTAACTGCGTGCGCATTCTATTCACCTCTTACCTATGGTTCAGGAGTGAGCCTTCCATATTCATTTATTACTTTTTCCAGGCAAAAAAGACGGTATAAGAAGAGATTAGACATCTCAGCTTTACTAAAGAATAGGCCGATGGTGTATTATAAGGTCGGACTTTTTAAGGGATTTGCCGTTTGGTTCAACCTACCCGTCATCTACATGTTAATAATAAGCAAGTGCTTAGAAATTTAAGATTCGTATCTCGTATATATGATGAGCAACCATTCCTTTCTGTTCAGTGGAACAATAATCGGTTTCTTGATCGCTGCCCCGGTGGGTCCGATAGGCGTGTTATGCATACAGCGCACTCTTTTTAAAGGACGTGCGGTTGGACTTATTACAGGGCTGGGGGCGGCCACGGCGGACGCTTTCTACGGATTTATCGCCGGGTTCGGCCTGATGGTGCTGTCGGGTATCTTGACAGATCAGCAGTGGTTTCTTCGGCTCGCGGGCGGTATATTCCTCTCTTATATGGGCTTTAAAATCATCTTTTCAAAACCTGCCGAATAGTTGGTCTCTACCGAAAGAACTGGTTTTGCTGGCGCTTATGCCAGTGCGTTTTTTCTAACGCTGGCAAAGCCGATGACTATCCTTTCTTTTTCCGCTATATTCACAGGCTTCGGTGCGGTTGGAAGCTATTCTTCCGCAATGACGATGGTATCAGCCATTTTTGTAGGTTCAGCCATATGGTGGCTTATACTGAGTGGAAGTGTCAGCCTGTTTCGGACGAAGTTCGATGCCCGAAGATTGATATGGGTAAATAGAATTTCCGGCCTGATAATCGTGGGGTTCGGTCTCTTTATTCTCGCAAATGTCATTTAAGATACTTGACTAAACAATCGCACATGTCTATACTGTGGGCATGTTGAAGGCCCCTCTCTTTATAGCTAATGGATTCCTAAGGACCGTATGGCATATTTATGCCGTGGCGGAGGAGGCGGTCTATTAGCTATTAGAGGACTCAAATAGAACACCCTTCAAGGCCACGGAAACCAATCCGTGGCCTTTTTATTTTTGGCCTGAAAAGGAGATATGGAAAAAATGAATGAAAGCGCCTCATTGAAAATAGACAGAATAGCTTTTCTGGGCCGCACTTTTGATGAATATCTAAAGATATTCGACCTTGACGAGAATATCCTGAGAGAAGGCCCGGTGCTGGATTGCGCTGCCGGCGCCGCCTCTTTTTCCGCAGAGGCTAGGCAGCTCGGCATTGATGCCACCGCTTGCGACATTATGTACGGCCTTCCCTTCGAGAGGCTCTTGCAAAAAGGCGAAGCGGACCTTGCTCATGTATTCGAAAAGGTAAGAGAGGTTTCGCATCTTTACACGTGGAAGTACTACAAGGACATGGCCGATGTAGTAAGGCATAGGAAAAAGGCCCTGGATTTGTTCGCAGGGGATTTCCAGAAGGGCTATCAGGACGGGCGGTATGTACGCTGTGCTCTTCCTGAAATCCCTTTTCCGGATGGCGCGTTCAACCTTGTCCTTTCTGGACACTTCCTTTTCCTTTATGGCGACAGGCTTGATCTGGATTTTCACAAGGCATGCCTGATGGAACTCGTCAGGGTGACAAGAAAAGAGGTCAGGATATTCCCTCTGCTTGGCCTCGATGCGAAGCCGTACCCATATATGGACGACATACTCTCTTTTTTGGACAATATGGAGGTAAAGGCAGGAATAGAGGAAGTGCCCTTCGAGTTTCTTTCCGGGGCAACCCAAATGATGAGAATCAAACGTAAAAAATCCTAATGGAGATTGAAAGTGGAATCAAGAGATAAGGTCTGGATGGACGATGGGCTTTCAAGGTTGTTCCTGGATAATATCAGAGGCGCTATCCCCTTTGCCGGAGCCCAGATAGAGGCCATGATGCTCGGTGTTGATGCGGCCTTGCCGGAAGTTGCAAGTTTCCTGGATCTGGGCTGCGGGGACGGGATATTGGGGCGGGCTATTCTG
>UBJH01002364.1_pt1 | contig 13671 bp, 15 predicted proteins | sample 2193721 | NCBI WGS metagenome assembly UBJH01 (sample SAMEA4703186, study PRJEB27089) | metagenome | reverse complement strand
GTCATCCACCAGGAGAAGCGCTCGGCCTTCCAGATGCGGCGCAGGCAGCGCGCCGAATAGTGGTCGATGCCCGACTCGCTGCCCTGATAGAACTCGATGAGGGCGCGTGACAGGGTGCGCACGTCGGTGGCGGCGAGGTTGAGGCCCTTGGCGCCGGTCGGCGGCACGATGTGGGCGGCGTCGCCGGCGAGGAACAGGCGGCCGAAGCGCATCGGCTCGGCGACGAAGCTCCTGAGCGGGGCGATGCTCTTCTCGATCGACGGGCCGGTGACCAGCCGCGCGTTGGCCGGCGCGTCGAGGCGCTTCCTCAGCTCGCTCCAGAACTTCTCGTCGGACCAGTCCTCGACCTTCTCGGTGAGCGGCACCTGCAGGTAGTAGCGGCTGCGCGTATGGGAGCGCATGCTGCACAGGGCGAAGCCGCGCCCGGTCTTGGCGTAGATCAGCTCCTCCGAGACCGGCGGCGTGTCGGAGAGCAGGCCGAGCCAGCCGAAAGGATAGACGCGCTCGAAGTTGGCGATGGCGCCCTTCGGCACGCTGGCTCGGCAGACACCATGGAAGCCATCGCAGCCGGCGATGAAATCGCACTCGATCTCGTGCGCGGCGCCGTCCTTGACATAGCGCACGCGCGGATGCTTCGTGTCGAAGTCGTGCGCGCTGACGTCCTTCGCCTCGTACACCGTTTTCAACCCTGCCGATGCGCGGGCGTCCATCAGATCCTTGGTGAGCTCGGTCTGGCCATACACCATCACCCGCTTGCCGCCGGTGAGGCCGGCGAGGTCGATGCGGTGGCGCCTGCCGTCGATGAGCAGCTCGAAGCCGTCGTGCGGCAGGCCCTCGGCGTGCAGGCGGCGGCCGACGCCGGCCTCGTCGAGGAGGTCGACGGCGACCTGCTCGAGCACGCCGGCGCGGATGCGCCCGAGCACGTAGTCGGGCGTGTGCGCCTCGAGGATGACGGCGTCGATGCCGGCCCTGGCGAGCAGCTGGCCGAGGATCAGGCCCGAGGGGCCGGCGCCGATGATGGCGACTTGTACTCTCATGTCGTGACTCTCTTCGAATGCATACCTTGACAGCCTGGATTCTGGCCCTGTGCGGCAGGGCCAAGAAGCGCCGCGGCCGACTATCAGCTATCGCATTCTGCGATAGCCGACATGTCCTAGGGGAAGATTTCGGTATCGATTTCCTGCTGCGTGGCCGCGTTGTAGCGCGGTCCGGCGACGGTCTGCTGGTTGATGAGCGCGTCGAGCCGCGCGACGAGGCCGGCGTCGAGCGTCACGGCGGCGGCGCCGGCGTTCTCGTCGAGATGCGCGCTGCTGCGGGTGCCGAACAGCGGCAGGATGTGATCGCCCTTCGTCAGCAGCCAGGCGAGCGCGAGCTGCGATGGCGTGCAGCCGGCCTCGGCGGCGATCCGGCGGTAGTCCGCCAGCAGGCCGAGGTTCTTCGCGTAATTGGCCGGCTCGAAGCGCGGCATCTGGCGGCGGATGTCCTTCGCCTCGAGTTCCCTGTCGGGATCGTGCAGCGTGCCGGTGAGGAAAGCGCGGGCGAGCGGGCTGAAGGCGACGAAGGCCGTGCCCAGCTCGCGGCAGGCCGCCAGCGTGGCGATCTCCGGGTTGCGCGTCCACAGCGAGTACTCGGACTGCAGCGCGGCGACCGGATGCACGGCGTGCGCCCGGCGCAGCGTGGCGGCCGAGACTTCCGACAGGCCGATGGACTTGATCTTGCCCTCGCGCACCAGTTCCCCCAGCGCGCCGACGCTGTCCTCGATCGGCACCTGCCTGTCCCAGCGGTGCAAGTAGTAAAGGTCGATGACGTCCGTCTGCAGGCGCTTGAGGCTTTCCTCGCAGGTGCGCTTGAGGGTCTGCGGCCGGCCGTCGATGACGCGCTTGCCGTCCACCCCGGTCATGCCGCACTTGCTGGCGAGGAAGATTTTCTGCCGGTGCGGCTTCAGCACCTTGCCGAGCAGGGTTTCATTCTTGCCGAAACCGTACAGCGCCGCCGTATCGAAGTGGGTGATGCCCTGATCGAGCGCGCGCAGCAGCAGCGCCCCGGCCGCCTCCGCCGGCGGCGGCGTGCCGTAGGCGTGGCTGAGGTTCATGCAGCCCAGCCCGAGGCAGGAAACGCCAAACGGGCCGAGGCGCCGCAACTGCATGTCAGAGCCTCAGGACGAACAGGGAGATCGCCGGAAATGCCACGAGCACGGCGACTCGCAGCAGGTCGCTGGCGACGAACGGCCAAACGCCGGAATAGGTTTCCCGGATCGAAATCCCCGGTGCCATCGACTGGATGACAAACAGGTTCATGCCCACCGGCGGGGTGATCAGGCCGACCTCGACGACGATCAGCACCAGGATGCCGAACCAGATTGCCGTTTCCTCCGGCGGCAGGCCGAAATCCAGCCCGGAGACCATGGGGAAGAAGATCGGGATGGTCAGCAGGATCATCGACAGGGAGTCCATGACGCAGCCGAATATCAGGTAAAAAACGAGGATGGCCCACAACACCGCATACGGGCTCAGTCCGAGGCTGCCGACCCAGGACGCCAGTTCCTGCGGCAGCATCGACAGGGCGAGAAAGGTGTTGTAGGCCGCCGCGCCGAGCACGATCATGAACACCATCCCCGTTGCTCCGGCAGTGGCCTCGAATGCCCGCAGGACTTTTTGCCCTGCCATGCCCCCGTTTTTCCAGGCCAGCAGCCCGGCCGAAACGGCACCGACCGCTGCGCCCTCGGTCGGCGTGAAGATGCCGGAGTAGATGCCGCCGATTACCGTGACGAAGATAGCGACAACCGGCCATACCGCGCGCAACGCAAGCAGGCGCTCCGGCCAGGGCATCGGCGGCACTCGGCCGGCAGATCCGGGCACCACACGCACGTAGATGCCGATGACCAGCATGTAGCCAAGTGCCGCCAGGATGCCGGGAACGAAGGCAGCGGCAAACAGCTTGGCGATGTTCTGCTCAGCCAGGATGGCGTAGATGACGAGCACGATCGAGGGCGGGATGAGGATGCCGAGCGTGCCGCCGGCGGCCAGCGCCCCGGTGGCCAGCGCGCCGGAATAGCCGGCGCGGCGCAGTTCCGGCAGCGCTACCTGGCCCATCGTCGCCGCGGTGGCAAGCGAGGAGCCGCAGATCGAGCCGAAACCGGCACAGGCGCCGATGGCGGCCATGCCGACGCCTCCCTTGCGATGGCCTAGGAAGGCCTCGGCTGCCTTGAACAGCGCCTGCGACATGCCGCCCAGGGCGGCGAATTGCCCCATCAGCAGGAATAGCGGCACGATTGACAGGGAATGGCTGGAGAACGTGCTGTAAGCCATGGCCTTCATCTGGTTGAGCAGCGGCGCGGCGCTGCCGTAGACCAGCCAGGAACCAACCAGGCCCAATGCCAGCATCGACAGGCCGATCGGCACGCGCAGGAAAATCAGCAACAACAGGACCGGGAACGACCAGGCCGCCAGGGCGAGCGGTTCCATCAATGTCCTCCCTCGGCCGTCGTGAAACCGTCCTGCACTGCCGCCAGGCCCAGGGTTTCGAGCAGGCGCCAAAAATACACCACGCAGCCAAGCAGCGCCGGCAGCATCGATGCCGCGTAGCCCCACCACACCGGCATTTGCAGGATGAAGGACACTTCGCCATTGCTGCGGTATTCCAGCATGGCAACGCCCATGCGCCATACCAGCAGCAGCCACACCGCCAGCATGAGGGCATCGGTCGCCACCTTCAGGAAACGCTGCAGCGGCGCCGGATAGCTGTTCCAGAACATGCCGACGTCGGCATGGCTGCGCCGCAGGTGGCACCAGGGCAGGAAGCAGAACACGGCGAGCGCCGTGCCAGCCTCGACGAGTTCGAAGTCTCCCGGAACGGGGCCGAGACCAAATGCACTGAGGGAACGGCCGGCAATGCTCGAAACGCTGACGACCGCAACCAGGCTCAGGACGAAGCCGCCGAACCAGGCCATGACACGGCTCACGTCGTAGATGAGCTTACCCATAAGTCGATACCAGCCTCACGGCGTGGCAACCCAAGGGTCGCCACGCCGCAAGGTCAAAGGAAACGGCCTTACTTCTTGGCGTGTTTGGCGATGAGGGCTTCGGCTTCGGCGGCCAGCTTCGGACCGTCGATGCCCTTGGCCGCCACTTCCTTGTACCAGATGCCGCGCACGGCTGCTGCGGTACGCCGCCAGGTCTGGGTTTCGACGGCGTCGAGCATGATGATGCGGTTGCCGGCTTTCTGCGCTATACCCAGGCCAACCTTGTCGCCCTCGTCCATGGCGCGGCCGAACATGGCTGCGGTATTGGCACCGCTGTTGGCGTCGATGACCTTCTTCAGGTCGGCCGGCAGCTTGTCGTAGGCACTCTTGTTCATCGCCACCACGAAAGTCTGGGTATACAGGCCCTGCTCGCCGGCGAAGCCGGTGTGGTTCTTGACGAGCTGCTGCACCTTCAGCGCCGGGGTGACTTCCCAGGGAATGGTGGTGGCGCTGATGACGCCCTTCGAAAGAGCCTCGCTGACGGCGGGAACCGGCATGCCGACGGGCGTTGCACCGAGCTGCTCGAGCATGATGTTGACGATGCGCGAGCCGCCGCGCACCTTCATGCCCTTCATGTCATCGAGCTTGGTAACCGGGTCCTTGCTGTGGATCAGGCCGGGGCCGTGCAAATGCACCGCGATGACCTTGACGTCCTTGAATTCGTCCATTGCGTGCTTTTCGACGAATTCCTGGAAGGCGCGCGAAGACGGCTCGGCCAGTCCGCTGCTGAACGGCAGCTCAAACGCCTCGGTCTTCGGGAAGCGGCCCGGCGTGTAGCCGAGCACGGTCCACACGATGTCGGCGACGCCGTCCTTGGCCTGGTCATACAATTCGGGCGGCTTGCCACCGAGCTGCATGCTCGGGAAGTGCTGCACCTTGATGCGCCCGCCGCTCTCCTTCTCGACCTTCTGCGCCCAGGGCACGATGGCTTTCGAGGGAATCGTCGCCTGCGGCGGCAGGAACTGGTGGAAACGCAGCGTCACGTCCGCGGCAAAAGCCGACTGCCAGGCAACGGCCCCGATGGCGACTGCCAGCAGCTTGCGTATGAATTTCATGGTGCCTCCTCGCTTTCTCAGTTTGATGGATGGTAGGCGCTCAGGCGCTCTTATGTTGAGTTTCTAACAATTGGCTTTCTAACAGATTCAAAACGCGGTAGCAAGGCAAAACCTGTGCGACAGCGGCATTCGGCTCGCGATTTTCGCGGATGGCGGCGAAAAACTCCCGATCCTGCAATTCGATGCCATTCATTGAAACATCAATTTTCGATACATCAATCTTATGGTCCTTGCCGTCGAACAAGTCGTCGTAGCGCGCCAGGTAGGTGCCCGTGTCGCCAATGTAGCGGAAAAAGCTGCCGAGGGGGCCGTCGTTGTTGAATGACAAGGACAGCGTGCATATCGCGCCGGTGCTCGCCTTCAGCTGGATCGATATGTCCATGGCGATGCCTAGCGCGGGATGGATCGGCCCCTGGAGGGCGTTGGCCTGGACGATGTCGCCGCCGGTCTGCCAGGCGAACAGATCCACCGTGTGCGCCGCATGGTGCCACAGCAGGTGGTCGGTCCAACTGCGCGGCTGGCCCAGGGCATTCATGTTGCTGCGGCGGAAGAAATAGGTCTGCACGTCCATCTGCTGGAGGGCGAATTCGCCGGCCTGGACCTTTTTGTGAACCCACTGGTGGCTGGGATTGAAGCGGCGCGTGTGGCCGCACATGGCCACCAGCCCGGTCTGCTTCTGCAGCGCGGCCACCGCTTCGGCGTCCTTCAGGCTGTCGGCGAGTGGAATCTCCACCTGCACGTGCTTGCCGGCCCGCAGGCACTGGATGGCCTGGGCGGCGTGCATCTGCGTCGGCGTGCACAGGATCACCGCATCGACCTCCTGCAGCGCCAGGCTTTCGGCGAGGTCGGTGGCGACGTGGCCGATGCCGTACCTGGCGGCGACCTCCCTGGTCTTCTCCAGCTCGCGGCTGACCAGGGACACCACCTCGACGCCGTCGATCAGCCTGATGGCGTCGAGGTGCTTGATGCCGAAGGCGCCGGCGCCGGCCAGCGCGACCTTGATCGTGTTGCTCATGTGTTCTCCAGGATCAGATGGCCCACGGCGGTGTTGCTCGCCGGGACATGGTAGAAGCGGTGCGCGACTTTCGGCGGACTGTCGCTCATCGCGCCGCGGGCGATCAGCCACATCACCAGTTCGATGCCTTCCGAACCGGCCTCGCGCACGTAGTCGATGTGCGGCATCTGCGACAAGCCGGCGGGATCGGCGATCAGCCGGTCGAGGAAGGCGGTGTCGAACGCGCGGTTGATGAGGCCGGCGCGCGGCCCCTGCAGCTGGTGGCTCATGCCGCCGGTGCCCCAGACCTGCACCTTGAGCGGGGCGTCGAAGGATTCGACCGCCTTACGGATGGCTCGGCCGAGGGCGAAGCAGCGGCGGCCCGAGGGCACCGGGTACTGCACGACGTTCACCGCGAAGGGGATCACCGGGCAGGGCCAGGCAAAATTGTCAACTGAGGGCTGGCCGCACATCAGAGACAGCGGCACGGTGAGGCCGTGGTCGACGTCCATCCGGTTGACGATGGTGAGGTCGAAGTCGTCCTGGATCACCGACTGGGCGATGTGGGCGGCCAGCTCCGGGTGGCCCTGCACCATCGGCACCGGGCGCGGGCCCCAGCCCTCGTCGGCCGGCCTGAATTCCGCCGCGCAGCCGATGGCGAAAGTCGGGATCATCTCCAGGCTGAAGGCCGTGGCGTGGTCGTTGTAGACAAGGAAGATGACGTCGGGCGTGTTCTCCTTCAACCAGGCCTTGGAGAACTCATAGCCGGAGAACACCTTCTGCCAGTACGGCTCGCCGGTCTTGCCGAGGTCGAGCGCGGCGCCAATGGCCGGGACGTGCGACGTGTAAACGCTTGCGGTGACGCGGGCCATTATTTCTTCTCCCATTCGCGGGTATAGCGGTTGCCCTCGATGGAGCGGCCGCCGGCGATCATCATGTCGCGGTATTCCTCCTCGCTCATGCCGGTCATGCTGCCGGCCATCTGCTGGAAGCTCTTGCCGTCGGTGGCGCCGATGCGCGCGAGGAAGTAGATGTTGCCGCCCAGCGCAATGCAGCGGTTGAGGTCGCGCGCCATCACCGCCAGCTTCTGGTCTTCCGTCATCGGCCACTCGTCGAGGTAGGCGCGCTCGTCGGCCTTGAAGCGGGCGCGGTTCTCCGGCTTCATCAGCGACACGCAGAACTGGTTGAGCCAGTAGCCCTTGCGCGACTGCTCGGCGTCGAAGATCGTCGTGCCGGGAACGTCCTTGTAGGGTTTTTCGAGTGCCATATCAGTTTTCCTCCGGCCAGTAGAGCCGCATGGGATTGTCGACCAGCAGCTTGCGCTGCAATTCGGGGGTGACGGCGATCCTCGGCAGGTAGTCCACCAGCTTGCCGTCGTCGGGCATGTGGCCCTTCAGGTTCGGGTGCGGCCAGTCGGTGCCCCACAGCACACGGTCGGGGAAGGCCTCGACGATGCGCTTCGCGAAAGGCACGACATCATCGTAGCTTGGCGGCCCCGATTTTGACAGCCGTTCCGGGCAGCTCACCTTGGACCAGACGTTCGGATGCTCGCGCAGCAGCTTCATGAACAGCCCGAATTCGGGGCCGTCGACCGGCTTCGCCACGTCGGGCCGGCCCATGTGATCGACCACCACGTCGGTCGGCAGTGACGTGAAGAAGTCCCACAGCTCCGGCAGGTCCTGCGCCTCGAAGTACACCACCACGTGCCAGCCGAGCGGCGCGATGCGGCCGGCGATCTCGGCGAGCACCTCGCGCGGCGTGAAATCCACCAGCCGTTTGACGAAATTGAAGCGGACACCGCGCACACCGGCGGCGTGCATCGCCCGCAGTTCGACATCCGTCACGTCGCGGCCGACCGAGGCGACGCCGCGCGCCCTGCCCTGCGAATGCACGAGGGCATCGACGAGGGCGCGGTTGTCGGTGCCGTGGCAGGTGGCCTGCACGACGACGTTGCGCGAGAAGCCGAGGTGGTCGCGCAGGACGAAGAGCTGGTCCTTCGATGCGTCGCAGGGCGTGTACTTGCGCTCCGGCGCGAAGGGGAACTGCGCTTCCGGGCCGAAGACGTGGCAGTGCGCGTCGACGGCCCCGGGCGGCACCTTGAAGGCGGGCTTCGAGGGATGGGGGTGGAAAGGCAGCCAGTCGGGATCCATGCGTCTCTCGGTCAGGGTTGGGTTGCGGCCAGGATGCGGTCGGCGTCTGCGCGCCAGTCCTCGCGGGGTGCGTTGCGGTCGCCGAACAGGCCGCGGTCGGCGCGGTCGGCCACCCAGGCCTGGCGCTCGGCGGTGCCGGCGGCGGACCAGGGCTCCAGCCCCGCCTCGCGCACCGTCTGTGCCGCTTCGCGCATCTCCTCGGCACGGCGGCGCCCGTGCTGGATGACCCTCTGGAAGAAATACGCGCCCTGTTTCTCCCAGTCGATGCCGGGGAAGGTCTCGGCGAGCGAGGCCAGCACCGCGTCCTCGACGCCCCAGGCGCGCGCCGCGGTGAAGCTCTCGATGACCATCGCTTCCAGTCCCTTGATCATCACGCTGCGGCACATCTTGGTGGCGGAGGCGACGCCGAGCTTTGCCGGCCCGGCCTTGCTTTCGAAGCCAAGGGCATTCAGCAGCGGCGCCAGCGCGGCGGCATGCGGGCCGCCGAGCAGCAGCGGCACGCGGATGCGGTAGGGCGGGATCGATGTCATCACCGCGCCCTCGACGTAGCGGCCGCCGGCTGCCGCGACGATGCCGCCGGCGCGGATCTTCGCGCCGGGCGAGGCCGAGTTGAAGTCGAGGAACCAGGCGCCGGAGCGCAGCGACGCTGCGCAGGCCTCGGCCACCGGCACGGCCTGGCTGGCGGTGACGGCGGAAATGACGAGGTCGGACTGCCCCGACAGCTCGGCATGGCTGGCGGCCAGCCGTACGCCGTGCTGCGTCGCGTGCGCGCGCAGCGGCGCCTCGTCCGGGCCGCCCTGCTTGATGTCGCAGGCGACAACATTGCCCACGCCGCGCTCCCGCAGATCCTCGGCAAGGATGCGCCCGACCTCGCCGTAGCCGACGAGGCCGATGGTCCATTGCAGCGTGTTGGCGGAGAGGCTCATCGCGTCAGTCGATGTACTTCAGGCCGGCCTTGGCCAGCGCCTCGCGCATCGAATACATGTCGAGGCCCAGCTCGCCGGCCGCCAGGCGCTTGCGCTTGCCGGCCTCGTTGGCCTCGCGCGCCTCGGCGGCGTCGGCCGCCTGCTGCACGATCGCCGTCGGCACCACCACCACGCCGTCGTCGTCGGCGACGACCACGTCGCCGGGATTGACCACGGCGCCGGCGCACACCACCGGGATGTTCACCGAACCGAGCGTGGCCTTGATGGTGCCCTTGGCGCTGATGCACTTGCTCCACACCGGGAAGCCCATCGCCGTGAGGTCCTTCACGTCGCGCACGCCGGCGTCGATGATCAGGCCCTGCGCGCCGCGGGCGCGGAAGCTGGTCGCCAGCAGGTCGCCGAAGAAGCCGTCGGTGCACTCGGCGCTGAGGGCGGCGACGACGACGTCGCCCGGCTGCAGCTGCTCGGCGGCGACGTGCATCATCCAGTTGTCGCCGGGGTGCAGCAGCACGGTGACGGCGCTGCCGCACAGGTGCGCGCCGGGGTAGATCGGCCGCATAGTGGGCTGCATCAGGCCGACGCGGCCCATCGCTTCATGAATGGTGGCGACGCCGTACTTCGCGAGCTTGTCGACGGCGGCCCTGTCGGCGCGCGCGATGTTGCGCCGGACGATGCCGAGGTTGTTCATGGCCATGTTCACTTTCCTTTCGCTTTCAGCGCGGCATCCAGGCGCGGATAGACGCGGCGGGCATTGCCTTCGTAGACCTTGTGGCGGTCCCCGGTCGAGAGGTTCAGCGTCGCCTCGATGTAGCGCTTCGTGTCGTCGAAGTTGTGGCCGGTCTCGGGGTCGATGCCCTTGACGGCGCCGATCATCTCGGAGGCGAAGAGGATGTTGTCCACCGGGATCACCTTCGTCAGCAGGTCGATGCCCGGCTGGTGGTAAACGCAGGTATCGAAGAAGACGTTGTTGAGCAGGTGGTCGCGCAGCAAGGGCTTCTTCAGCTCCTGCGCCAGGCCACGGTAGCGCCCCCAGTGGTAGGGCGCGGCGCCGCCGCCGTGCGGGATGACGAACTTCAGGTCCGGAAAGTCCTTGAACAGGTCGCCCTGGATCAGCTGCATCACGGCGGTGGTGTCGGCGTTGATGTAGTGCGCGCCGGTGGTGTGGAAGCAGGCGTTGCAGGAGGTCGAGACGTGGATCATCGCCGGGATGCCGTGCTCGACCATCTTCTCGTAGATCGGGTACCAGTGGCGGTCCGTCAGCGGCGGTTCCTTCCAGTGGCCGCCCGAGGGGTCGGGGTTGAGGTTGATGCCGACGAAGCCGTATTCCCTGACGCACTTCTCCAGCTCGGGAATGCAGGTCGCAGGGCTCACCCCGGGCGACTGCGGCAGCATCGCCGCGCCGATGAAGTTGTCCGGGAACAGCTGCGAGACGCGGAAGCACAGCTCGTTGCAGATCGCCGCCCAGGTGGCGCTGACGTTGAAGTCGCCGATGTGGTGGGCCATGAAGCTGGCGCGCGGCGAGAAGACGGTGAGGTCGGAGCCGCGCTCCTTCATCTTCGCCAACTGGTTGGTCTCGATGGACTCGCGCAGTTCGTCGTCGCTGATCTTCAGCTCCGAGACCTTGGGCATCGATGCAGGATCCTTGATGCCGGCGATCTGGCGGTTGCGCCACGCCTCCAGCGCCTTCGGCGCGGTGGTGTAGTGGCCGTGGATGTCGATGATCATGGGTTGCTCCAGTTCAGGCCGGTTCCATGCCGTGACGCCGCTTGGCGTCGTCGGCATCCGGCGAATGCATGAAATCGATCAGGGCGCGCACGGCCTCGGGCCGGGTCGAGGCGGCGCAGCGTCCGGCCGAGAAGATGCTGACGATGCCGCAGCCGGGCGGCATCGGGCCGAGCAGATCGATGCCGGGCTCGTTCATCATCTCGGAGAGCTGCTGGAAGCCGAGCGCGACCGTGCCGTCCGCCACCAGCCTGCCGACCGGCACGCCGGGCGGCGCCTGCACGATGCGCGGCCGCACTTCGTCGAGGATGCCCCAGCGCTCGAACAGCTTCAGCAGCGCCGTGCCGCTCGGACCGGTGGAATGGCCGATGCTGGGCGCCGCCAGCACGGCGCGCCGCAGCGCTCCCTCCGAGGCAACATCCGGCCTTGCGCTGCCTTCGCGCACCGCGATCGCCACACCCGAGCGCACCAGCGCGGCCTGGCTGCCGGCGACCACTCGGCCCGTGGCGGCGAGCCTGTCGAGGGCGTCGGCATCGAGCACCGCCAGGTCGTAGTGCTCGCCGGCCTGCACGCGCCTGGCCGCATCGACGCCGCCGACCGACTCGAAGGCGACGTCGACGCCGCTGCGCGCGCGCCAGGCACCGGCCAGTTCGGCCAGCAGCAGGCGCGTCGCCATGGAGGAGATGCCGGTGATGCGCGTGGTCATGTGACGATTCTGGCGCCCTGCCCGCCTCATGCCTAGGCGCGGGAGACGCTAACAGTTATCGAATTTTGTTATGGGGAGCGGTCCGTGCGCCCCCGGCCGCCGCCGCCAGCTCGTGCAGCATGCGGAAGACGTGCTTCAGGAGCGGCGTCGCCGGCTTGTGCGCCGAGACCGCCAGGCACAGCGTGCTGGTCAGCCGCGGCTCGACCAGCGGCCGCAGGCGGAAGGCCGCGGCATTGCCCGAGGCGGCCAGCGCCGAAGGCGTCAGCACGGCATGGCCGTGGCCGGCGCGCACCAGGTCGAGGATGGACTGCACGCTGGAGACCTCGATGGCGACGTTGAGCTTGTGGCCGGATAGCGCCGCCTGGGTTTCCAGCAGCTTGCGGATGGCGTGCGTGCGCTCCGGCAGGATCAGCGGCAGGCGCGTCAGTCCCTCCAGGGTTACCGTAGCGCGGGGACTGACTTTCTTCGGGGCGTCCTTCCCCTCCCCCTTGCCCGCCGGGCTGACCACGCCCAGGGATTCCTCCAGCACCGGCGTCACCTCGAGCGCGGAATGCGGCTCGGGGTTATGCAGCAGGCCGAGGTCCACCCTGCCGGTCGAAATCCATTCCGCCAGGTGTGCCGACAGCCCCTCGACGATGGCCAGCCGCGCTTTCGGCAGCGTCCGGCGAAAGCTCTCCACCAGCGGCAGGGTGAGCAGCCGGCCCATGCTCGGCGGCAGGCCGACGACGATGCGCCCGGACGGCTCGTCGCGGCTGGCCTCGATGTCCTCGCGCACACGCGACACCAGCTGCAGGATGCCGACGCTGTGGTCGAACAGGCGCTTGCCGGCCTCGGTCAGCACCACGCCGCGGCCGTTGCGCATCAGCAGCGTGACGTGCAGGTCGGTCTCCAGCAGCCGCACCTGCCGCGACAAGGCCGGCTGGGCGATGTTGAGGATCACCGCCGCCTTGCTGAAACTGCCCAGCTCGGCGACGGCGACGAAGTATTCGAGTTGCTTGAGGTTCACCGGCAGCGGCCCGGACGGGCCTCCCATAACAATTCGCGATAACTTATGGTACCAGCACCCCGCCCGGCCGGCACGGGAGGCCTGTCAGAAAAGGCCGGCCACCATCGGACAGGCCGTGGCGACAAGGATTGCTGCGATTGCCACGTATATCAGGTGATACAGCTCGAAGCGGTAGCCCGGCGCGGACACTTCGGCCCAGTGTCTTTCACAGAGGCAGACGCTGGTGGGCTGCCGCGGATGTGCGCCGACATGTCCGGGTGCCCGACAAACATCGCACGGGCCGCAGGAGGCACGGGGCGATGCCAGCGGGTGTTCCCGGTTCCACTGCCTGCAGTATTCGCATTCGGTCTGCATCCGGAGACCCCTCGTTCCACGCCATTCGAAACCATTCGACTCCGGGATTTCCGGCTTCCCGCTGGTGACGGACCCGGGTCTTCCAGCAGCCCGCCACGCTGAATCGCCGTCTCCCGGAGACTGACTTTCAGCCCAAAAGCCGTGGATTCATCTGCCAAATCGAATAACTGAGGGCGCAAGCAAAGCTGACCCACGCCAGGTAAGGCAGCAGCAGCGCGCCTGCCAGCGGGCGCACGCGCCAGAAGGCGATCACGGTGGCCAGGATCAGCGCCCAGAGGACGAGGATCTCGCCGAAGGCCAGCGCGCCCTTCTGCCAGGCAAAGAACAGCCAGGTCCATAGTGCGTTGGCGGCCAACTGGACGAGGAACAGCGCCAGGGCGATGCGCGCACCGCGAAAACCGGGCCCCCGCCAGACGAGCCAGGCGGCAAGGCCCATGAGGAGGTAGAGAATGCTCCACACCGGCGCGAAGAGCCAGCCGGGCGGCGCCCAATCGGGCCGGACAAGTTGCTGGTAGAAGGGACCGGCGCTGGACGACGCCAGGCCGCCGATTGCGGCCGCCGCAAACACCAGCAGGAGCCACCCCAGCAGTCCGGGCAATTGCCGTTTCATCGCGCTTTGGCCCCGGTCATGCCTAGGCTTCCCGCCTCAGCCACGACTGCACCGAGGGCCGCGCCCATTGCGCCTGCACGTAGCGCCGGAGGTTCTCCGGCACGGGGTCGCCGTTGGCGACGAGGCG
>UBJH01002784.1_pt1 | contig 13729 bp, 10 predicted proteins | sample 2193721 | NCBI WGS metagenome assembly UBJH01 (sample SAMEA4703186, study PRJEB27089) | metagenome | reverse complement strand
GGCCCAGCGCGCCATGTGGCAGGACGTCTTCAGCAGCGAGTTCACCCCGCTCAAGCCCGACGCCGTGCAGCCCCGCTTCACTTCGCCCTGGCGCGCCGCCCCCGGCGTCGATCCCAAGCAATGGGCGATCGCGGGCCGCGCCGATTACAGGTACACCGGCCCCGGTCCCACCGCCATCGAGTGGGATTCCGGCGTGCGGGAGATCAACGACTCGTACGCCTACAACGAAGTCTCGGCCCCCGGGGTCGCCCGGTATCCTGTTTCCGATATCCGCACCCGCCTCGGAGTCCGCCCCGAGAACTCGGGCGCGGCGGTTTCCGCCGTTCTCGTCACCCGCGGGCACGAGTTCCGGGCGGACATCGACGGCGCCGCCGTCACGCTGCGAATGAAGCGCCTCGGCGGCAGGCAACTCTCCTCGGATTCCCCTGGCATCGTGGACCTTCCCGCAGGCGACTGGGTGGAACTTGGAAAGGGCTCGCTGGAGCAGCCCCTGCCCGCCGGCAGAGTCACCAACATCGAGTTCTGGCACGCCGACCAGTCGCTCACGCTGTTCGTGAACGATCAGCCGGTGGCGCGAGGCTCCTACGACTGGACTCCCGACCAGCGGCTGAGATACGCCGCGTCGATGTCCGCGGACGAAGCGATGCGCTCGTCCGGTTCCCTTCTGAGCGCCAGCGCCGCGTACACGCACCCCGAGGTGCGGTGGGTGTTCTCTGGCGGCCCGCTCACGCTCTACCGCGTCGGGCTGGCTCGCGATATCTACTACCAGCCCGCGGTGTATCACAACGTCGAGCAGGGCCGCCGGCACTCCCGCCTGGATGAGCCCGCCAACGCGACACACCCCAAGAGCACCTTGAACCTCACGCCGGAGCAGTTCTTCGTCTGCGGCGACAACTCGCCCTCCAGCCTCGACGCCCGTCTCTGGGACAAACCCAACCCATGGGTCGCCGAACTCGACAAAACCATCGGCGTCGTCCACCGCGATCTGCTGATCGGCAAGGCCTTCTGGGTCTACTTCCCCGCGCCCGGCCGACGGCAGGGAATCCCCGTTCCGGACTGGGGACGGATGCGGTTTATCTGGTAGACGCCTACGCGCCCCTCAGGTGCGACGCCAGCCCCTCCAGCGAGACCGCGCTCTGGCTGCCCGTCTTCAGATCCTTTACCGTGACGGACTCCGGGCTCTCCACGATCACCGCGAACCGCGCACGGAGATCGGCCCCGTCTTTCAGCAACTTGCCGATGTTCTTCGTCGCCTTGTACGAGTGCCTCGCGTGCAGGCCTGCCGCTCGCAGCCTCGCGCACAGCGGGCGGACCCACGCGTCCGCTTCCGCAGACCCGTTGCTGAGCACAAACACATCCGGACGCAGCCCCGCCAACTCCACCACCCTCGCATCCTCGGGCATCAGCCCCCGATCCTGCAGCACCAGCGCCAGCACGACATCGCCCATCCCAAAGCCCACGGCCGGAGTGCCCGGACCCCCGAAGAGTTCCACCAGCCCGTCGTACCGGCCGCCGCCCGCGATGGCCCGCTCGGCGCCGCTGGCCTCGTGCACCTCGAACACCATTCCCGTGTAGTACGCCAAGCCGCGCACCACGGTGAGATCGAAGTCGATCCAGTCCACGATTCCCATCTGCGCGAACTGCTGCGCCAACGGCATCACGGCGTGCGCGAACAGCGTCAGGTCCAGGACCGCGTCGCCCGCCGATTGCGGATCATCAACCGTGATCCGCACCACGCCCTTCTGGAACACCTCAGCCTGCTGCGTGGAGAATCCGAACTCCGCCAGCCCCACGGCGAACTGGCCTTCAGGAAGTTTGCCGCGCTGGTCCAGCAACTTGAAGAGGTCGCCCTGCCGCTCCGCCGCGACGCCCTGGGATTCCAGCCACTGCGAGAGCGCGAACCGGTGATTCACACGGATGCGAACGTCCCGGGGCGTCAGGCCCAGCGACGCGAGAAACGAGACGCAGGTTGCGATGACCTCGGCGTCGGCCGCGGCCTTGGCCCGCTCGATCTCCTCGGGCGCCTTGGGATCGCCCGCGAGGCCCAGGAAATCCACGTTCCATTGGAGGAACTCGCGCAGCCGCCCGCGCTGCGGGCGCTCGGCCCGGAAGAACGGCCCCGCCATGAACCACTTGGTCGGCTTGGGCAGGCTCCCGGCCTTCGCCGCGTACATGCGCGCCAGCGTGGGTGTGAACTCCGGGCGCAGGGCGTAGTCGTCCTCGCCGCCCGCGCGCTTGAACGAGAAGAGTTCCGACACGATCCCCTCGCCGGACTTGACCGTGTACAGGGGAAGGTGCTCGAACGTCGGACCGTCGATCTCCTCGAACCCGTGCCGGATCGACGCCGAGCGCCACGCCTCCATGACAAACCGTCGCTTGGCGGCGTCGAGCGGGTACAGATCACGCGTGCCCTTGGGGCCTTGGAATGAAGGCATGGAGCGGGAGAGTAGGGAGGAACGGTGAATGCGGAAGAAGATCCTCGTTACGGCGCCGGCTTTTCCGCCTGCCCGTGTTTGACGAGCAGTTCGAACCCCGCCCGTGCCAGTTCCGAGAATCTCGCCTCGTCGATGTCCTCGGATTCGTCATTCCACGCCATGGCCATGGTGTACCACCGGCCATCGGCCCGCTTCAGCAGCCACGCGTACGAAATCACCCCCGGCTCGATCCCGGCCACGTGACGCACGTCGGGCCACTTCGACGCATCAAGGACGATCCCCCCCTGCCCGGCCGCCGCGTCGATGCGGGTGGCCGCGGCCAGGGGCTCCATGCCCGGGAGTTGCTCCAGCCGCCGCAGGTCCGCCAAGACGCCGCACTGGTCTTTCGCGCTGGCGAACCACTCCACGCGGGCCACCTCCCGCGGCGTACTCCAGTCTTCAAACGCATCCCAGTTGGGCGTGCCGCCCGAGATGCCGTCCTTGGCCAGCAGTTCGCGCCGGACCTCGGCCATGTTCTCGGCGTAACGCGTGAGCAGGTCCTTGTTCTTGTGGAGTTTGAGAAACAGCAACTCGCGCGTGCTCAGCAGCGGAAACGACCGCCCCTGATACTTGAACGTCGTCTTGATGTACTCCTCCACCGCCTCGCGCCCCGCGGTGTGGAAGAGATGATCGGTGGCCGTCGAGTCGTTGCGCGCGGCCGAGCGCAGGGCAATCTCCCCCAGCGTGAACGTGGTCCCGGCCGGCATCTGCTCCGTCGCACCGCCGGGAATCGCCTTCCACTCGTCCTTGATCGTGACCGTGTCGGTCCACGCGGCCTTGCCGTCGGCGACTCGCTGCGCCATCGTCGCCAGCGGCCAGAGGCGGAAGGCCGATCCCACGCCGTTGGCCTCTCGCTCCTCGATCTCGTACACGGGCAGCAGCCGGTACGGCCCCTGCGGCTTGTCCGCCTCGACGGGCACGAGTTCATAGGCCGCGAAGGCCACCGACCCGCCCATGCGGCCGTATTCCCCGCCGTACGAGTTCCAGTCTCCCGCCGCGCACGAGTACCCGGCCTGATCGAACAGCAGGCCCGAAATGAGTTGCGTCTTCTCGTCCAGCGCGATGAACACGCTCATGAACGTGTTGGACTTCTGGCCGTTGATGATCCCCGAGAGCGAGTCCTCGTTATCGTCCTCGTGGACCTGCACGAGATCGATGCGCTTTCCGCGGAAGGCCTTCTCGCGCAGCGTCGTCAGCGTCTGACGGATCTGCTCGGGCTTGTACGCCTCGATGAATCGCTGCGAGAACTTGGCCTCCAGGTTCCCCAGAACCTCCTCGCCGTTGAGCACCTTCAGCACCCATCGCAACTCGCGCCCCACCGGTGAATCCGGCGGGTCCACGACATGCACGTCCTCGGGCCGAACTCCCGGATCATCCGGGTCGTCATCCTGGGCGAACGCGGGGGCGGGCGCCACGACGAACACGAGCGTCCACAGCACGGCGAGGAGGATGCGGATCATGGCGGCAGTATCCTCGAAAAGGTCGAACATGGGAAGGATAACGCCGCGGAGATACACGCGGCGAGTCGCGCAGACACCTCCCGTAGGTCCATAGACTTCCCGCTCATGAGCCGAAAAGTGGTCATTACGGGGCTTGGGACGGTCACTCCCCTGGGCACAGGGTTCTATCCCCTTTGGGAGGCGCTGGTTGCGGGCAAGTCCGCCCTCGGACCGCTGACAAGCCTCGATCCCGCCGGATTCCCTTCGCGCCTCGGCGGAGAGATCAAAGGGTTTTCCGCCCGCGACTTCATGCCCAAGGCCTACCGCAAGTCGCTCAAGGTCATGGCCCGGGATATCGAAATCGCCGTCGGCGCGGCCAAACTCGCCGTGGACGACGCCAACCTTGTCACCCGCGCCCACGCCGAAACCGGCCAGACCCAGACCACCTACCCCTCCGAACGCGTGGGCTGCCAGATCGGCGCCGGACTGATCGCCGCCGAGGCGGGCGAACTCGCCGCAGCCATGGCCACGGCCGTGCCCGCAGGCGTGACGGATGCCGACCGGGCCTTCAACGGCGGCTTCAGCCTGAAAGCCTGGGGCACCCAGGGCGACACGCCCGGGTCCGGCGGCATGAACAACCTGCCGCCGCTGTGGATGCTTAAGTACCTCCCCAACATGCTCGCCTGCCACGTGACCATCATCCACGGCAACGAGGGGCCCTCGAACACCATCACCTGCGCCGAGGCCAGCGGACTCCTCTGCATCGGCGAAGGCTCGCGCGTGATCGAGCGCGGGGCCGCCGACGCGACCTTTGCGGGCGGGGCCGACTCGAAACTCAACGTCGTCGGATTCCTGCGGTGGACCCAGGCCGGTGACCTCGCGGACACGGGGGCGGAGACCGACGGCTCGCGCATCGTGCGGCCGTACGACCCCCAAAGCCCGGGCACGCTCATGAGTGAGGGCGGGGGAATTCTGATCCTGGAAGAAGCCTCCAGCGCCGCGGCCCGCGGGGCGCGAGTCTACGCCGAGATCGCCGGCTTCGGGGCGGCGCAGTCTTCCCCGCCGGTATTGCCTCCCTATCCCAATGGACGAGACCGCAACGACGGGCTGGAGCGGGCGATCGCCGCCGCGCTCCGCGACGCGGGTATCGGTGCCGAAGCAATCGACGCGATCGTGCCGCAGGCCAAAGGGGCGCCCGCCTTCGACGCCGGCGAGGCCCAGGCCCTTCGCCGCGTGTTCGGCGCTCGCCTCTCTCGGCTTCCGCTGGTGACCCTCGCCCCAGCGATGGGTGACCTCTACGCCGGGTACGGCGCGGTGCAGGCGGGGGTCGCGGCCATGTGCCTGCGTGAGCAGCGCGTGCCGGCTCGGATCCACGCCGGCCGGTGCCCCGGCGATCTTCGGGCGGAAGCCGGCGAGTCGCGCGAAGCCACGTTGAACCACGTGCTGGTGTGCGCCAGTTCCATGGGCGGCCAGAACGCCGCCCTCGTGCTGCGAAAGGCGTCCTAGTAACCCCCGGCGGCGGCGGTCCGTGGCGCTTAGGATTGTTCGGGCGGTGCCCCCTTCCACAGGAGATCAACATGTGCAGCGACTACCCCCGTGACGACTACCGTGAATCAAGACCTCACCGGGGCGGCCCGCGCGGCGGGGGTGGCGGCGGCGGCGGACGGCACGAACGCCGGGGCGTCCCCCTCTCGGAACTCGACCCTACAACCACCGAGGCATCGCGCAAAGTGATCGGCGCGGCCATCGAAGTCCACCGCGCCCTCGGGCCGGGCTTCCCGCGCGACGTCTACGCCGCCGCGCTCAAAGGCGAACTCGACGCCCTCAGCGTCAAGTACGAGCAGGGCAGGAAACTCGATGTCAAGTACAAGGACAAGGTCATCGGGCAGGTCACTACCGACCTGTTCGTCGAAGGCCGGTTCATCGTGACCGTCGCCGCGACCTGCGGGCCCGTCGGCACGCCCGAGCGCCTCGCCCTGCGGGCGCAACTCAAGGCGGCCGACTTCGAACTCGGCCTGATCGTCAACTTCGGCGAGCGCCGCCTGAAGGACGGGCTGGTGCGGGTGGTGAACATCGACAAGATCCGGGCCGAGAAGGGCCTGGGCATGGACGAGGATTTCGACGACACCGGCCACACGCACGAGTTCGAGCAGTAGCGGATGCGGCAATGAACCGGCAGCGGAGTCGCGAGATCGACCGCCCGGTCTGCGATTGATCGGGCGGAGCACGATGGCACGACGCGTGGTCATTACGGGAATGGGCTGGATCACCCCGCTGGGCCTCAGCGTCCAGGAGGGCTGGCGCCGACTGCTTGCCGGCGATCACGGCTTCGGTCCGGTCACCCGCTTCGACGCCTCCACGTTCGCCACCAACTTCGCCGCCGAGGTGAAGGGCTTCCGGCTCGAAGACCACATCCCCGACTCCGCGAAGCACGAAGGCGCGGAAGTCAGCACGCGCTTCGCGCTGGCCGCGGCCTCGCAGGCCTGGAAGCAGAGCGGCCTGGACCGCGCCCCCGCCCTCGATACCTCCCGTGTCGGCATGTACCTGGGCGCGGGCGAAGGCTCGCTCGACTATCAAAAACTCGCGTACGCCAATCTCTCCGCCTACGACTCCGCCTCCCGCAAACTCAGCGACGCGAAGTGGGGCGCCGCCGCGATGAGCCGGTCCAATCCCCGCGCCGAGGTCGAGCAGGAGCCCAACGCCACGCTGGGACACCTGGCCATGGAGTTCCCGGTTCGGGGCCCGGCCTTCAACTGCATGACGGCGTGCGCCGCCAGCACCCAGGCCGTGGGCGAGGCGTGCGAGATCATCCGCCACGGCGATGCGGATGTCATGCTCGGCGGCGGGACGCACTCCATGATCCACCCGCTGGGCATGACCGGGTTCGTCCGCCTGACGGCGATGTCCACCCGGCGGGACGATCCCGTGCACGCCTCGCGCCCCTTCTCCGCCGACCGCGACGGGTTCGTGATGGGCGAGGGCGCTGGGATCGTGGTGCTGGAGGCCCTGGAACACGCGCTGGCGCGGGGGGCGACGCCCCTGGCCGAGATCGCCGGATACGGCTCCAGCGCCGACGCCTTCCGCATCACCGACATCCACAGCGACGGAAAGGGCGCGGTCGCCGCGATGAGCCAGGCCTGCCGGCAGGCGGGCATCAACCCCCGTGAGCCCGGCGAAGACGGCCGCCCGCAGGTGCACTACATCTCCGCCCACGGCACCGGGACGCAGGAGAACGACCGCATCGAAACCATCGCCGTGAAAACCCTCTTCGGGCCGTTGGCGGGCAAGGTGCCCTTCAGCAGCGTGAAGAGCCAGTTGGGGCACCTGATCCAGGCCGCGGGGGCGGTGGAACTGATCACGTGCGTGCAGGCGATGCGGACGGGCATCCTGCCGGCGACGATGAACCTAAGCACGCCGGACCCCGAGTGCGACCTGGACTACGTGCCGAACGCCGCGCGGGACGTGAACGCGCAGGGCGGGGTGGATGTGTGCCTGTCGAACTCGTTCGGGTTTGGCGGGCAGAACAACACGATCTGCGTGAGGAAGTGGCGTGGATAAGGCGCGGCATTGCTCATTCCGGATCGACGCGAACTGGCCAGAATCCGACCTTCAGATTGTGCTTGATGCAGACTTGGCGGAAGCGCTGCGACACGACGAGCGTACCGATCTCGTCACGGTTGCCAGCCCCGAAGTTCTCGTGCGTCAGCGCGATGTCGAACGACGGGAGTTGGGCCAGATCGCTCGCTCGGTAGTGCATTTCAGGGTTCTCGTAGTTGCCCTCCTCCACGTAGAGCCCCTTGAAGGGGCCGTGGGGGTTGTACGGCTCCCCCGCGGCGTCAACGAGCCTGCATCGCGATGAAAGCGGCGGCAGGCGTAGATCGCTCTGAATCTCCCACCAGGGCTCCTCGTGCATGTCCTCCCAGGACATGAATCGATCGAATGCCGTCGGCCACCCCGGGGCGAGCAGGGTCGGCAAGAAGACAATGTGACGGATTTGCTCGGCTTCGAGAATCCTCCGCACGCGTTCCGGCACCACACGCCCCTGCATGCCGACCATGCGGACATCGTCTACCTTCATGTTCTTCATGGACAGCAGCAGATGCGGCGACTGCGGCACCCGCCCACCGCTCCACGGCGTGCCGCCACCGCCGAAGATGAGATACTCAAAGGCATCGAAGTCCTTCTTGTCGTAGTGACGCTTGATGCGAAGCCAGTATTCTTTGGGACCCCGCCTTTGAAACCACCCCCTGCCCGGGTACCAGCCGTGATCGGCGAGGAACTCTAAGATCTCCTTTAGCCTTGGATGGCCATTTGGATAGCCACCCAGAAAATTTCTGCCCGGTGTGCAACATTCAGGAAAACGCGTCTGCAAGTCGGAGTATAGATCCAGGCCTAGGTTTCCAAAATCCATCCCCTGAAATGTAATGAATTCCTTCAAGGGTACAGTCCCGCTTGCTCAAACCATTTGAAGGCAGCGGCACCGACTTCCGGTCTCCCCCAGTCCGCATATGCCTGCCTCAAGCCATCGAAGATGCTTTGCGACGAATACGGGGGACCCGTAGGAATCGCGGTGGGATCGTCTGGCAACCACTTGACCGGCCGGAGGCCATGACCACCATTCTGGGTGCTTCTGGACAAAATGCTGTGGAACGACGCGGAGCCTTGGCGTGGTGTTCCCGTGTGGTCGACTGCGTGGACGAGCAAGCCCGGCATGTCGTTGGCGATCGCCCCCAAGCGTGCTTCAATCTGCGAGGCCGTCCAGGTGGGGTTTTTCTCGGCGATGAGCATTTTCACCAGGTACTTGGGGTCTACGTGATGACCCGCCAATCCGACGTGCTTAAGCCGCTCGGGAAAGGTCACGTACTTGAGCGCCATGATGTCGCCTATTTTCGGAATCCGGTTCAGATCCACCAGCGAGAGGTCGTAGGTCCCGTCCGGCCTGACCGCCGCCTTCAGCGGGGAATAGAAGTCATCCATGAAGCGATCGACAACTTTGAAGAGGTCGGCACCGACCATTTTCTTCCAGTTTGGCTGTTCCGAAGCCAGATGACCTTCGGCGGATGGCCGCGGGAAAAACTGAGCACCTGAAAGTCATCGTCCTTCGTCAGGATCATGAATCCGTTCTGCTTCGCAAACTCCCAGATGGCGGTGTCGGGCGCCCCTTCAAGAGCGTGCTGAAGGACGTGCGTCGTGCCTGGGAACGCCGCGTCCAGATGTGGAACGAGTTTTCGCGACAGGTTCTGGTCGAGCAGCAACTTCACGCGGACATTCTCCAGCCTCCGCTGGTGAAGTCGGCCGCAAACTCAAGCGCGGCCGTGATGTCCTCGTCGGTGATCTCCGGGAAATCAGCACGGATCTCTTCGCGGCTCATCCCGGCCGCGCGCCATCCGAGTATGTCACCCACGGTAATTCGCATACCCCGGATGCACGGCTTGCCGCCCCGCTTCCCCGGCTCGATGGTGATGATCGATCGGTAGTCCACGCACCGAGTATAGGAAACGAGCCGACGCGGTGCACCAAGGTGGGTCGCGCCGGGGGCCCTGAGCGGTCACTTCCCCCGTCCGCTCATGAACTCCAGCACGTCGATCTTGCTGACGATGCCCACGATGTGGCCGCTGTCCACAACCACGCCGACCTGGTCGGTTTCGAAGATGCGGAAGAGTTCTTCGACGCGGGCCTTGGGGTAGATCAGGCCGCCGATGGAGTGGGAGATGGACTTCGACGGCGACGCGGCGGTGACTTCGCCGGATTGCAGGCCGCGGAGGACGTCGACCTCGTGAACCATGCCGATGGGATTGTTCTTCGCGTCCACGATGGGGACTTGCGAGATGCCGTGGGACTTGAGCAAGTCGATGATCTGGCCGACGGTGGTGGCTTCGGTGGCCGTGTGGATCTTGGCGGGCGGGCGCTTGCGGAGGATGTCCTCGACCAGCCCCAGGTCGCGGTCGGAGCCGAGGAAGCCGTAGTCGCGCATCCAGGAATCCTGGAGGAACTTGGTGATATAGCGCGTGCCGGAGTCGGGCAGGAGCGTCACGATGGTCTTTCCCTTGCCCAGTTGCTTGGCGAGTTTCACGGCGATGTGGACGTTGCAGCCGGAAGAGCCGCCGCAGAAGAGGCCTTCCTCGCGAACAAGCCGGCGGGCCATGGTGAAGGCCTCGCGGTCGTTGGTCTGGTGGAACTCATCGACCACGGAGTAGTCCATGGCGTCGCACAGAATGTCCTCGCCGATTCCCTCGACCTTGTAGACGTGGGGCGTGGGCATGGTCTTGGTGTAGAAGTAGTGGTAGTGGACCGAGCCGATGGGATCGACCCCCACGACCCGAATATGGGGCGCCTTCTTCTTGATGAACCGTCCGATGCCCGAGAGCGTGCCGCCGGTGCCGGCGCCGGCGACGACCGCGTCGAACTTGCCGCCGGTGTCCTCCCAGATCTCCGGGCCGGTGGAGAGTTCATGGGCCTCGATGTTGTCCTGGTTGTGGTATTGGTTGACGTAGAACGAGTTGGGCGTCTCGCGGGCGATCCGCTTGGCGGTTTCGACATAGTGCTGGGGGCTGTCGCCGGGCACATCCGTCGGTGTGATCACCACCTCGGCCCCGAAGGCCTTGAGCATGTTGACCTTCTCGATGGACATCTTGTCGGGCATGGTGAAGACGCAGCGGTAGCCCTTGACGCAGGCCCACATGGCCACGCCCTGGCCGGTGTTGCCGGAGGTGTTCTCGACGATGGTGCCGCCGGGCTTGATCTCGCCGCGCTGCTCGGCGCGGTTGAGAATGTGCACCGCCATCCGGTCCTTGATCGACCCGGTGGGGTTCATGTACTCGCACTTGACGAGGACTGTGGCGTCGTTGGGACCGACGACCTTGTTGAGTTTGACGAGCGGAGTGCGGCCGACCGCGGCGAGAATGTCGGGGTAGATGGTCATGGGGGAGGGTAGGTTGCGGGCCTGCGCGTCATTTGGCCCCGGACCCTCGCGAAGGGCGAAGCGCCCTCAGCCTACCGGAGTTCGCGGATGTGTCGCGAATAGTCCTCGCTGAACCGCATCACCCCTGCCCGCCAGGCGCGGCGCACCCCGCGCTTCCAGGCCCGGTGGGCCACGCTCGCCTCCCGTCCTTCGCGCGGAGAGACTATCAACCCGACGTATCTGGCCGCGTCGGGATCGTCCTTGAGTACGCCGATCGCCCAGCCGTGCTGCACGCTTCGCGCGTCGATGTGCATCCACGGCACCACGTCGCCGCGGAAGGTGGGTTCCACCGTTCCGGACGGCACCGGGACGATGCCGCGGAGAGTTACGCGTACCTTGGGAGATCGCTTTGCGTCCTCGCTCACGCGGTATTGTTCACGGGCCGCGAGGTCCGTGAGGCTCGCGGCCTCGGCGGCGTCAAGTGAATCGTCATCGTCGAACCTCAGCCGGCAACCCCCATACACGGATTGTTGGCCGTGGACATTGCTGGTGGATCGACCACCAAGTATGCTCAGGCGATGACCGTCCCGCCCACGAACGCCGACGCCGGGCGCAAGTGCCCCCGGTGCGGGTACGACATGTCGGGATCGATCACCGGGCGATGTCCCGAATGCGGCATGACGCCGAGCCCCTGGACCGATCGTTGGAAGCCCTGGTGCGCGGCGGCGGGGCTCGACCTCCTGATGTGGGGCATGCCACTCGTCGCGGCCGCGGTGATTCTCGCGAGCCTTGGCGACGCGCGCCTTGAGTTCTTCACGAAGCAAGCATTCCTGTACGGCGGCCTTCCCGCGGCCGTGTGCCTCGGTGGGTTGGTGCTCCTGTCGATCTCGGAAGGCAGGCACCGGGCCGCGGCCATCGGCGTTTCAGCGCTCGCGCTGGTGTGCCTGGCAGTCGCCGCGGACGGATTGCCGAACCGGTTCTGGATCGGGGTCGACGCCGCCGGATCGCCCACGCTCATGCTGGACGCGGGCGTCAAGGTGGCCGGGGGGTTCGCGCTCACGGCGGGAGTCATCGCCTGCTTCCTGGCCGGCATGTGCCTGCGGTCGCTGTCGCGCGAACTTGGAATCCGGATCGACATCGCGGTGTGGGCTTCCATCGGGCTCCTGGCCGGCGCCCTCGCGGTGACGCTGGGCGGCGATGTCCTGGCCGCGTGGAAGTCTCCGCCGCCGCCGCCCGGTTCAAAGCTCGCGCCCATCATCACCTTCCGACGCGACTTCTGGACGCAACTCGCCACGGGGCTGGGCTTCGCGACACTCTGGGTGACCATCGTGGCGATCCGGGCACGCGTGCGCTGGGACGTGGCGCGGGGCCCGCGATAGAAGTCGTATCCCTCAGTCGCCAGGACGCGCAGCGGCACGATGTCGAGCACGAAGCCGGGGAGCGAGCCGGAGGCGAGGCTGTCGCCCGTCGCATGCTGCTCCACCAGAAGTTCGCCGCGCCTCTGATGGCAACGAACCCGTGCGTTCGCCGGATCGATCACCCGGTATTCGCCGACGCCGAACTTCTCATAGTCGTCCTTCGTCGTCAGGTCGAAGGCCTTCGTGCTCGGAGAAAGCGCCTCGATGGCCAGGTCGGGCGGAGCCCGGGCATCACACCCGGCACAGCCCATGAAACCGCATCGCCACCAGAGTCTGGTCGTCATCCCGCGTCGGCCCGCCGCGGTGTTCGAACAGGGCCTTGTGGACCGAGTCCACCACGCAGTCGGGCTGGCCGGTGCAGCCGTGGAGCGCGGCGTCGAGTCGGTCGGTGCCGAACATGTCGCCGGTGATGTCGAAGGCCTCCGTGATTCCGTCGGTGTACAGCACGATGGTGTCGCTGGGCCGCAGCGTCACCGCGTGAGGCCGGCAGCCCAAGGGACGCATCACGCCCAGCGGCACGGAGGCCTCCGAGTCCATCGCGCGGATGGACCCGTCCAGGCCGCTCTTGAGCCGGGGCGGGGGGTGGCCGGCGTTGGCGAAGGTGAACGAACCCGCGACGGGGTCGAAGACGCCGAAGATGCCGGTGACGAAGGCGCCCTCAAGGTTGGCGTCCACCAGCCGCGCGTTCGCAAACTCCAGCACGTCGGCGGGGTTGGGCGGGCCCTCGCCTTCGCTGATGGGCGCGTACGCGTGCAGGATGGCGTGGAGCATGGCCATGATGGTGGCCGCGGCCGCGCCGTGCCCGGAAACATCCGCGATCAGCACGCCCCAGTGCTCCTGGGGCAGGCGGAAGAAGTCGTAGTAGTCCCCGCCCGCCAGTTCGCTGGGGATGTACGAGGTCGCGATCTCCAGGCCGGGGATGTCGGGCGTGCGGCTGGGCAGCAGTTGCTGCTGCACCCGCGCCACCTGATCGAACTGATCGCGAAGCCGCTCGTTAAGTTGCGAGATCATCGCGAACGAGTTGAGGTGGCGATTGGAGAGCGCCAGAAGGTTGCCGGTCATCAAGACCTTGGCGACGTGCTCGACCGTGTACTCCGCGGCCGGAGTCCGGGTAAACAGCAGAGCCCAGGAATCGACGATGTCACCCGCGAAGAGCGGGATGGCGATGCACGTGACGACGTCAGAAGGAACATCCCGGAGCAGCGGCTCGGAGGTCAGGTCCAGATCGGTGAAGATCCGCGGGGCGGGGCGTTCGATGAGCCGGCCGATGAGCCCGCCGGAGTGCACGGGCAGGCGCGCCAGGGCTTCGGGCGAACGGGGCACGGCCCCCGCCGGGACCCCGGAAGCCTCGCCGTTGGACGAGAGGGTAAAAAGCACGCGGTACGAGCCGGGCTTCTCGGGCTCCGGAAGGATTCCGACGTAGGAATCAATGCCGCGGTCCTCGCGGTAACTGGCGGCAAAGCGGGCCACGGCGTCCACGGAAGATGACGCGCTGGT
>UBJH01002028.1_pt1 | contig 13732 bp, 14 predicted proteins | sample 2193721 | NCBI WGS metagenome assembly UBJH01 (sample SAMEA4703186, study PRJEB27089) | metagenome | reverse complement strand
ACCGCGACCCACGCCGGATGGGATGGGCTGGACAGCTGCCGGTCGATGGCGCGATAGACGGTCCCCTGGCTGCCGGATCCGACCTGGCTGACAAGCTGGTACCGGCGTTCCCCGTTCGAGAGGAGCGATCCCAGTTCGTGGGGCAGCGTGAGGGCCGGGCGATCCTGGCGGCTCGGCGTTGACGATCCCAGGAGCGAGCTGAGAGCTTGGGCGGTCGAGATGGCATCTGACAGCTGTGGAAACTCCCGATGCAACTGCGCGACGATCCCGTCCCGGGGCTGCCCCTTGGCAAGCCGGGCATTGATCACCGCCTCGATTGCGGTATCCAGGAGCTCGGGCTCCTTCCGAACCGTCTCGATGGATACGTACTCCGCGAGGTCAACCGTCACTCCCCGGGCCAGCCTCAGCTGGGCATCACCCGCGATCAGGTCGGCGATCACGTCGAGGTCGGTGATCTCGTGCTCGGTCAGCAGGGTCTGCAGCGGCCTGGCTCGGCCCGTGTCGTAGAGCCCGGCGAGTGATTCGAACAGCGAGGGTGGTGCGAGGATCATGCCGCGGCCTCCGATTCGAGAACGTCCCTGAGCTGCTGGCGGATCGAGTGCCAACGGAACCGCACCGCGCCCTCCGCCAAGCCGACCGCGTTGCCGATTTCGGCGTGGCTGTGCCCGTTGAGCCAGAGGATGGTGATCTCGCGGTTCTTGTCGTCGGGAAGCGATTCGATGAGATGCCAGAGCCGTGATTCGGCCTCGCGGTCGTGCATCACGTGCCGGCCGAGCGCTTCGGCGAGCGGCTGGTCGTCCGCGGGCACCTCGTGCAAGCGTGTGATCAGGCGGGCCCGGTCCACCGTGGCATTCCTGATGATGACCTTGAGCAGCTTCCAGAACTGCGACTCCGATACCGCCCTGAGATCTCCGGCGGCGACCACCGCATCCAACCGCCGCGCTACGGAAGACCACAGCTCCTCGGTGTCGGTGAGCTTGCGCAGCGGGGCCCGCAGGTTCTTGCGGCACCGCTGGCGGACCACCCCGCCGTAGCGCGACAGGAATGTCCCCGTTGCCTCCCGGTCTCCGCGGCGCATGCGGTCGATCAGAGCGGCCGCCGCCTCGTCGCCGGGTGCCAGCCCGGCGCCCTCCGGGCTCGTTGCTCGCTCGTGCATTATTTCACCCCACATTTTCCACAAACTTGTGTCGATCGCTAACGAAAGCGGCGCGACCACCGCCGAACCCCTGGACGACCGGCCCGAACCCCCGGCCGACTCCAGGAGAACCCGCCCGTGAACCTAAAGAAGTTTATGGCCGCCGCAGGCGGCGTGGTAATGTTCTGCGCTTATGTCGGAACTCCAGCCGTGCCCGCCCGGGCGGAAGCTCCTCCCCCGGTCGCATTTCCTGATCCGGAGGATCCCGACGCGTGGTCCGAATCGCTCCTCTTGCTCCTGCAGTGCCTGTGCCTGATCCTGAACTGTGGTCAGTCGGGGAGTACGGTGCAAGAACAGGCCATCGCGCAGGTGGAGAACTGGGTCAATACCTATGCGTCCGGGGGTGTTCGGCAGGATCTCTCCCCGGAGGAACAAGGGGAGGCGGTCGACCAAGTCGAGGCCATCAGGGCAAAAGTCCTTCTCGACCCGGGCGTTCTCCCGCCGGCGTTGAGCGCGCAGTTTCTTGAGACGCTCGACAGCATCGCTACGGACTTGACGGCCGGGTGAATGCCATGGGCTCCGAACTCGACGCGAGAGGCCCGGGAACCGACGCGGTGGATGCTCGCATCCGCGATGCCCTGCGCGAGTTCAAAGACGGTCGTAGCAACAAGGTGGTGGCCGCGGCGCTGAACGTCGGTCACGAGAACCTGAGGCGAGTGCTCGCCGGTAAGGTGGCGTCCATGCGGATTCTTCTGGCGTTGGTCGAACAGGCTGGGTACAACCCGGGCTGGCTCCTCACCGGGCAAGGTCCCAGGAGAGTCCGGGAGGTGGCCTCGTGGCAACTTCGCATGGCACGCACGCAGGATCTTTTCCGAGCCTTGGCGGATCAGTTGGAGGGAATCGACGGCGCCGGAATCACGGTTCCGCGTGGATTCTCCGCGCAGGTGAGAGCGGTCTCCAAACGCCGGTGGTAGAGCTCGGCACTCGGCTGGCCCACCGCGTCAGAGTCCCAGAGGGCGGGCGGAATGCTCGGCGTGGAAGGCGAATGCACGGGCCGTCGGTGGTGCATTACACTCTCCTCATGTCTGGCGAACGGAACAGGCTTGGCGATGCGGTGCTCGAACGACTGCGTAGGCGGAAGATGTTGGCGATCAGGATCGAGAGCACACTCCCACCGAGCGTGCTCCAATGGCGCCTCCACGCCAGATCGCCGAGCGGTGAACTCTGGGTCGCCGAGCACGAGGACTACGACAAGGCCGCGTGCATCCTGGCCGAGATGGTGGGGTTCAAGCTGAAGCAACGGTGAGCTTCGCGGAGCCACCACACAGATTCGAGTGGATTCGTGTGAGGGATGTGGATTTGGGAAGCTCCCTCGCAATTCACGGTAGTAGGTGCTTCACTCATCCCGACGCCACCGTTGGCGGGGCATGGTCGCTGCATTGCGCTTCAAAGGTCAGGCTGGGCCGTAAGTACCTGTCCACAAGCGCGGCCAACCGAGCAGATTGGACACCGGCGACCATTACCCTCACACAAATCTGCGCGGCGCCGGCCGGCCTGGGCACGCTTCGCGAGCGACTGCTAGACTGATTGCTCAGGTTTCGTGGGCGCGGTGCGCTGACCAAGTCCGGTGTCCGGGACCCTCGGGGGTAGCCGATGTCGAGTCCATCGTGCGCGATGACGTGGCCAGCCCTGGCTGTACGCCGACTGCCGATGTTCGCGCTGGTGTTGCTTTCGCTGGTGCCCGTTGCGAGGGCGGACTACCTCGTTGTCGACCGCCGAGTCTCTGTCAAGCGCGGCCCTTCCGCGGCGGCTGAGCCGGCCCGCAGGGTCCAGCCGGGGCAGATCCTTGCTCTCGCGGCCAGCGACCTGACCGACAACTACTTCCAGGTAGCCTTCCCGCCCGGACAGATAAGCTGGATCTACAAGGGATTCGTTACCCGACACGCCGGTGAACCGCCCGCCGACTCCGCCCTTCCGGTCGGCACGCTGAAAGTCCACATTCTCAACATCGGTCAGGGCGACGCGATCCTGATCGTGTGCCCGGACGGGGACCATCAGCTCTTGATCGACACGGGCGACACCCGGTACCCAGGAGCGACCCAATCGTTCAAGAACGCGCTCACCGAGCTTCAGGCGCAGGACGACGTCATCGAGATCGCGGTAGCCTCGCACCCCCATTCGGATCACATCGGGAATATGGAGTGGCTGCTCCGCCAGTACACGGTCGGGCTCTATGTCGACAACGGGCAGACATACGACAGTGCCACCTACCGCCACGTCGAGAAGGCGTTGACCGATCGCGGCGTCCGCCGGGAGCGTGTCGAAGCGTCCCTGCCCAGTATCGATTTCTGCCCCCTCGAGGATGTTTCGGCAATCATCCTCAAGCCCGCGGGGTTCGGGACATTGTCCGATCCCAACGACCGGTCAGTGATCGTGCGCGTGGACCACGGGGAGGACAGTTTTCTGTTCGTGGGTGACGCGGAACTGGAGGAAGAGGAGCAACTCCTGCACGACGCCGCGACCCGCGCACGCCTGGACTGCGATTTCCTGAAGGTCGGCCACCACGCCTCGGATACGTCATCCGGACAGGCCTTTCTGGATGCGGTCACCCCCGACATCGCGGCGTTCTCCGCCGGACTGCCGGGGATCAGCACGAACGCCGGCTACATGCACCCCCGTCGCAGCACCATCGAACGGCTGCTGAAGTACGTTCACACGTTGCCGGGGCCGCCGCGCCGCTTGCAGACCTACGACGCCAAGGCGAAGCTGTGGACTTCCACTGAGATCGCAGGCGCCCTGTACGGAACTCCCCTAGATGGAGAGCTTGTCTTCGAGAGCACGGGGAACGGGATCCTTCCTCCCCCAGTCCGCTGATCTAGACCTTCGCCCGCGAGCGTCACATGCCCCGAAACCTCATCATCTGCTGCGACGGCACGGGAAACCAGATCAGCACCGATCCCTCAAACGTCATGCGCCTTTGGAGCACGCTCGAACTCGACCAGACGCAGATCGGCTTCTACGACCCGGGGGTGGGCACGCTTGGCGATCCCCGGATCCTCACGCCGTTACGAAAGCAGCTCCGCAAGCGTCTCGACGGGGCGATCGGATACTCCATCCGGGACAACTTCATCGAGGCGTATTCCTTCATCGCCCGCCATTACCAGGACACCGACCGACTCTTCCTCTTCGGCTTCAGCCGCGGCGCGTACACCGCCCGCGCCATCGCCGGCGCGATTCACCTGTTCGGGCTCACACGCCCCGAGCATGAGAACCTCGCGCCGTACGTATGGCGGACCTACAGCAACGACGACGGGGACGAGGATTCCAAGACCCTCTTCGAAACCGCGGCCCGGTTTCATAAACGGTTCACACGGAAGGTCCCGATTCACTTCGTGGGTGTCTGGGACACGGTGAGCTCCTTCGGCCTTGTCACGCACTTCCGCACGCTGCCCCACACGCGGGACAATCCCTCGGTGGCGCACGTGCGGCATGCGGTCTCCATCGACGAGCACCGGGCCTGCTTCCGGGCCAATCACAGCGATCCCTCTGTGCCTGGTCAGACGTGCAAAGAAGTCTGGTTCGCGGGCGTGCACTCCGACATCGGCGGGGGGTATCCGGAGCGTCATTCGGGCCTTGCGAAGATCGCACTGCGATGGATGTTGCGTGAGGCGCACGCCGCTGGCCTTCGGATCAGCGAGGATCGCTACCACGAAGTGCTCAAGGACCCGGGCCCTGACCCATCGGCGGAACAGCACGAATCTCTCGACGGCTGGTGGCGGCTCTTGGAGTTTCTGCCCCAGCGCCGTTGGAATCACGCCAAGCGACGCCTCGCCTGGCATCTCCCCAGCTTCTTCCGCCGGCGACCCATGTGCTCACGCGAGCGCCCGGTGCCCACCGTTCACGAGTCCGTCCGCGACCGCATCGGGGCCGGCAGCTACCGGCCGCGCAACATGACCGCCAATGTCAACTGGGAACCCAGCGGTGCCGACCCTTTTCCCATGGCCAGTTCGGCCCCCGCAACACTCCCGAGTCCTGCCTGAGGTTTCTCACCATGCCCGAAGAGCCCACCACACGGAAAGAACCGAAGGCCCCCACGGATGCTTCGGAGCGCAGCAAGCGCCGCTCGCGCCTGCTGGCCGAGAGCCAGCCCGCCGATCCGATGGAGCAACTCCGCGAGTTTCTCCGCGCCGTTCATGTGATGAAGCTCTACGCGTCGGCCAAGGGAATCGCGATCCCGCAGGCCGCCCGCACCAGCATCAGCGCGCTTGCTCCCATCGAGGCGGCCGTCGCCCGGATCAAGGAGGGGGAACCGGTGACCATGCTCGCGGATCGCAGCCTGGAGGGCGCGCTCGATACCGCGATGGCCGCACACTCCGCGCTCGTCGAACTGGTCGCCCCAGCCACCCCTGATTCGATTATCTACACTCGCCCGCCCACGGGATTCGGCGACTTCGTCAAGCACCAGCGCATTCTCGCGGTGCTGCTGTTCGTATCGCTCATCGCGATCGTGGGCTTCATCGGGTGCCTGATCTTGAAGGATCGCTTTGCCGAAGGGCCGAAACAGCTGCGCGGATTGTGGAGCCAGGTCGACGCCTTCGAGAGCCGCTTGCGAGACCTTGAGAACCTCCCCGCAAGCTCCGACATTCTGGTCCAGGAAACTCAGAAGATCGTCGTCGACCTCGAGCACCGCGGCAACGAGTTGGCGGCGTCGACCGCCGGCGGGAGCCTCCCGCCTTGGCCGCAGACTGATATTACCCAAGCGCTTACCCAGATCAGCGAGCGGCCCACGGGCGCCCCGGCGCCCATCGCGGCCGCACGCAAGCAGATCGCGACATTCCGAGATCGAGTGGGCGGCATCAACGCCAAGTCCGGCTGGGGGTTGTTCTGTGACCAACTGACCAACCTGTTCGCCGCGATGCTCGGTGCCGCGTTCTACACGCTGTACACCGCCAATCGCTACATAGTCGAGCGCACCTTCGACCGGGCGTACACGACGCACTACATCGTTCGATTCGTGCTCGGCATCGTGGCCGGCGTGATCCTTGCGAACTTCGGAGACTATCTGCTCACGGACAGGACAGCCGGTGGAGCCAATGCGGCGAAACCCGGCGGCCCTCCCAGCGAGGCGGCTGTCACGCTTACTCAATCCGTCCTGGCGTTGATCGGCGGGTACTCCGCGGACGCGGTCAATGCGATCTTCACCCGCGTGGCGGAGACATTGACCACCCTGGTGCGCGGCGATACCGGGCAGCGGGTCCGCGAGGAGGCCAAGGTCGAAGTCAAGAAGGCAGAAGCCAAGGCCAAGCAAAGAGAGGAAGTGGCCAAGGGGCAGGTCGACGAGTCCAAGCGGGCCGAGAAGGCCCGATTGGAAGAGGTGTTGGCCCAGGCGACCAGGAGCAAAGCTCATCCAGACGTTTTCGCGTCCATTCAAGCGCGACTTCGTGACCTTGGCGGATGAAAGCGTCGCGATGCGTAGGCTGCGCCGGCTCGGGCATGGCGTCCACGGTATAGGAACCACGCGGTTCCACTATGGCCGCTTGCGTTTCAAATGACCCCATCCCCACCGAGCGTTAGTCTGCGGCCCTGCGGATCGCCCCTTTGTCGCCGAGATGTGACCTTGCCAAAGGCACGCATTCACGCTATCCTATAGACTATCGGATCTCCTCCGAAATTGACTGCTGCGGGAGCCGCTACTCCTTACCTCGTGCACGGGAGCATAGACGTGAAAAACGTTCCGCGACTCCCTCTTACCGAACGCGTTGCTCGCGCACCCAAGTCGTCTGCATTGCGTTCCATCAGCCTTGTGCATATCAATCACCTTGTCGATGATGTACTGCTGCTCAATTCGCTCTTGGAGCCGCTAGTCGCAGAGCTAATATTCGTGCCCGTGCCCTATTCGACCCGCAAGGCACCCAGTCCGACCGGATATCACGTGGTTACTCCTACCACCCACGATAACCTGCAGGTGGCGATGGCCAACGCGGTCCAATCAGCAATACGGCTCATTGCTGAGGGAACCAAGAACGATGCGATCCTCCTCTCAGACGGCGGTTACCAGTTTGTACGAGGCGACCTAGTGCCCCTCGCCGAGACCCATCGAGTGAACATTCTTGGCACTGTCGAGCAAACCGTAGCTGGCTTGCGAACGGCGAGGCGGTTTGCAGAATCAACCGGCGGCTTTCCTCACCCAGTGTTGTCAGTGGCGAGGTCCATCGTCAAGACCAGATTTGAAAACCACTACATTGCCGACCGGATTGTCGAGGAGATGTCGCTTTTATTGTATGCGTCCGATCAATTCGTATCGCATAGAAGCGCTGTTTTACTCGGTTATGGCATCTTGGGAAGAGCCCTAGCACACCGACTGCGCGCCCAGCATTGCGATGTCACTGTATTTGAGCCCAACGATCAGGTGAGGCAGGCTGCGGCGGCAGACGGCTTTCAGACGATCACAGAAATGTCAGCTATGCAGTTCGATTGCGAACCGATCGTCGTGGGTGCCTCCGGTCATCGATCATTTGGTGAGCGAGCCTTTTCGCAGTTTCTGGCAAGTTCGGCCAAGACCCTCACAATCGTCAGCGCGTCCTCTGCGCGCACGGAATTTGCTGACATACTTCTTCCCTTAGAGAACGAGCCACACGTTGAGTTGCGCGGTCTTGGCGTCGAGCGTTGTGATTTCGGTACTGAGTACACCTTTGACTTCCAAGGGGTGTCTCGCCGGGTCGTGTGCATAGCTGATGGTCTCCCGGTCAATTTCTTTCGGGCTGCAAGCGAAAGCTTGCCTTGCAGCATTATCGACCTGGTGAATGCTGAACTGGTGTCATTGGTCACTGGTCTAGCCAACGAGGCCAGTACGCTTGAGCCGAGAATTCACCTGCTGGGACATGGAATGCCCGCGAGCGTCACCGTGGATGAGCGCCGCCTCTTTCAGCAATGGTGTGAGGAGCATGCCGCGGCTGCGCGGATCGTAAAGCGGGGTGGCTTGGACGCCATGGGAATACATCCTTGCGAATCCCTGCTGAGCGCTGCACTGCTCGCGCCGCTCGCCGGCGATTCAGGGAGTTCATAATGGCGTTAATGTCGCAACCAAAGACCGTTCTCGTGTCCCGGGAAGGCGTTCCGATCTATTGTTTCGGGCATCCCCGGAAACGATGGGTCCTGTGGCATATTACTAGCGGGTGCAATCTGGAGTGCGTATATTGCTATGGGTCGTTTGAAGGGGGTTCTTATAAAAAGAACTATCGCAGCGATAGGGACCTGCCGTTGGCAACGATGCTGACGGTTGCAGATGATGTAGCGAGCCTTGGCTTTACGCACGTACACATTAACGGCGGAGAGCCGCTCCTTCGACGAGAGACATGGAATGTCGCGGACAGGTTGAGGGCCCATGGCTTGCAAGTATGGGTGCTGACCAACGGTACCGTGGTGTCTCGGGAGATTCAGGGCTATTTTGAATCCGGTTGCCTGGATTGCCTCGCCTTTTCAATCGACTCGATTCGCCCTGAGTACGGGAACGCCGTGCGAGAAAAGACCGAGATGGTATTGAAGAACATTCCGCTCTTCGCACGGTGGAAAGCACAAGCCGGAATCGCCACTCGGCTGGGAGCCTACGTTGTCTTGACTCGAAAGAATCTCGATCACGTATCTGAACTGATTCAGTGGCTAGTCGAGATAGGCGTTCAGTACGTGAATATGCAGACGGTGCATCTCCCGATCGGACATCCTGATAGATCAGAGTTGATGCTGACTTCAGATTGCACAGAGCGAGTCTTATCGGTTCTCGACATACTGGAGCGCAGCCGCGGCCGCATTGAGACTTCATCGGACGCGCTGCTGAACCTCACGCGATCACTCATTCAGCACGGAGGAGGTGCAGTGAACTCGTGCTTTGCTGAGGAGGGGAATTACCTGTACCTGAGTCCTGACGGAAGCGTGCATGGCTGTCCGTCGAAGCCACCAATGGCAAACGCTGCGTGGGGGAACGTAAGAAAGGAGAATCTGAGAGATATCATTACGGCCCGCAGAAGCAAAACGCCTGCGAGGTGTCCACACGTTTCTCTTGATTGCCTGGGCATGTATGAAATGGCGTTTCAGGCAGCAAATCCATAGTACTGATGCTAGAGGAGTAACGAAGCCATGGACCATTCAGCAATCGTCGCCGCGTTGGTCAACTATTCGTTGAGGGCAGCATGGCAAGTAGTCCCGAAAATCGGCGAAAGCGCGTACAGGCTTCTGACACTTCTCAACAAGACCATTCTGGACCATGTGGCCTCGCGGGGTGAGTCAGGCGCAGTGCTAGCAGATGAGTTTCGAAAGGATCCTCGTACGTATGAAAGTCCGATGGCAAAGCTGGTTGCGGCGGCATTGGCTGATGACGAGGGCCTGGCGAAAGAGGTAAAGCGCATTATCGGAGAATACAACCGGGCGGTCTCCCCAGGGCAGGATGGCGATAACCATCGCATCGATGTTTCGGGGAGGATCAACGCAGTTGGCAGCGCGTTTGGCGGGGGGTCGGTCTCGGCCGGCGGAGACATTGTGGGTGGCTCCAAAGCATAGTGGCCAGGGAATGCAGACTGTCATCGCTAACCGTTTTCGGCTGAGTGAGGAATGCTTCACCCCATCATTCGGAGAAGCAAGACTTGGTTATGATGTTGTGCAAGAGCAGCGCGTTTGTGTATGGCTGGTTCCATTCAGGCGAAGGCATCTAGCTAGCCATTTCATGCGTGAGGTTCTCTCCCATGCGCAGATGGCTCGAGAGTGCGTTCCGTGCGTGAGGGCGGTCGGGATCGACGAGAGAACCCGTGTGTGCTATGTGGCAATGGATGTCATCTCAGGCCGACCGTTGTCTGAAATGCCTCCCACGACGATTGCGGAAGTGGCGAGAACGGGTATTGCTATCATGGCTTGCGTCGCAGGACTTCACGGTATTGGGCAGGTGCATGGGCGGTTGTGTCCATCCAATGTGCTACATAGTGTAGGAGGGATGCAATTGTTCGGCCTCGACCTACACGGTATTCAGTTGGTGTCGGAGGTAAACGCCTACGATCGGGGTTATCTATCACAGGAACAGCTCGCAGGCAAAGAGCCGGGAGCGTCATGCGATTGGCATGCGGTCGCCAAGTGCATACAATGGCTTGTCGGCAGAGTACCACCTGAAGCTAATGCGATTGCGGTCTTGCAGTTGGAGTCCGAGGTCTCCAACGTGCTTGCGTCTGATCCACGTAGCAGAGCAGAGAAGATGGCCGCTGTCAGGGGGCGGTTGGAGGCGCTCAATCATGATGCGTGATGACGCCAATACGCAGACGTTGTTATCACTACGGCATCGGGTGGACATCTTGGCCCGCTTCGATCTGCGCGATGAGTTGGCTGAGGAGATACTGCTTGCTGCGGATACCAGGGGGCGTGACCGGGCCAGCGCGGGCACAGTGTCCAGCGAAACCAAATCCGGTATGGAGCACACAGTCAGAATGGTCGGTAGCGTGGCGGGTTCCGGGCGCGTGAGCGTGGGTGGACACATAGTTGGCGGCGATCTTAATATGTGTGGTAATGCATCCGTAAATCCAAACGATGCAAAGCGTACCTACTTCGAACACATTATGAGTTCCTGCGCAGGGTTGGAGGACCGATGGGAAGCTGCGACAGGTGCGCCTATGATGGACATAACTCTTCTGGATACCTTTGTACCGCCGAATGTGATCGATCGGGTGGCATTTGGTGAAGATCGACTAGGCGGGCGGCATCGAGTTCGGCTCGAAGACATTGAAGCCAGCGGAGTGGAGGTTGTAGGCGGCTGGGAAGTGGTCCCTATGTCTGTAGTGGAGTATTTGCGGGAGCATAGGTCAGCAGTTATATGCGGTGAGCCTGGAATGGGAAAGACCTCCTTACTGAAGCACATCGCAATGATGAGGTTGTTGAGAGAAGTATCAGGCGATGTCAACCTCCCGGCGCTGCAGGGACTGATACCGATTATGGTATCGGCAGGGCGGTTTGTGGGGAGTAATCATTTCAGTCGTAGCGCGAGTGCGCTGTGGAAGTTTATTGGGGATGAACTAGAGCTATTTCCAGGGCTTCGTCCGGTAATTGAAGACGCCGCCACGAGAGGGGGTTTATGTATTGCTATTGATGATCTGCATGCTGTCGCAGACCCGAAGGCGCAAGTCACGATGGCGCAAGCGATTATCGAGCTGAGTCGATCCTTTCCTGCCAGTCAAGTCGTGGTTGTGTCGCGAAGCCTTAGAGCAGTGGTTCGACAGCTCTTCGTCAATGCGAGATTTGCGATAACGGAGCTCATGCCCTTCAGCATTGAGCAAGCCAAGGCCATGGTGGTGCTCTGCGAGGGGCTGGGTATCGGCGGTGGGAGCGCAAGGCAACTCGAACTGCTGAATGAAATAGTCGGGATGCGGGACCTCCAGGAGGCGTGGTCGTGTCCGGGGGTGTGGATGCAATGCGTGGTTCGATGCCTGGCGGGGCGCGGTGTCCCCGAGGATCCTCGGCATCTGCATGCCAATGTGGTCACGGATGCGATTGCTCGCTGGCTGTCGGATGACAATGAGCTTGGGTCGCTGAAGGCGTACGTTGGAATACCCTACCTGCGGAAACAAGATATGGAGGAATGTCTAGCTGCCGCTGCGCATAGAGCGTTTGAGGCGCACGGTGGGTGCAGTATCTCGAAGGCCGAGCTAATGGATGTCATTGCGCCGTACCTCGGAGGCGACTGTGGCAAAGCGCAGCGATTGTGCGACTACGTGGATGTCAATGCCGGAGTTCTACGGAGAGTCGACGGGAGGTACGAGTTTCCGCAGCGTCTCCAGGAGTACCTGGTTGGGAAGTGGCTGGCCAGTCAACCGGATTTCCCTTCAGCAGCAGCAGACCTATTGGTCGCCGAGCCCGAGAAGTGGGGAAGGGCATTGGAGCGGGCATTGCAGGTCGTCACTCCAGAGGTCGGGATTCTGGCCGTGGAAATGGTTGGCGACATGGTGGAGATGCGCGAAGGGCAGTCGCAGCGGGCATTGGTTGCTGCTGCTAGCGGGCTTGTTCGACTGCACCAGCGGTTGAAACACTCTCGACCGCACCAAACTCGAGTGACCGAGCGAATCGCGCAGGGCTTGGTGCGGCTGCTGGGATCAACTTCTGAGGAGTGGCGCTTGCGGGTGGAAGCCGGTAACGTGCTGGGGCGTTTGGGGGACGTCCGAGAAGGGGTGCTGAGTGAGCTTCCGGCCCTTGCGAGGATTCCCGACGGGGTCGTGTGGCTCGATCCTGACAGTAGCGGGGCAGAGACAGAAGGGTTTAAGTACGCGGTGAAGTATGATTATTGGATGAATCGTTACCTTGTGACCCAGGCCCAATACTACCTGTTTCTCCAGGAGAATGCGGATCACCCCATGCCAGTTGGTGATCGAAGCTACGGTTGGATGCAGGGAAAGTACCCGAGCGGACTGGCGAACCACCCGGTTGTCCTTGTGTCGTGGTACGACGCGGTCGCGTATTGTGAGTGGATTACAGTACGATGGCGACTTGCTGGTATTGTACCAGCTGGATACGTGGCGCGACTTCCAACTGAGCCTGAATGGCTTTTGGCAGCACGGGGGGCAGTGACCCTTCCGAACGGCGTGGCCAACAGGTGGCCGAGGCGGGCGTATCCTTGGGGCGAACTTGCGGACCCCGAATGCGGTAATCTCGCGGAGGGAGGCGAGCACCGAGTATATGGCACTACCCCTGTTGGCGCCTATCCGAAGGGAGCGTCACCCTATGGTGTCTACGATATGGCCGGTAACGTTATGGAATGGCAGAATACGTCGTGGGGCAGCTTTGATGTTCAGGAGGTCGGATTCATTAGCCGGTACGATCTTGAGGATGGAAGAGAAGCTCGAGATGCAAAGGGGTTACGAAGACTGCGCGGAGGATCCTGGTTGTTCGCCGAGCGTGATGCCAAGTGCGCGTGCAGACTTGACCCGTCGAAAGGATTTCCAGACGTAGGGTTTAGAGTTGTCATTGCTCCCGCCCTTTAATACTATGAGGAACACCCATGCGAGTTATTTCCAAGAATGACGTGAAGAGGCCATTCGTGGCTCCATTGGGGGAGCAGATATTTGAGATGATAGGACGGCCTCTCGAACTGGGCGGTACTACCAAGCACAGCTTTGTGCACGTCGTGATTCCTGCCAAAAAGTCCTCGGCAGCGCACTATCACAAGGTGTCGGAGGAAACATACTACGTTCTGAGTGGTCGTGCGCGAATGGCAATTGATGGGAAGACGTTCCAACTCATACCTGGTCAAGCGTGCTTGATCATGCCGATGGAGATTCATCAGATTTTCAACGACGAGGAGGAAGACCTTCACTTCCTGACGATTAGTGCGCCGGCGTGGGTGCCGGAAGACTCTCATTATGTTGAGGAATGAGCATTGAAATAGTGCATTTGCGACTACGCGCCGGAGGTAGAGACTCCAAGCATGCGCGCATTCCTCGGAGCGAAAGTCAGCGTCTTGCAGATTGGAGAGCGTTCCATGAACCGCATCTTGTCGATTGCGTGGCGGCGGCGAAGATCTCGTGCATGAGCACATTCGAATCGACGGGGGCACGGTGGGCTGGGATCGTTCGG
>UBJH01003334.1_pt1 | contig 13805 bp, 7 predicted proteins | sample 2193721 | NCBI WGS metagenome assembly UBJH01 (sample SAMEA4703186, study PRJEB27089) | metagenome | reverse complement strand
TGGGTGGGTCGATGGTTCCGGCGGAGAGCATGTTGAAGTTCGTCGCGGCTTCGCGGCACGCGCACGTTCCCCGGTCAGCGGTGAAGCTTGCGGCTTTCTCGGTGTCGGCTCCCGCCGCCGCCGAGTAGGTGACGCTGGAGGTTACGTAGCTCGAGCCGTCGCCCTCGCCGCCGTCGCTTCCGCCGTGGATCAGTGTAATCGTTGGGAAATTGTTTCCGCCGGTGCGTTCGAGGCTCGCCGTGTTGTTCACGAAGGGTGCTTCAACGGGGCCAGTTGTCGATGTGCGCTTGTTGCCGGTGAGCACGCCAGCCGCGTCCATGTGGAGGTCGTACATCGTGCCTGGGTTGGGCTCTTCGAGCGTGTTGGCCGTGCCCGTTGACGTGTACGTTGTCGAATCCTGCGACGCGGCTATCACCACGCCGGTGTGCATTCTTCCGTGCGGGAGTTCAACAACACCGATCATCTGGCCGTCCTGGGCGATGTCGTGGTTGTCGCCGCCGTCTTTGCTGATGACAATCGCGTTGCTTGGCCCGCTGGCGTAAGGTTCGCGGATCACCGTTGGACGCGGCCCGTCGAAGAACACGACATTTACGGTGGGCACGCCGGGAGCCGGGATCGATTCATCGAGGCCCCTGTTGTAGCTCTTGAGATAACACAGGTTTTCCCACAGCGTGAGCGCGGTGATGCTTTGGTTGCCGTGGGTTCCGAACTTGGCTTTGGGTTGAGCGATCAGGCCGATGCTTCCGTTGGCGGTCAGGCTTGGCTGGTTCTGGCCGTCGATCCACACGCCGTAGCCTTGGCCCGCGCGGATGCCGATGTTGTGGCGGCCCGCCGTTGTCGGCGTCACGAACAAGTTGCCCAGCAGCGTGGGGCCTGCCGTGTCCCAGAGTTCGTAGTGAATGCCGAAGATGCGCAGTTCGAAGCGGTCGTAGGCGATGAAGCCGAGGTATTCGTCAGTGCCCACGTCGGGGATTGTGATGTCGAAGTCAAAATAATGGCTCTCGTTCGTGATCGTGATCGGGCGGCGGATTCTTGAATCCCACTGTGCGCGCTGATCGGTCTGGCCGGGCGCCGGCGCGTCAACGCTGGTGATGCCGCCATTCACATATTCGATGGCGTTGCCGTCGCCGTCGGCGTCCACGTTGATGTCCACGGAGAAGCGTGTGTCCATCACGTCGCGGCGCGAGAGTTCCCAGTAGCTTTCGGCGTAGACCCTTCTTCCGAAGGCGTCCTCGCGGTACTTGGCCAAGAGTCCTTCGCTCGCGGCTTCGCCGTCGGACTTGCGCCAGACGCGGCGGAGCTGGTTGTTGTAGCTGTAGCGGAACTGGCGCGTGCCGTCGCTCAGTACGTTGCGATTGTTGTCGTACGTGAGCGAGGTCTGGCCGATCACGGTGTAGTTGTGCCGCGAGCCCTGGCCGTCGCCCGCTGGGTTGTCGGGATCTTTTGACGTGTCTTCGGTGTTGTCGTAATGGGTCTTCTGCGTGGGCCCGTTCAAACTCTCGTCAAAGCTGCCGGGCAGCGGGCTGGTGCGCGACGGTGAACCTCTGTACCAGTTCACGCGCTGGCGCGTGCCCGTGACGCGGCGGCCGTAGATCACGCGGTCGCTGGCCGTCACGTTGTTGCTATCGATGTTGCTCCAGTTCAACGAGCTCAGGTTGATGGGCGAGCCGGGCGTGTCGCTGGTGGCGTTATAGATGGCCTTTTCGAGCTGGTTGTCGCTGGAGTAGAAATAGAAATCCATCTCATCGGGCGTGGTACTGGCCTTGGCCACGCCGCCCGCGAAATCCTGCTCGTGCCAGCGGGCCTCGTAGAGCATCATGGAGTTCTGGTCATAGGCGTAGTCATAGCGACCGAGCAGGCGCGTCTTGCCCGCACCGAGCTGGAAGTCATCGCGGAAGTGGCGCACGCTCGTGAGGCGCAAAAGGTCATCGCGCTCGAACTCGGACACGATGGGCACCACCATGGTCCCAGCGAACGTGGGCTGGTTCATGTATTTAATGTGCTTGCTGTGCAGCAAGCCGCCGCCGAGGTACTTGTACTCGGAGAGCACATTGGCGCTCAGGAAACCGCCGCTGCCGTTGCCATATTCCAGCCAGGTCTTGCTGGGGCGGTGCTTGCGGTCGAACTCCCAAGTGGTGCGCGTGACATCGCCGGGGTTGCGGCGCGAGAAGCGCCGGCCGGATTCGTCGAATTGGGAAATCACGTCGCCTTGCTCGGTCAGCGCCGGCTGGCTCGGGTGCGCGCGCAACACGCGCTGGCGCTGCCACTCCAGGCCACCGAGCGTATTGAACAGACTGTTCGTGTCGGTCAGCGTTCCCGTGCCGTCGTGGGTTTCGCCAAAAGCCGCGCGGTACAGGCCGTCATAGAGATAGCTCAGGCCGGTTTCGCCTTCGATATTCCAGGGGTTGCCCGCCTGCGGCGCGCCCGTTTCCGAGAGCAACTGATCGTTCTCGTCGTAGGCGTAAGTGCGCGTGGTGTTGTTTTCGTCGAGCAGGTTGAGCAGGTTCGAGTTGCCGTCATAGGTGCTTGAGCCCGACCAGAAATTCGTGCCGGGATACTGCGAGATGCTGTGCGAAGTCCCCGCGCTGGATTTCAGGGGCGTGCCCGAGCCGCCGTCGGCGTGCTGGGTTTGCAGCCAGCGGCCGGCCATGTCATAGCGCATGGTGGTGCGGTTGCCCGTGGCGTCGATGGCTTCGAGCGTGTTGGAGTTCTTGTCGTACACGATCTTGCTCGCCAGCGTGCGCGTGGCCCAACTGACGTAGCCGGTGCCCGCGTCGATGTCGCGCTGCGTGATGTAGGCGCGCGTGCGATTGGCGCGGCCCAGCAGGTCAAACTCCGTGCGGCGCACCTGGCCCTTGCGATCGGTGGATTCGATCAGCTGCGAGCGCGAGTCATACTTGAAGCTGCGGATCAATGTTTGGCCGGTGCCGAGCGTGATCCAGTCCGAGGAAAGGCGGTTGATTTCATCGAAGGAGAAATGCGTGGTGACGTCCTTGGCCGGGCTGCCGGGGTTGCTATCGTCATAAAGCACGGCGCGCACGCTCGTGGTGTTGCCATTGGCGTCATAGCCGTATTCGTCGAAGTTGTCGGCGCCGCCCGCGCCGTCGCGGTCGTCGGTCACGCGCGAGAGGCGGTTGAAGGCGTCATAACTGTAAACCGTGGGGTAGCGCAAATCGCCCTCGGTGAAATCGATCAGGCCGTTAGCCTTGAACTTCACGCGCGAGGTGCTCCAGCCGTCGCTTGCTCCGCCAGGCGGCGTTTCATAGCTGGAATAGCCCTGATTGTTGCCGTCCCAGGTCTTGGCGCTGACGCGTGAGAAATACGCGCGGCCAAGATTGTCAAAACGCGTTTCGGCGCGACCCAACTCAGCGGTCACGAATGAGAAAGTATCCGAGCCCCAGTTGTAATTGCGCTTCTTAGCAGTGCGCACGCTCAGCGTGACGTTGCTGGCGCGGTCATAGGTGAACACGGTGTAGTTGGGCGTGGCGAGGCGGTCTTCGGCCTTGTAGATGCGGTCAAAGGCATCGAAGTAATAGTGGCTGTCATTGCCGCGCCCGTCGAGGGAGCGGACCATGTTGGAGTTGATGTCATAGAAAACCTCGCTCTGGATCAAAGCGCTTGCCTTGGCGATGTTGGTACCGTCAAAGCCGAAGTAGCTCTTGATCGCGCGGTTGAGCTCATCGTAATCGGTCGCGCTCTTGTTGCCCTCGGGCAGCGTGGTTTCCGTGCCGCGGTAAACTTTGTCATAGACAAAGCTGCTGGTGCGCGTTGTTGACACGTCAATAGGCTCGGTCACGCTCGTGGCCAAGTCGAGAATGTTGTAGGCGTAGCTGGTGTTGATCGTGGACGGCGTTTGCAGCACGCCGTTTTCATCGAAGTTGGAAATCTTGGAAACTTCCACGTTGCCGTTGAGGTCGTACTCCGTCTCGGCGTAATAGGCCACGCCCACACTGACGATGGGTGTTTCGCTGCGCACGCCCTGATCGAGCTGATTGATGTAGCTGGTGTAGCTGTAGCCGCGCGGATCTTGAACCGTGATGGTGCGGCCCACGGAGTTGTAGCCGAAGGTTGTGGTCAGCGGCGAGGCGGTCTGGAAGCCTTGCTTGACGGTGTAGAGCAAACCCTTTTCGAAGCCACTGGCGCCGTAGTCGTAGCGCGTGACAACGCCGGCCTGGTCGGTCACGGTTTCAAGCTGCTTGAAGCTGTTGTAGGTGAATGTGGTCTGCAGGAACTGGCCGTTGTTGAGCGTGTCCGGGCTGATGGTGGTGCTGACCGTGGGCGTCTTGACGTTGGCCAGCGTGCCATCGGCGTTGTAGGTGTACGTGGTCGTGAATTCGGCCGACTGATCCGTGGTGATGGGCGAGTTGGCGACAATGTCATAGCTCGCACCCAGCACATAAGCGCGCGGGCTGACGCTGGTGGCGAGCAGGTTGAAATTCGCGCTGGTCGTGTACGTGAACGTGGCCAGCACGCCGTTGACCTGATCGGCGGGCAGGTTGTCCGGCGTCACCGTGCCCTTGAACTGGTGCACGCGCAAAAGGTTGCCGCGCGAGCGCTGCGAAGAATTGCCGATGTCATAGCGGAACTTGGTGACGCGCCCGCTGGGGTAGGTCACGGAGATCGTGTTGAACTCGGTGTCGTAGGTGAACGCGGAATCAAATGAGTTGGGATCGGTCGCGCGCAGCTTGGCGCCGATCTGGCTCAGCGCGCTGTTCCAGGTGCCGGTGAAATGTTTCAGCGTGGCCAGCGTGCCGTTGGCGTTGAGCAGGAATTGCGAACGATGGGCCTCGGCGTCCACGGTGCTCACATCGGTGGCCGTGGTGTAAACGATGTGATTGCGGTGTGTGGCATCGGCGGCGCTGCTGCGGCCGACGTCCTGATAATCCACTTTACCCGAGCCGTTGTAGTGGTTGAGCAGCCAGCCGAGGGGCGAGGCCTGATTGGCTTGGCGGGCGTCGATCACCTCGAGCATGTTGCTGGTGCCGTCATAGGTGAATTTCACGCGCGAGCGGAAGTTCGCGCCCTGCGTGTCGCTGTTGTAGCGCTCGGTTTTGGGCAGCTTGATTTCCGTGAGTTCGGCGGTGGTGGCGTTATAGATAAACTCCCACTCGCGCTGGCCCACGTAAGTTGAGCCGATCACGCCGGCCTGGCCGGTGTAATCCGCGTAGTCGCGAATAAACGTGAGGCGACCGTGTGGGCCGTATTCAAAATCGAGCTTGTAGCGCGTGGGTGAAAGCGCATCCCACATGTCGCCGCGCATTTCATCGAGCTGGCCGTAGCTGTTGTAAACAAAGGTGACCGTGTTGTTGTACCGGTCCTTCACCGCGCTCTGGCGGAACAGACGAACGTTGCCGGTGTCTTTGTCATTGGCGCTGGGGCTGGTGAACGTGACCACGGAGCCGTGAGCACCCGCGAGCGTGAACACGTCGTCGGCATCATTGCCCGAAGTGCCATTGTCGCTGCGCGTGAACTCGGCGAAGAAGCCGGTTTTCACGAAGGGGCCGACGCCCGAGGTGCCGCCCGCAGCGAGCGTGAATACGTCAATGCGGCCATCGCCTCCATAAAGCGTGATCGTGTTCGAGGCATACGTCAGTCGCACGTCAAAGCTCGCAGCCCAGCCGCGTCCCAGCACACCCATGGAATCAAACTGGCTGCGGTAGGTGATGCCGACTGCCAGCGGCAGCATGCGGCCAGGAATGCTCACGATAGGCAGGTCGTGGCGGAACTCGCCGTTGTGCAGATACACGCTCGTGCCGCCCATGGTCGCGTTCTGGGGCGGCTCCTGCGCGCTGCCACCTTCACGGCTGGGCACGAGGCGCTGGGGCGAGAAAACTTCCATCGTCGACTGGCAAATCGTGTTTCCGCTCAGGAGTATCGAGTAATTGTGCAGGCCGATGTCCGCCATCTTCGTGGCCGTGAAAGCCACGGTGCAGGTGTTGGCATTGGTCACGGAAACCACGCTGCCGGTGACGCCGCTGCCTTGAACGCTCACGGTCATGCCAGTGGTGAACGCCTGGCCTTCGGTTTTCGTTACGGTTGCGTTGAGCGTCTGGCCTTGCGGCACAGCCACGTAGCCGCTGGCGTAAGCGGTGGTCGCGGTCACGTTGACAACCTTGAAGTTGTCGAGTACCGGGCCATTGTTATTTGTCGAGGCGTTGGAAACGAAGCACCAGCGGAATCGCACGTCGGCCATGTTCGCCCAGGTGTTCAAGTTCAGCGTGCACAGGTTTGCGCTGGCGCCGCCGAGCGACGTTGCCGTCCAGGCACTGTTTCCACCGCCAAACTTGCTCGCGAGCAGATTGCTCGTGTTGGTGTTGCCGTTGTAGGCGACGGACGACGTGGTCACGTCAGTCCAGACCGTGCCGCCGTTCGTGGACACCTGCAGCTTCATGCCATCGTTGCCGCTTTGGGCACGCACCCAGAGGTAATAATCCAGGCTCAGGCCGCTCTTGCCCGTGAAATCAAAGCGGGGCGAGTGCAGCCACGTCGTCGTGTTGTTGGAATAGTTAGCCGTGGGCAAGTTCGCCCAGGCCTGAACTCCCGCGCCGCCCTCGCCACGGCGATTGCCGTTGATAACGCCGTTGAGCCACGCGCTGCCGCCTGGAGCGGGGCCAGTGCCGTGATTCACGAGGAAGTAGGAAGCCTGAGTTGCTTCATCAGGAGTCCACGGGAATGAGGACACAGTCTGTAACTGAGCGCCGAGGCTGCCGGCCAGCGCAGCTACGACCAGCAAAGCGCAGATTGAGAGAGCCGACTTGAACGGGCAAACGAAAGCCATGACCTGCTCCAATGAATAGAGGTGTTTTCTCAGGCGAGAGCGCGGAACAGTAAGATCCAATACTTCAGGACTGAAGCAAATATCCACAAATGTCGCACCAATGACGTAAACATGAACCATGATCTCAAAGCACTGTGCGTTCGGTGCGATAATGTTCCAGAAGGCAACATGCCTTCAAACTCGCCCTTCAATGCCTGAAAAAATTGGATACAGCAGCGCCTCGATTTCTCGCGCGCGGGAATTACTGTTCGCCCGCAAACCCAGTCACTAGGCGGCTTCCAAGGCGATCAGATTTTCTTGAGAATCCGGCGACGGAGGCACTGACCGAACGGACGTTCTGGACAGGTGTCACAGTCGCGGTGCGTGAACGGCTGCCCGGAACGCACCAAAAAAGAAGGGCACGAGCGGCGGATTTCCCCGTCTCGAGGGCGCTGGATACTCTGAGGCGGGATGAACAAAGGGCACCTGGCTTCCGGGCCACGCCCCCGCTTCTTTCTGCCAAAGCACGAACTGAAGCCCCAACCTGCAACCAGACACAGGGTAAGCTCGAGTCGCACAAGCCGAATGCCTCAAGAATTTCGGCTCCTCAACTTCCCCGGCAAAAGTCATGAACCCCGCACCCAAGTTCTTCGTCAACATGGGTCGCACACCTCGCTGGCGCGCATCGGCTACGGTGACGCAGTATTCTTGCACATCCAATTGGGCCAATCGTCGGCTTTATGCCGGTTGTTTTCCCACTGAAGCGGCTGGAGGTTTGCAAGTTCTTCGCCGCCTCCCAGTGCCATTGGTCTGATGTGGTCGATCTCCCAGCCGTATTGGGTCTCTGATCCGTGGCTGTCGCGGTTTATCCACGCGCCACACGAATCCTTGCGCCAGATGTTCGGGTCATAAGCGGCAACTATCCTCGCCTTCGCCCAAACTTGTTGAACCAGCGAGACTCCCGCCTGTCGGTAGGGATATTGGTAAGCCATAGGATGCTCCGAACTGTTGTCTCTTCCCTGTTGATGTCACACCAGTTCGAGATTGATGCAGGATTTCCGACAAATTCGCGAACGCAGAAATCGACCACGTTAGTGACCGATCGGTCATTCAAGCCCTGCTTGATCCGAATTTCTTGGCCGTGGCAATTTTGATGCACTGAAAGGCGCGCGAGGCGACACTCAAGAGTTGAGCGGGGCACACCTGATGACTGGGCTGAAAAGGGGCAATGCAACCATGGCTGATTACAAGCGTTTGTCGTTCGTGGCGAAGGCGTGGAAAGAGACTCTCGATCCCACAACCGGAGAAAGGAAGTTCGAGGCCGTGAACAAGCGGTCGCTCTGCGAGCTGGAAATCGAGATCATCCCTGGTTCCGAGCCACCGGAGGTCATGCTCAACTGCGTTCCCGACGGCTGCACCACCATGTGCGAACTCGTGACCGAAGTGGACCCGACCGGCGGTACGAATTACTTCTGCCGTTGCGTCTCGGACGGCACCGTGGCGCGCGCGAAGAAGGCGAAGAAACGTGTCAAAAGTTGAGCAACCGGTGCGCGAGAAGTAGCATGAGCCAAAACCGCGCACACCTGCCCAATGGAATTTGAAACGTTCTTCAAACAGCACGAAAAACGTGCATGGAACCTTGCGCGTGCCTGGACGCGAACGAATGAGGACGCTGACGACGTCCTCCAAGAAAGCCTCGTCATCGCCTGGAGGAAACAACAAACCTCCTGGCCATGGTTTGCAAACGTGATCAAGAACGTGGCGCGCAACCATCGCCGCAAAAAAACCATGGACTACCTGGAATCAGATCCACCCGAGCAAGCACTGCCCAGCCGCGCTGAGCAGGAGGAACTCGCGGGCATCATGCATTCGGCCCTCCAGAAGCTCGGCGAAGAGGAACGCGAGGCCATTGGGCTGATCTGTGTTGGCGGCTTGTCAGCCGAGGAAGCCAGTGAATCCACAGGGACGAACGTAAACACCTTGCGTTCGCGATACCAGCGAGGCTTGCAGCACCTCCGCCAACACCTGAGGAAGTCTGAAGACGACATCAAGTATTTCCTTGCCGGCCTGCCATTTGGCGTGCCCAGCGGCGGTTGGGACGCCTCCCGGACGCGCTGGCTACAACAAGCAGAGCGCCGCTACAGCGTCGCCAGGCTCAAAACCGCGGGCGCAGCCGGCATTGCCGCATCGGTCGCCCTGCTGGCCTTGCTCGCTCCTCGAGAATGGATGGAGTCAGCGCCGCGTGACGAGCGCCAGCTCGCATCCAGCGCCGCGAGGGAGCAGATCGAGCCTTCGCCGACCTCGGGCAAGCCCGAAGTGAAGACCAGCTCAAAAGGCGAAACAAAGGAACCAGCGGGCGCGCCCGAAGAACCGCCAGCCAAAGAACCACCTAGCGAACCAGAAGAGAAGCTGCAGCCGAAAGAAGAGCCGGACGACCGCTTGCCAAAGGTCCGAACGCGCTCAACCAAATACGAAAACGGAAAAGTCGAAGCTGAATGGACCGAGAGGCTGGAGAACGGCAAGTACATCCTCGACGGGCCCTACACGGCCTATTACAGCGCGGGCACAGCAAGACAGGTCGGCCAATATTCCAACGGCGAGCGCTCCGGCATGTGGAAGTTCAATCACCTCAATGGAAACACGGAGTCCGAAGGCGAGTTCCGTAACGGCAAGAAGCATGGGCCTTGGGTGTACTATTTCGATACCCAGGAGCGTGAATCGTGCGGAAACTTCGTCGAGGGTAAGCGCGACGGCGAATGGCGCTCATGGCACAAGAACAGCCACCCGAGGACAATCGAGCCGTACAGGAAAGGTGTTCTTGTAGGAACCCGCTACGAATTTTTCGAAGACGGCTCGCCTTACCTTGAAACACCGTACGAGAACGGCCAGAAACACGGTGTCGAGATCGAGTACGACAGAGAGGGCGCGAGCACGAAGCGCCCATACAAGCACGGCAAGCTTCAAGAGTAGAGCTTCCGGGCCCAAGCATCCGCCACAGATTCCGATGGCAGGCACCTCATGTCTGACCCTGCTTCCATAGCGTCAGAACTTGGCCTATGAAACCCTGCTGAGCGGCGGTTCTTGACGTTGTGAAGCGGAGCTGCTTCTTGCATTTCATCGCCAATACCCCGACGCGCGCTCGAATCCGTTGCCCGCGTGGGGTGGCGCCTCGCGAGAAAGTCCGGGATTCCTGCACCAAACGCGACTCCGCAAGACATCAGTCTGCAGAGACTCGCGAGGATTCCCAATGTCAACGCACGGCACGCCTTCCTGGTCCAATCCCGTCTTGGAGGCCAACTCAGTACCTGCCCCTATCGCCCCACATCTCAGCGAGTTGCAGCGAATGGTCTTTGAGCTGCGCAATCTGCTTGAAAACTCCGGCGACCGGCAAGCGGCGCTGGACGTCGTCGACAGCATCGAAGAGTTGATGTCCGTGCCTGATCCCCAAAAGGCGCGGCCCAGCCAAAGGGCTGAAACCAACACTTGCATCGAGGTGAACACGCTGATCGATAAAGCGCTTCGCGCGGTCTCGCCGGACGTCGAGGCAGCCGGTGTATGCCTGTTGCGCAGAGGCATCCGAAAGGCCGAGGTTGTGGCGGAACCCGTTTTCGCCGTGAAGCTCATAGAAGATGTACTGCGGCTGGCGCTCGATGCTTGCTCCAAATCGCCGCGACTGCGCGTCATTCGAATCTGCGTACGCACGGGCTCGCGTAATCTCAGCCAGCTCATCGTCGACTACAGCAGCATCGATCCACCCGGAGAACCTCTATTCAAACTCCTGGCCAGGTATCCGCAGGTGGTAAGCGAAGGAATTGACGGCCGACTGATCGTGCGATTTCTGAGCGTCCTCAATTCCCGGTGAAGTCCTTGTAAGTGCGCCTGAAGAGTCTCCTCTGCTCCCCCTGAACGCAAAGCGCAGCGAGTAGCACACGGCGCGAAATCCCCAATGACAACTCGCAAGCGGCGCGGCAGCACGGTGGGAACGTGCCCGGAAGCGTGAGCGATTGGCGGCGGCGCGGCAGGAGGCCGGTGACGGGGCCGACGGAACTGCGGGCCGGCGCCGGAAACGGCGTCGGGCGGGGCAAGGTCCCAGCCGGACCGGAATCTCGCCGCCAATCACCTGATGAGACGGCGGGGCTGCACGCTCACGCGCTGAAGCCCCAAAGACGGTTCAAATCCGCCACGCGCCATTTTGTCGCTGTAGTGAATATCGAAATGCGCCGATGAGAGAGCCGGAGTTTCCCATGCCCAAGAAAATCCAGCTCTGCGGTGATCCATCCGTTCCTCGCGGCCTGCATCGCCTGGTTGAGCGTCACTTGAAGTGGATGCGCATTGTGAACTTTTCAAAGCTCACCGTGCGCGCACGCTTCAGTCAGCTCAACGCGTTCGTCAAATGGTGCGCCGAGCACTCTATCCACAAACCTAAACAGGTCACCAAGCGCGTCCTCGAGGACTACCAGCGCCACGTCTCCAAGGTCCGCAGCGAAGCTACGGGCCTGCGCCTTTGCAACGGCGCGCAGCTTGGCCGGCTCGTCGCGGTGCGGGTGTTCTTCAAGTGGCTGGCCCGCAAGCGGCAGATCCGCTACAGCCCGGCCGCCGACATGGATCTGCCGCGCATGGAAAAGCGGCTGCCCAAGCTGGTATTGAGCCACGCGCAGGTCGAGCACATCTTCAGCCTGCCCGACGCCAACACTCCCCTGGGCATGCGTGATCGCGTCATCCTGGAAGCGTTCTACTCCACCGGCCTGCGCCGCTCCGAGCTTGTCTCGTTGAAGGTCGACGAACTCTACGCCGAGCGAGGCTTGCTGATCGTCAACCAGGGCAAGGGAAAGAAGGACCGTGTCGTCCCGATCGGCAGCCGCGCCCTGGGCTGGATCAAGCGCTACCTCGACGAAGCGCGGCCGAAACTTGCAGGCCGCAAGGTCCGTGAACACCTGTTTCTGTCGTGCGTGGGCGAGCCGCTTTCGCCCACGGGTGTGAGCATTCTCGTGCGGGACTACCTGAACGAGGCGGGCATCACTGTGCGCGGCGCCTGCCACATGTTTCGCCACAGCATGGCCACGGCCATGCTCGAAAACGGCGCCGATATTCGCTACATCCAGGAGATGCTCGGCCACGCCGACCTGAAAACCACCCAGATCTACACCCACGTCAACCCCAGCAAGCTGAAAGAAATCCACTCGATCACTCACCCGGCAAAACGCGCCGCCTGAACAGGTTCAAAACCGCCCCAAATTCAGCCGCGTTCAGGGCACGAAAAGGACTGCCACAAACGGGCGGAACGGGTAATTGCACAAATTGCACAACACGACAGCTTTTTCGGCCAAAATATGCCTTGTCGAAATCCCCGCAAACGTTGGCGCAAAGCGCCTCACGGGGTAAACTCGAACTATGCAGATGGCGTTTTCAAGCGTGCAGTTGCAGACCCGCCAGGGAGAATCCGTCGCGCAACGGATTGGCCGGAGTTTTCGGGGCGCCAAACCCTCAGGCCAATTGGCCTCAGAAGCGCCAAGCAAAGCCCATCCAGAGCTGGCGCTCACTTCCACCAGCGCGAGCGGCATCGCGACCCAACAGCAGACTTCCGGCTGGTACTACTGCTGGAACAGAATGTACGACCCGCTGATCGGGCGCTGGACAAGCCCCGACCCGGCTGCGGAGCCGTGGGAGAACTTGCACGACTTTGCTTTGGCGAAACCGCTTAGCTTTAGCGATTCCTCAGGGTTAAGCACGTACGACAGCGCGAATGAGATTGATCCAATGGAAGTGGGTTCGCATGACCTCACAAAATATGATGCGCGAGCGTTTTCGGTTAAAAATGGTACATTCACTTGGGAAAATACCAGCCGAACTGCAATGGCTCAAGGGAACTATGTATTCTGGGGCCAAGCCAAATTCGGTTTCAAAGTCACTTTTAGTCCAAATGATAGCTGTCCGGAATGTGACCCCATCAAGATGGTGCAAATGGTTCGAATGAAACATGACGGTACCGTAGAGACAGACTATTCCGGAGGTTACAATAAAAGTGTTCACTTTGATGATGAAGGTTGGCTAATCGATACCAATGTCGAAGGTAGCCCCTATCCTAGTACCGCTTCCGACGGTGGGAGAGGCAACGGTTACAAGTCCGATGCTTCAATTGAGGACGAAGCCGGTAGCAGCAACAAGCATTACCTAGCCTTCTATGACGCGGTGGAAATGGAGTTTGTAACATGCGCGTTCTGTCCGAATCAGGGCATTTTTCTGGGGTGCGTAAAATTTAGCATCATGTTCGATACCCTCAGTAAAAACTATCGGCTCGTGTCCCCGCGTCTTCATACCCGACCGTTCATCAGGTCAGAGGATGCATCATGGTGGAATAACGATAAGACCCGCAAGAAATGGAATTCAGAGGAAACCAAGAAGTTGAGGGACGCGAAATAAATGTCGACTCAAAAGCTATCGTTCTCAGTTAGTGCCGCTATCATATCAGTGGTCGTGATTGCAGGAGTACTCTTGGTTGCTGCAAACGTGTTAAATTGGTCTAACGCTCCCTCAAAGGGGGACGTCTTTGTTGTGACTCAACGTGGCCAGCTGGTCGATTTGAGTCGAGATGTCGCCTCTGTCAGAATTGTAGACAGGCAAATCGATGATAGCGATCTGGAGTCATTCTTACAGAAAAGCGACTTGGAGTTTCTTGATATCACCGGATGTCGGAAAATCAGCAATCGTGCTTTAATAATGTTGCCGCTGCATCGACATCTCCGAGTTCTTATTCTCTCCAAAACCTCGGTTGATTCCGATGTAAATGCAGTACTAGAGAAATGTACCAACGTTGAACGACTTGACTTGTCGTGGACGGGTGTTCAAAGTTTGAGTGGGAGCACGTTGGCTGGAATGCGAAATCTGGAGTGGCTGGAAGCTTCTGGGTGCGGAATTGACAGAGCCACTCTAATTTCGTGTGCTCAGCACCCCACATTGACGAGGTTGTCGGTCCGTTCCGTAGGCAGCTTGGGCCCGCGTGATTTCGAAGTCCTGGCCCAGTCAAAGACGCTAGCAGGCTGCTGAAAAA
>UBJH01003171.1_pt1 | contig 13846 bp, 15 predicted proteins | sample 2193721 | NCBI WGS metagenome assembly UBJH01 (sample SAMEA4703186, study PRJEB27089) | metagenome | reverse complement strand
GTCCTTGTCGCCGGTGATTATGGCGGTCTTGAGGCCGGAGGCGGCGCCGCAGCGCTTGACCAACGTCGCGATGACGTCGTCAGCCTCGAACCCCGGCATCTCAATGGCCGGTATATTGAAGGCCGCGACCATCTTCCTTATGTAAGGCACCTGCGCGACAAGGGATTCGTCCATAGGTTTTCTTTCGGCCTTGTATCCGGCCAGGAGCTCGTGCCTGAACGACGGCCCCTTCACGTCGAAGGCTATGGCGACGTACTCGGGCTTGAAGTCGTTTAGTATCTTCCTCAATGTCTGCGTGAAGCCGTAGACGGCGTTGGTGGGAAGCCCCTTCGACGTCGTAAAGCTCGGCGGGACCGCGTGAAAGGCCCTGTACATGACCGAGCTTCCGTCGATTATGAAAAAACTCTTTTTAGGCTGACTGCCCATGTTTGACCGCTCTCTACCGTGGTGTTATACTCGTTAAATGAAAAAAGCCGCTCTCGCCCTCTTGACGCTGGTCCTTTTCCCGATGTTCGCTTGGTCTACGGAGAGCGTGGGGACGGCATTGAACATTGTAGAGGATTTCAACAGGGAAGCAAACATATTAATGGAAAGCAGGGGCCTTGCGCCCATATCCACGGCGGCAAGAGATAGGACATCGGAAGCATTGAAGCAGATACGCCTCACCGAGGCCCCGGGCAAGGACAGGTCAGAGAAGATCTACGACCTCGTCGTCTCCTACACCGCCACCGTTATGGAGTCGGTCAAGGCCTCCAGGGGCAAAAGGGAAGCGATCGAAGAGGCGGCAAGGCGCCTTGAGGACCTGAGGGCAGGCATGCTCGACGGCCTGAGGGTCTCACTGGTGGCGGAGTCGTCTGAAAAGAAAGAGCCGAGGCCCGTCCCCTCTTTTGACCTCTCCCCGCACGACGAGCCTGAGACGGCGGATGACGAAAAGGGCGGGATACTCTTCAGGTAAGCTACTCGGCCGCCTCGAAGGCGTTCTTCACGAGCTCGAAGGAGAGCCTGCCGCCTTTCATCTCAATGCCCACGACGTCGAACCTCAGGTCGGAATCGAAGAGCTTCTTTGACTCTATATAGAACTCAGCCGTAAGCTGTATCTTTTTCTGCTTCCTTCCGTCGACGCTCGCCGTGGGCGTCCCGAACCTGTCCGAGCCCCTGGTCTTGACCTCGACGAAGACGACAGTGCGCCCGTCCCTGGCGACGATGTCTATCTCGCCGTACCTGCACCTGTAGTTCCTCTCGAGGACGGCGTAGCCCTTTCCCTCGAGAAAGGCCGCGGCTTCGTCCTCGCCTTGTTTTCCTATCGCCAGCTTATTCATCGATTTTCACCCCCAGGTCCGAGAACAGGTCCCTTATGACGCCCCTGAAGGTCTTCCTGTGGACGTGCGTCGGCCCGTGCGCTCCGATGGCGTCCATGTGGTCCTTCGTGCCGTATCCCTTGTTCTTCTCGAAATTGTACTCGGGGTAAAGGTGGTGGTAGGAGCCCATTATTCGGTCCCTCGTGGTCTTCGCGACTATCGAGGCGGCGGCTATGGACAGGCTCAAGGCATCACCCGAGACTATCGTCCTCTGCTCGATGCAGGTGTTCATCTTGAACGAGCCGTCGACCAGGAGCATGTCCGGGGTGGCCGAAAGCCTCGCCACGGCCCGTTCCATCGCGCGAAGCGTCGCCTGATGTATGTTGATGAGGTCTATCTCCCCGGGCCATACGACGCCTATGCCGACGGCGCGTGCGCACCTGAAGACCTCTCTTACGAGGGACTCCCTCGCCTTCGCCGAAAGCGCCTTGGAGTCCTTGAAGCCCTTGTCTTTCGGAGGGGGGAACGGCAGGATGACCGCGGCCGCGACGACCGGGCCGGCCAGCGGGCCCCGGCCAGCCTCGTCTACGCCGGCGACGGCTGAAAATCCTTTTGAGTGAGCTTCCTTTTCGTAGGTGTCCATGAATGAAGGGCAAAAAAAAGGCCCGGCTTTCCGCCGGGCCCTGGGTTCGTTACCTCTTTACCTTGATCCTCGCCGCCTTGCCCTTGAGGTCGCGCAGGTAATATAGCTTGGCCCTTCTTACCTTGCCCTTCGTGAGGACCTTCACGGACTCGAGAGCCGGGGAATTGGCGGGGAATATCCTCTCGACGCCTACTCCGTAGGAGACCTTCCTCAGCGTGAAGGTGGCGCGCACGCCGTTGCCGCGCATCTTGATGACGGTGCCTTCGAAGGGCTGCACCCTCTCCTTGTCGCCTTCCTTTATCTTCACCCTTACCTGAAGGGTATCTCCCGGGTGAAATACCGGGATGTCCGTCCTTATGAAATCCTTCTCGATATCCTGGATGATGCCCATGTCCCTATAGCCTCCGCTAATTGATTATCCGTTCGGAAATAGTAAAATACGAATTATGCAGCAACACGCCCAGAAATGCAACAGAAAAATACATCAAATTGAGAAGAACCGAAGCCTTGATGCCGCTAGCCCCTGCCATGCCTGAGCCCGTCTACAAAGGCCCTGTCCTCGGCGGAAAGCTCCGCGAGCTCCAGGAGGTCCGGCCTCTTCATGAAAGTCCGCCTCAAGGCTTCCTGGCGGCGCCACTTGTCGATGAGAGCGTGGTTGCCGGAAAGCAGCACCCCGGGGACAGCCATCCCCCTGAACTCTTCCGGCCTCGTATACTGCGGGTACTCCAGGAGCCCAGTTGAAAATGAATCGCCCTCGCTTGATTCCGGCTCGCCGAGGACGCCGGGAATGAGCCTTGAGACGGCGTCTATGATGGCGAGGGCCGGTATCTCTCCGCCCGAGAGGACGTAGTCTCCCATCGAGATCTCGTAATCGGCAAACCCCCTTATGCGCTCGTCATACCCTTCGTACCTGCCGCAGATGATTATGAGAGAGCCGTTTTCCGCGAACCTCGCGGCCGTCCTCTGGGTAAACCTCTCGCCCTGCGGCGTGGTCATGACGACCTTCGCCCCCGGCCTTGCCGCCTTCAGCGCCTCTATGGCGGCCGCCATCGGCTCGACCTTCATTACCATTCCGTGGCCGCCGCCGTACGGGTAGTCGTCGGTGGTCCTGTGCTTGTCAGTGGTGTAGTCGCGCAGGTTGTGGCACGCGACGCTGATGACGCCATTGGCGACCGCCTTGCCTACGACGGATTGCCTCATTGGGGAATCGAAGAACTCGGGGAAAAGGGTGAGGATGTCGAATACCATTGGCGAAGGAAAAAGCCTCCCTTATTCGGGGAGAAGCCCCTCCATGAGACGGACGGTTATCCTGTTTTTCTCGGGCTCGACGAGCACGATGACGCTCTCAATGGCAGGGATAAGCACCTCGCCGTGGGGCCCATAGGTCTCAAGGACGTCGTTGCCGCCAGTGGCGAAGACGTTCTCGACCTTGCCCACGTACTTCCCCTCCTCGGTGAATACCTCCATGCCGACGAGCTCGGCATAGTAGTACTCGTCCTCAGCGGTATCGGGAAGGCCCGACCTCTCGACGGAGACCTCGCACCCGGCCAGCGTCTCGGCCGTGTTCCTGTCAGGCACTCCCTCGAGGAATACGAGGTAGACGCCCTTGTGGACGCGGTGCTTGAGGACCTTCCGGGGCTCGGCCGCCTTGCCTTTCAGGGCTATGTAGACCGTCTCCCACTGGACGGACTCGAGCGGCCCGTAAGGGGCGAGCTTTACCTCGCCCCTTATGCCGTGCGCGCCGGTTATCCTGCCGATGGGGATGAGTTCATCTTTACTCAATTATCTCAAGCACAGAGCGCTTCTTGAGCTTCGTGGAGGCCGCGGTCAATATCGTCCTTATGGCCCGCGCCGTCCTGCCCTGCTTCCCTATTATCTTTCCCAGGTCTTCCTTTGCCACAGACAGCTCGATGACCGAGGTCTTCTCGCCTACTACTTCAACGACCCTTACTTCCTCCGGATGATCGACAAGAGCCTTCGCGATGTACTCGATTAGGTCCTTCATGCGATACCTCCGAACGTCCTGTTGTAGGTTCAGGGTGTCTGTATGTGGCCCTCCGCCGCGCCTGGAGACTTAGGCAGCCTTCTGCGCTTTCTTGAGAAGCTGCTTTACGGTGTCAGTCGGTACCGCGCCCTGATTGAGCCAGAACGCTACCCTGTCGCCCTTGAGGTCGACCTTGGCCGGCTCAGCCATGGGGTTATAGGTGCCGATTACCTCGAGGAAGCTTCCGTCCCTCGGCGCTTCCGAATCGGCCACCACGATACGATAAAAGGGCTTCTTCTTTCCGCCTTGCCTTGTAAGCCTGATCTTTACTGCCATTGTTCCGTGTTCCTCCGTCTTTGTTGTTGAGATAAAGCGTCCGATAAAAACGCTACATGAACTTCTGGAATAGTCCCTTTATGCCCCTCGGCCCGGCGCTCTTGAACTTCTTCATCATCTTGCGCATGTCCGAGTACTGCTTTATGAGCTTGTTCACTTCCTGCACCTTGGTGCCGCTGCCCTTCGCTATCCTCTGGCGCCTGCTGGCATTGAGGATGGCGGGGTTGTGCCGCTCGGACCTCGTCATCGAATTTATGATGGCCTCTATCCTGGCGACTTCCTTCTCGTCTATCTGTATGTCCTTGGTCTTCTTTATCGCGTCGAAGCCCGGGATCATCGAGAGTATCGAATCTATGGAGCCTATTTTTTTTATCTGCTGGAGCTGGTTCTTGAAGTCCTCGAGGGTGAACTCGTCCTTCTTGAGCTTCTTCTGGAGCTCCTGGGCCTGCTTCTCGTCAAAGGCTCCCTGCGCCTTCTCGATGAGCGTCAGGACGTCTCCCATGTCGAGTATCCTGCCCGCGAGCCTCCCCGGGTGGAACACCTCGATGGCGTCGACCTTCTCGCCGGTGCCCACGAACTTGATCGGGGCGCCCGTGGTCATCCTCATCGAGAGGGCCGCGCCTCCCCTGGCGTCTCCGTCGAACTTGGTGAGGACGACGCCGGTTATGCCGATGGCCTCGTTGAAGCCCTTGGCCGTGTTGACGGCGTCCTGGCCGGTCATCGAATCGGCGACGAAGAGCACCTCTGAGGGCTTCAATATCTCCTTCATGCCCTTGAGCTGGTCCATGAGGGCGTCGTCTATGTGGAGCCTTCCGGCGGTGTCCACAAGCAGTATGTCATAGCCCTTGAGGGCGGCTATCCTTACGGCCTCGGCGCAGATGTCTGCCGGGGTGGTGTAGCCTTCGCTGTCAAAGCAGTCTACCTTTATCTCGGCCGCGAGCCTCTTCAACTGCAGGACAGCAGCGAGCCTGAAGAGGTCGGCCGGGACTATGTACGGGTTCCTGCCCTTCCTCTTGAGGTGGAGGGCGAGCTTGGCGGTGGTGGTCGTCTTGCCGGAGCCCTGGAGCCCGACCATCATGATGACGGCCGGCTTTCCGCGCAGCTCCAGCCCCGCGTCCTCGCCGCCCAGGAGCCTTGTGAGCTCGTCATGGACTATCTTCGTGAACTGCTGGCCGGGGGACAGGCTCTCGAGGACTTCCTTGCCGAGCGCCTTTTCCTTGACGGTGGCGACGAAGTCCTTGACGATGGCGAAGTTTACGTCCGCCTCGAGGAGGGCAAGCCTCACCTCCTTGAGGATCTCCTGGATGTTCGCCTCGCTCAGGGTCCCCTGCCCCCTGACGTCACGGAGTATCTTCCTGAATTTATCTGAAAGTGACTCTAACATCGTCCCGGTCCGCTTTCGTTAATCGCGCGCCAGCCAAAAGGCGCCTTGTACAATTATACCTTCAAATATCACGCCACGCTTCCGGCCTGGGAGAAAAAACACGTATCCCTGAAACGGGCGTCGACCAAATTAAACAATAATAATGGAATGCGCCCGTGCGTGTCAAGCCATTATTTCATAATGATTTCCAAATATTTCCTTTACGGCGACAAAGCGGAGCGGCGCAAGCGCTCTCATTGACACAATCGGCGTATTTCTGTTATTTTATATGGCGATGACTATCTACGGCATAGCGCTCGCAGCCACCCTTGTCTCTTTGGCGGCATTGGTCCTGAACCTGCCTTTCGGATACCTCAGGATGAACACCAGGAAGCTCTCCTTCAAGTGGTTCCTCTACATCCACCTGCCGATACCGTTCATATTTATCCTGCGCAACATGGCGGGGCTCGACTACAAGTTCATCCCGCTCATGGTCGCCGGGGCCGTGGCCGGCCAGTTCCTCGGCGGCAGGCTCAACAGGAAGGCGCTTAATGGCTAAGGGCGGCGAAAAGAGATACCGCCAACAGTCGCCTTCGCCGATAAGCTCGATACTGCCTTCGCTCAGCCACCTCAATCTGCCGGCAAAACTAAGGGAATACAAGATAACCAAGGCCTGGAACGAGTGCGTCGGCGCCGGCATAGCCAAAAGGGCCTGCCCTGAGCGGCTCATGGGCACGACCCTTTACTGCAACGTCACCTCTTCGGCCTGGATGACCGAGATAAGCTACCAGAAGGCAAATATCATCGAGCGGCTCAACGCCGCGCTGGGCTACAGGGCAATCACCGAGATAGTATTGAGGATTGGCCCCGTGAAGACAATCTTCAAGACAAAGACCGCACCGGCATGGCACCCAAAGGAGCTTACTGCCGAGGACAAGAGCTTCATAGATGGCGTCACCTCCGGCATAAAAGACGAGAAACTCAAGGCCTTGATAAAAAGAGTAATCGGGAAGTCCCGCTAAAGGAATAAAGGCTCCTCCATCTCCATCCCCCCGTCAATCCCAAGCTCCACAAGGAAAAACCTCGGCTCGGCCCCCTTTCCGGTATGTACGAACCTGAGCCTTCTGGCATTGAGGCCGCATTTTTGCGACTCGATGAGCATCTCCGAAAGCCTCGTTACCGGAAAGACGTAGAAAATCTTCCCGCTTTTACCAGCCAGATGCTTCGACACCCTGACCAGTTCTGCAAGGCCGCCCTTTACCTCGCTTCTGGCTATGGCCCTCTCGGCCTTCGGGCTCACCCTGCCTGTCCCAGCCTTTGTGTACGGCGGGTTGCTCACGATCGCGCTGAAAGCACCTTCCGGGTACATGGCGGGCAAATCGCGATAGTCCGCGTTCAATACGCCGGCCCTGGCCTCCAGGCCGTTCGCCTCGATGTTCTTCCCGGCAGTCAACGCGGCTTCCTTGTCTATCTCAACACCAATCAACTTCTCCGCCTCTGTCTTCCAGGCTAGAAGAAGCAGCAACGCGCCTGTAGCCGTGCCGAGGTCTATTACTTTATCTTTTTCTGAGATTGATTTGGCCGCGAAAACGGCCAGGGCTACTGTGTCGCTTGTGAGCCTGTGGCCCGCCTTCCTCTGGATGAGGAAGTACGGGCCGAGGCTCTCTATTGTTTCGTTTTCGGTTATCGTGGGGCGCTTCAAGGCCGTTTTCAGGCCTTCAAGACGGCTTTCGAGTCGAAGAGGTTCAAGGTAAGCCCCGAGAGGAGCTTGGGGTAGAAGTAAGTCGACTTCTGGGGCATGACAAAGCCCGCGAGGGCGACCGACTTCACCTGCTCTATCTTCGTCGCGTTCAGCAGGAAGACGAGCTGGTTCTGGTCGTTCGAGCAGGCGCTTATCGCCTCGCCGTAGCTCTTGACGTAGATGAGGTTCTCCTGCTTCTCCTGCGCCTCCTGGGTCATGCCGAGTATCCTGGCGAATACCAGGGAATGGAGGACCGTGACGTCGAGGCCCTTGAAGACCTCGGGGATGGAACTGCCAAAGACCTTATCCATGACATCTTTTGACTTGATGGAAAGGAGGTAGTAGATGTCCCTTGCCCTTATGTGCAGACCGAGGGACACGGCTTTCTCCCCGGATTTCTCGAGCTCTTTCAGAAAAGCCGGGCGCACGGAGGCTTCGGTCGCGGCGGTGTAGGAGAACTCCCTGACGTCGAAGTGCTCGGAGCACCTGGCGAGGAAAGAATCAGCCTCGAAGCCCTTCAGGCTGTGCACGACCCTGTGGGTCGGCCATATCGTCATGCCTTCGTCGTCCATGTTGGAAAAATACATCATTATGAAGTTGAAGGGCTCGTTGCCGGTGTAGTTGCCAGCCTTCTCCCTCATCATGTTCCTGTAGTTGAGCGCGGTCTCGTACCTGTGGTGGCCGTCGGCTATGAAGAGCGATTTGTCGCTCATCGACTCTATGACGCCTGCGAGCGTGGACTTGTCATCTACCCGCCATATCTTGTTGACGATGCCGTCGTCGTCGGTCACTTCGATGTCGGCCTTCCTGCCGGCGATAGCCCCCTCGAGGAGCTTGTTGACCCTCAGGGCCGGGTCGGAGTAGAGGGTGAATATGCAGCTCATGTTGGCGTCGCAGGCCTGCATCAGCTTCAATCTGTCGGCCTTGGGGCCGGAAAGCGTCCTCTCGTGCGGGTGTATGCCCTTGCCGAAGTCGACGAGCCTGGAGAGGCCGATGAAGCCTTTCCTCGTGTGAGTCGAGCCGTCTTTCAAGGTATAAGTCTGCGTGTAGTAATAAAGAGCGGGCTTCTCATCGTGCGCAAGGACTCCCTCGTCCATCCATTTATTGAGGTCGGCCGCGGCCCTCGAATACCTGTCATTGCCCTCGGTATCCTGTGGCGTCGTCTTGCCGAGTATTATCCTTATGATATTGTTCGGGTGGCGCTCGTAGAGCTCGTCCTGCTTCTTCGGCGATATTACGTCATAGGGCGGCGCCATGACCTTGTTAAGGTCGCCCACCCTGGCTGGGTTGTACAGGACCCCCCTGAAAGGTACTATCTCTGCCATTTACTTGACTCCCGGAATTGGATTAATAACGCGAATAGTAATGCGGCCTTGCTCCCGGCCTTTATCAGGAGACGGCCGGGCAGACTATTATGAATTTTTAACTTTACTATTGCAGGCGTGCCCTTGTCAATGGGAAAAGGCTCAAGCTCCAGGGAGAGAACGGCCATTGGAAAAACCAGGGAGAGAGCGGATGCCGGACTTGGGGGAAACATTAGTTTTAATTTATAAAATCAGCTACTTGGGAATGATTCTTCAGCCTATCTCGGCCAGCGCGAGCTTTCCGGCCCATCTGGCCTTCAGTACCATCCTCATGACAATGCCCTCAGCGCCCGTAAGCGACGGGTTCCTTTCAAGGTATGAGAAAGCTTCGTCCCGGGCCGTCTTAAGGAGGGCCGTGTCGGTCAAGGCTTCCTCGGTCTTGAAGTCCGGCAGGCCAGCCTGGCGGGTCCCGAGGAAATCCCCTGCCCCCCTTATCTTCAAGTCCTCTTCGGCTATCCTGAAGCCGTCGTTCGTCTCCTCCATGACCTTCAGGCGCCTATAGGTGTCCTCGGAGTTTGTCCACGAGGCAAGCAGAAGGCAGACAGATTTTTTCTGCCCCCTGCCCACGCGGCCTCTTAGCTGATGGAGCTGGGCCAGGCCGAACCTCTCTGCGTGCTCTATGAGCATGACTGTTGCGTTAGGGACGTCGAGCCCGACCTCAATGACCGTCGTGGAAACGAGTATATGGATGCGCTTTTCCTTGAAGCCGGCCATAACGGCTTCCTTCTCCTCGGCCTTCATCCTGCCGTGGAGGAGCCCGACCTTCCACTCTGAAAAAATGTCCCTCTCGAGGTGCTCCTTCATGTTGGTGGCGTCCCGGAGGTTCATCTCGGTCGACTCTTCTACGAGCGGGTAGACTATATAAGCCTGGCTGCCTGTGGCGAGCTCCTTCCTTATGAGCTCGTAGGCGCCCTTTCGCCCGGCCTCCCTTATGATGGTCGTCTTGACTGGCGTCCTTCCAGGCGGCAACTCGTCTATGACGGACACGTCGAGGTCGCCGAAGACGGTCATTGAAAGCGTCCTCGGTATGGGGGTGGCGGTCATTATGAGCATATCCGGGCTGATCCCGTCGCCCGCGCCGAAGCCCTTGCCCTTCAGGACGGCCCTCTGGATGACGCCGAAACGGTGCTGTTCATCTATGACGGCGAGCCCCAGCCGCTTGAACTCTACTTCCTTTTGGATGAGGGCATGCGTTCCGACTATGAGCTGGGCCTCTCCTGAGGCGGCCGCGCTGTACATCGCCTTTTTCTCGGCCCTTGTCGCGCTCCCCGTCAGAAGGACCGCCCTGAGCCCCAGGGCCTCGGCGTATTTGTGCGTAAGAAGGAAGTGCTGCTCGGCCAATATTTCAGTCGGGGCCATGAGAGCGGCCTGATAGCCGGCCTCGACCGCCTGGAGACAGGCTATGAGGCTCACGACGGTCTTGCCTGAGCCAACGTCGCCCTGAACGAGCCTGTTCATCGGATGGGGGGAAGCCATGTCGGCCTTTATCTCGGCCACCACCCTCTCCTGCGCCTTCGTGAGGCTGAAGGGCAGCAGGCACCGGAGCTTCGATTCGAGGAGTACTCCGGCCTTGAACGGTATGCCGCTCTCCTTTTTCATGCTGGCCTTGCGCATTGCCAGGCCGAGCTCGAGCATGAACAGCTCATCGAAGGCGATCGCCCTGCGGGCGGCCCTGGCCCTGTCTGCCCTCTCCGGCAGATGGACCTCCCTTAGGGCCTCGCTCAAGGACATGAACCCGTGCCTCATGAGGACCTCTTGCGGCACCCCTCCGAGGGCGAAGGCAGAGTACTTCTCGACAGCCCCCCTCGCAATCCCCCTCATCGTCTTCTGGTGGAGGGTTTCGACCTGCGAATAGACTGCCGCCATGCCTTCAGGGCTGCCGCCTGCCTCGGCCCCCTCGTCCATGAGCTCGACATCGGGGTGTATCATCTCCTTGTGGCCGCCGAACATGGACACCTGCCCGAAGAGGACTACCTTCTGGCCGTTCTTGAACCTGTTCTTGAAAGAGGGGCGGAAGTGGAACCACTTGAGCTTGAGTATCGAGCTGCCGTCGCCGACCGCCATCTCGAAGACCCTGCGCCGTCCGTAGTAGACCTCTCCAGAGGCAAGCACCTCGCCAGAGGTCACTTCAGAGGCCCCCGGCGTGAGCTCCCTTATCTTTTTCATGCGGGAGCGGTCCTCGTACCTCAAAGGCAGGAAATACAGAAGGTCCTCGACGGTGCAGAGCCCCCGCCTGGCGAGCCTCTCTGCAAGCTTGGGCCCAACGCCCTTTATTACGGTAAGCGGCGAGGAAAGCGCGGCAAGCCTCCTCAAAGCCTCGTCGGCGCCCACGGCCTGGGCGCGCTTTGGACGCCCCGCGTTCATCGACGATATTACTTCGAAGGCGGCCGAGATCTTCTCTTTTTTCGCGGGAAGGCCAAGAGAATCGAATCCCGCGAAAAGCTCTCTGAGAGAGCGGACGCGCGCTGACAGCGCCGCGTCCTTCGAGAGCGTCAAGGCCTCGTCGCAGAGCGCGTTTACCAGCGGCTCAAGTGATTTGAGGTTTGCGAGGTGCGAAAAGCCGTCCCTTGAGGCGTAGCCGAGTGGCTTGAGGAGAGCTTCGATGATCTCCGCGAGCCGTCCGTTGCCGGTCATGGCTACATCTCCACGCGCGTTATGACGCCGTGGAGCTTGTTCGTGGGCATCTTGTAGAATATGAGGAAAGTCGGGGTGAGCCTCTTTATGACAGAGAATATCTTCCAGATGATATTGCTGGTCGTAATCTCCTCGAGGCCGTAGAAGATGGTCTTCTCGTTCACGCCGGCCGATTTCAGGAGGGACTCGACGTCGACGACCTCCATGTAGCCCGAGCGTATCTCGAAAACACGAAGGCCGGCAGCGAGGTCATCCAGGAACTGGTAGCTCGTGCCAAAGGAATCGTCGGTCCTGATTATGGAGACGATGATGTTGTCCTCGTAGATTATGTTGTTCTTGAACATCGTGTGGACGATGTAGGGGGCTATCTCCTTGGCGTCCTTGGCGAAGAACAGGGCCGTGCCCGGTATCTTCGGCAGGCTCTTGTAAATCTGGTTGTATCCTATGAGGAACGCCTCCTGGTTCAGGGGGCGCAGCGACCTGTACAGCTTCTTCTGGCCCTGCGTGTAGATGAGTATCATCGTGAAAGGCAGCAGGGCTATCACGATCGACCAGTATCCGCCGTGAGGTATCTTGAAGGTGTTGGAGAAAAAGTAAATGAGGTCGACGACAGTCACAAGGGCCGCAACAGAGGTCCTGACGTACTGGCGGCGGCTGTAGAATATCCACGTCATCATCGTGCCTGTAACCGACATCGTTCCCGTGACCGCAAGGCCGTAAGCTGCCGCGAGGTTGCTTGACTCCTTGAACTCGAACATTATGAATATGACGGCGATTAGCAAGAACCAGTTGACGAACGGGATGTATATCTGGCTCCTCAATTTCTGGGAGGTGTAGTCGACCTTGAAAAGCGGCATTATGTGCGTCGTTATGCCCTGGTACACGATTGAGAACATGCCGCTTATCATCGCCTGCGAGGCTATCACCGTGGCCGAGATGCTGAGTATGAGGAACGGGACGTAGAGGAACTGCGCGTGGTGGTTGACCATCTCGAACAGGACGTTCTTGGCCCCGGGGTGCGTAAGCAAAAACGCGCCCTGGCCCATGTAGTTCAGCACAAGCACGAAGAAGACCAGGTACCACGCCTTGACGATGGGAGGCCTGCTGAGATGGCCCATGTCGGCGTATAAGGCCTCGGCCCCCGTCGCGCAGAGTATGACCTCCGAGAGGACGAAGAAGCCGGCCCACCCGTTGTCGACCATGAACTTCATGCCGTAGTACGGGTTTATGCCCCAGAGGACTTCCGGGTAGTTGGTTATTCCGGCAATGCCGAATACGGCCAGAGAGCCGAACCAGACTACCATGATGGGGCCGAAGGCAAAAGCGACCCTTTCCGTCCCACGCTTCTGGAATATGAACAGGAGTATGGCGATGCCCGAGGCAACGATTATGAGCCTTGTCTGGCTGAGGGTCTCGAAGCCTGGTATGAGAAGAGAGCCCTCAACGGCCGAGAGGATGGAGATGGCCGGGGTTATGACTCCGTCGCCCACGAGGAGCGAGATGCCGATGAAAGAAAGTAGCGTCACGAAGGCGACCTTCCTGCCGCTCTTCAGGTAAGGGACGAGGAGCTCGCGGAGGACTATCGTGCCGCCCTCGCCCTTCTTGCCGAGCGTCGTGGCAAGCCAGGCGTACTCGACAGTGACGAGGGTTATGAGCGTCCAGACGACAAGGGAAAGGACGCCTCTTATATTCTCCAGCGTCGGGGCAAGGACGAGGAAGATGACCGTCAGGGTATAGATGGGGCTCGTGCCGATGTCGCCGAAGACCAGGCCCAGGGCCTTGACGATCCCCCCCAGGAATGACTCGTCCTTGTGGTGTTCCATTGATAGCTTTCCTCGCGATTCAGCGGGTATTTTCCGAGTTTCCGCAACCGGCACACCTTATACCACCTTACCACCGGGCGGCACAAGCGCAAACAGGCCACCGCCACCAGCCAATCTCAGGCCAATCCCCTTGACCTCCTCGCCCCCCTTCGGGTAGTCTGAATGGATGACAAAACCTTACGAACAGCCGAAAAAACCGGAACTTCTCGCCCCTGCCGGCTCCCTGGAGGCCTTCTTCGCCGCCATGGAGAAGGGGGCCGACGCGGTCTACGCGGGACTGCGGGAGTTCTCGGCCCGGGCCAAGGCGAAGAACTTCTCCCTTTCCCAGATGGAGCGGATGGTGGCCTATGCCCACGGCCTCGGCCGCAAGGTCTACATCACCCTCAACACCCTGGTGAAGGAGGGGGAGCTGCCCCAGCTGGTGGACACCCTCGCCTCCTTGGAGGCCATGGGGGCCGACGCCGTCATCCTCCAGGATCTGGGGGTGGCCCGCCTCATCCGGGACCACTTCCCGGGGCTCCCCCGCCACGCCTCGACCCAGATGACCATCCACAACCTCCCCGGCGCCCGCATGTTGGGGGAGATGGGGTTCGAGCGGGTGGTACTCGCCCGGGAGCTTCACATCGACGATATCCGCTCCATCAGCCGGGAGTCGGGGGT
>UBJH01001009.1_pt1 | contig 13973 bp, 12 predicted proteins | sample 2193721 | NCBI WGS metagenome assembly UBJH01 (sample SAMEA4703186, study PRJEB27089) | metagenome | reverse complement strand
CCTTCTCTGAAACTCCGTTTTGTGACAAACTGAAACATCGTATTCAGTCGTTTGAAATAAGTCTAGCATCTTCAAGGGAGTACCTACATGTCCACGACCTGGATCCTCGTCGCCAACGCCAGCCAAGCCAAGCTCTATGCGAATACCGGTCCCAAGAAGGGGCTCGTGGTCGTCAAGGACCTGAAGCACCCGGAAAGCCGGGAGAAAGCTTCCGATCTCGTCAGCGACAGACCCGGCCAGATGCACAGCCCGGGCAACGGCCATCGCGCCAGCCAGCCGAAAACCGACCCGAAAACCAATGAGGCGCGTCATTTCGCCCAGGAACTGGCGCGCGAGCTGAATCACGCTCGCAGCAGCGGTCAGGCGGGCCGGTTCATCCTTGTCGCGCCGCCTGCCTTCATGGGGTTGCTCAACGAGAAGCTGGACGGCCCCACCGCCGGCCTCGTCTCGGACCGTTTCGAGAAGGACTACACCAAGTCCAGCGACAAGGAACTCGCCAGCCACCTGGCATCCTGCATCTTCCTTTGATCAGTCCTCGGGAATATCCGCGTCAGGGAAAAGCACTTCGGTGTAACCGAACCGGGTGAAGTCGCGGATGCGCATCGGGTAGAGGATGCCGTCGAGGTGGTCGCACTCATGCTGCACGACGCGGGCATGGAAACCTGTCGCCTCGCGCTCGATCAGGGCGCCTTCGGGATCGAAGCCGCGGTATCCCAGATGCGTCCAGCGCGGCACCACGCCGCGCAGCCCGGGCACCGAGAGACACCCCTCCCAGCCTTCTTCCAGTTCATCGACAAGCGGCGTCAGCACCGGATTGACCAGAATCGTGAACGGCACCGGCTCGGCCTGCGGATAACGGGGATTCGACTCCAGGCCGAAGATCACCACACGCAGGCCGACGCCGATCTGCGGCGCCGCCAGCCCGGCGCCGTTGGCGGCGCGCATGGTGTCCTGCATGTCGGCGACCAGCGCCCGCAGCTCGGGCGTGCCGAAGGCCTCCACCAGCCGTGCCTTCTCCAGCAGGCGCGGGTCGCCCATGCGCAGGATCTCCCGGATCACTTGCCGTCCAGGCAGATCATCTCGATGATGCGCCGCACCCGCTCCATCGATTCGCGCAGGATGTCTTCCAGGCTGGCGAACTGGATGCCAAGCTTGCTGTCCCCGCGCCCTGCGGCGTGATTCGACACCACGGTGATGGCGGCATACGGCAGTTCCAGTTCGCGCGCCAGCGCCGCCTCCGGCATGCCGGTCATGCCGACAAGGTCCGCGCCGTCGCGTTCGAGGCGGTCAATCTCCGCGGCCGTCTCCAGGCGCGGCCCCTGCATCGCCGCATAGACACCGCCGTCGACCACCCCCTGGCCGGCGTCTCTCGCCGCCGCCAGCAGCACCTGCCGCAGCTCGGGATCGTAGGGTTGGGTGAAGTCGATATGCACCACCGGCGCGTTGCCGCCCTCGTGGAAGGTGGCCTTGCGACCCCAGGTGTAGTCGATGATCTGGTGCGGAATGACCAGCGTGCCGGGGCCAAGATCGGCGCGTATGCCGCCGACCGAAGCGATCGAAACGATGCTGCTGGCATGGGCCTGCTTCAACGCCCAGAGGTTGGCGCGGTAATTCACTTCGTGCGGGGGAATGGTGTGGCCATAGCCGTGGCGGGCAATGAACACCGCCGGCTGGTCGCAGAGGCGTCCGAAGATGAGCGGCCCGGAGGGTTCGCCGTAGGGAGTGCGCACCACTTCCCGTCGTTCCACCGCCAGATTCGCCAGCTGCGTCAGGCCGCTGCCACCTATGATTGCAAGCATTTGATTCTATGTATTTTGTGAACGGTTCATGGTGTCGATGATTCTAACATGACGCATCGTCTTTCATCGCCGAGGTGTTATACTGGCGGACTTTTTTTTGCCGCACTGCACAATGACACGCGCCATCCGCAACATCGCCATCATCGCCCACGTCGACCACGGCAAGACCACGCTGGTCGACCAGCTCCTCAGGCAGTCCGGCACCTTCGCCGCCCACCAGCAGTTGGAGGAACGCGTCATGGACTCCAACGACCTGGAAAAGGAGCGCGGCATCACCATCCTGGCCAAGAACTGCGCCATCGAGTTCGAGGGTACGCACATCAACATCGTCGACACCCCGGGCCACGCCGACTTCGGCGGCGAGGTCGAGCGCGTGCTGTCGATGGTGGACGGCGTGCTGCTGCTGGTCGACGCCGTCGAGGGTCCGATGCCGCAGACCCGCTTCGTCACCCGCAAGGCGCTGGCGCTGGGCCTGAAGCCGATCGTCGTCATCAACAAGATCGACCGTCCCGGCGCGCGTCCGGACTGGGTCATCAATCACACCTTCGATCTCTTCGACAAGCTCGGCGCCACCGAGGAGCAGCTCGACTTCCCGGTGGTGTTCGCCTCGGCCCTGAACGGCTATGCCATGCTGGAGGCGGACAAGCCTGGCAGCGACATGCGCCCGCTGTTCGAGGCCATCCTGAAGCACGTGCCGCAGCCCGAGGTGGATGCCGAGGGCCCGCTGCAGCTGCGCATCTGCTCGCTCGACTACTCCACCTACGTCGGCCGCATCGGCATCGGGCGCATCACGCGCGGGCGCCTCGGCCCGCTGCAGAACGTGCTGCTCATGAACGGCCCCGAGGACGACGAGCCCCTCAAGGCGCGCGTCAACCAGGTGCAGGTCTTCAGGGGGCTCGAGCGCGTGCTGACCGATGTTGCCGAGGCCGGCGACATCGTCCTCATCAACGGCATCGAGGAAGTCGGCATCGGCGTGACGCTCTGCGACCCGGACCAGCCGGCGGCCCTGCCCCTGCTGACCGTCGACGAACCGACGCTGACGATGAATTTCCAGGTCAACACCTCGCCGCTCGCCGGCAAGGAAGGCAAGTACGTCACCAGCCGCCAGCTGCGCGAGCGCCTGCACCGCGAGCTGATGAGCAACGTCGCCATGAAGCTTGAGGAAACAGAGGATGCCGACGTGTTTCTCGTCTCCGGTCGCGGCGAGCTGCACCTCACGATTCTGCTCGAAAACATGCGCCGCGAAGGCTATGAGCTGGCCGTCTCGCGCCCGCGCGTCGTGCTCAAGGAGATCGACGGCGTGAAGTGCGAGCCGTTCGAGTTCCTCACCGTGGACTGCGAGGAGGCCCACCAGGGCGCCGTCATGCAGGCGCTCGGCGAGCGCCGCGGCGACCTGCAGGACATGCAGCCCGACGGCAAGGGCCGCGTACGACTGGAGTACCGCATCCCGGCGCGCGGCCTGATCGGTTTCCAGGGCGAATTCCTCACCATGACACGCGGCACCGGCATCATGAGCCACGTCTTCGACGACTACGGCCCGATGAAGGCCGACATCGCCGAGCGCCGCAACGGCGTGCTCATCTCCGCCGAGCAGGGCGATGCCGTCGCCTACGCCCTGTGGAAGCTGCAGGAACGCGGCCGGATGTTCGTCAGCCCGGGCGAAGCCCTGTATGAAGGCATGATCATCGGCATCAACAGCCGCGACAACGACCTGGTGGTGAACCCCGTCAAGACCAAGCAGCTCACCAACGTCCGTTCCTCCGGCAAGGACGAGGCCATCGTGCTGGTGCCGCCGATCCAGATCACGCTGGAGAGCGCGGTGGAATTCATTGCCGACGACGAGCTGGTCGAGATCACGCCGAAGTCGATCCGCCTGCGCAAGCGCCACCTGAAGGAACACGAGCGCCGCCGCGCCGGGCGCGAGGCCGCATAGGAACGGGACCGGACAGCATGCGGGGCTTCATCCGCCGGCATCGTCTGGCGCTGATCCTCGCCGCCGTCGCCCTGCTGTTCTTCATCATCGGCGCCACCGCGCCGCGCACGGCCGTGCCGCTGATGTGCAAGATCTACGGCTGAAACCCGCTACGACTCCCTCACCGCATACACCGCCGGCAGGTTGCGCCAGGCGCCCTTGACGTCCATGCCGAAGCCGAAGACGTAGCGGTTGGGCAGATGCACGCCGGTGAAATCCGCCCTGACCGGCTTCTCGCGGCCGAGATCCTTGTCGGCGAAGACGGCGATGCGGCAGTCCTTCGCTCCCTGCTCGAGCAGGCGCCGCTTGATGGCGGCGAGGGTGATGCCTTCATCGAGGATGTCATCCAGCACCAGCACCGTGCGGCCGGCGATGTTGGCGCGCGGCGCGACGATCCAGGAAAGCTCGCCGCCGGTGGTCGTGTCGCCGTAGCGGGTGACGTGCAGGTAGTCGAACTCCAGGGGGAAGCGCAGCAGCGGCAGCAGCTGGCCGGTGAAGATCACCGCGCCGCCCATGACGGACAGCACCAGCGGGTGGGAAGCACTCAGGGCGTCGGCGATCTCGCCTGCCACGCGCCGCACCGCCAGGGCCGCATCCTGCTCGGAGACGACGAGGTCGGCCGCTGCGAAGATCCGCTGCGCTTCCGCTGCCGAAAGCGTCACGGGCGGGCCCCGATGTTCAGGCCGGCGAGGTACTCGGTAAAGGCCTGGCCGACCTCGGGATGCTTGCGGCCGAAGGCGATGGTCGCCTTCAGGTAGCCGAGCTTGGAACCGCAATCGTAGCGAATGCCGTGGAAGGGAAAGGCCAGCACGGTCTCTTCGCCGAGCAGGGCGGCGATGGCGTCGGTCAGCTGGATCTCGCCGCCGGTGCCGGCCTGCACGCGGCGCAGGTGGTGAAAAATGCGCGGCGTGAGAATGTAGCGCCCGATCACGGCCAGATTGGAGGGGGCCTGTTCCGGCGCCGGCTTCTCGACGATCGCCGTCACCTGCTGCGCGCCGTTCGCACCCGGGTCGACACTGACGATGCCGTAGGCGCCGGTATCGGCAAAGGGCACGGTCTGCACGCCGAGCAGGCTGCTCTCATGCTCGCCGAACGCATCGACCATCTGCCGCAGCACCGGCGGCTCCGCATCGATGAGGTCGTCGGCCAGCAGGACGGCGAACGGCTCGTCGCCGACCACCGGCGCGGCGCACAGCACGGCATGGCCCAGGCCGAGCGGTTCGGCCTGGCGGATGTAGATGCAGTTGATGTGCGCCGGCACGGTCTCCTGGACCAGCCGCAGCAGTTCGTTCTTGCCGCGCAATTCCAGCTCCGCCTCCATCTCGTAGGCCTTGTCGAAGTGGTCCTCGATGGCGCGCTTGTTGCGCCCGGTGATGAACACCATGTCGGTGATGCCGGCGGCCACCGCCTCCTCCACCGCGTACTGGATGAGGGGCTTGTCGACGATCGGCATCATCTCCTTCGGGCTGGCCTTGGTGGCCGGCAGGAAGCGGCTGCCCATGCCGGCGACGGGAAAGACGGCCTTGGTGATTTTCTTCATCTGTGGAACTCCATTTGGTTTCAGCTACCCAGCAGCCGGCGCAGGCCATCCTCGTCGATGACGGCAACGCCCAGCGCGCGGGCCTTGTCCAGCTTCGAGCCAGCGTCCCCGCCGGCGACGACGTAATCGGTTTTCTTCGACACCGAGCCGCTGACCTTGCCGCCGGCCGCCTCGATCAGCGCCCCGGCCTCTTCGCGCGTCAGCCGCGGCAGCGCCCCGGTCAGGACAAAAGTCAGTCCCTGCAGCACGGTGTGCGACCCGGCCTGCGGGGGTTCGGCGCGTCCGTGCACGCCGGCCTGCTCCAGCCGCGCAATCACCTCGCGGTTGTGCGGCTCGGCGAAGAAGCCGGCGATGCTCTCGGCCACCACCGGACCGACGTCCTTCACCCGCTGCAGCGCCTCGGCATCGGCGGCCATCAACGCCGCCAGGCTGCCGTAATGCCGCGCCAGCTCCTTGGCGGTGGCCTCGCCGATGTTGCGAATCCCCAGCGCGTAGATCAGTCGCGCCAGCGTGGTGGCCTTCGAGCGCTCGACGGCCTCGACGATATTCTGCGCCGATTTCTCGCCCATGCGCTCCAGTCCAGCGAGCGCCACGGCACTGAGGCGCGCTGGATCGTATAAATCCGCGACGGTTTCCACCATTTGCCGTTCGACAAGCTGGTCGACCAGCCTTTCTCCCAGTCCCTCGATGTCGAGCGCACGGCGCGAGGCGAAGTGGAGGATGGCCTGCTTGCGCTGGGCTGGGCAGTAGAGGCCGCCGGTGCAGCGCGCCACCGCCTCGTCGGGCAGGCGCTGGATGACCGAGCCGCACACCGGGCAGGTCATCGGCATATCGAACGGAACCTCGCTGCCGTTGCGCTTCTCCTTCACAACGGCGACCACTTCCGGGATGACGTCGCCGGCGCGGCGCACGATCACCGTGTCGCCGATGCGCACGTCCTTGCGCCGCACCTCGTCCTCGTTGTGCAGCGTGGCGTTGGTGACGGTGACGCCGCCGACGAACACCGGCGCCAGGCGCGCCACGGGAGTGATCGCGCCGGTGCGGCCGACCTGCACCTCGATGCCGAGCACCTGGGTCATTTCTTCCTGCGCCGGATACTTGTGGGCGACCGCCCAGCGCGGCTCGCGGCTGACAAAGCCGAGCTGCTCCTGCAGGGCCAGCGAATTGACCTTGTACACGACGCCGTCGATGTCGAACGGCAGGGCATCGCGCAGGGCAAGGATGCGCGCGTGAAAGCCGATCAGCGCCTCCGCGCCGCGCGCCACGATGCGGTGCTCGCACACCGGGATGCCCAGGGCCTCGAGCGCATCGAGCGTGCCGCTGTGGCTGGCCTGAAGCGGCCAGCCGCGTGCTTCCCCGACGCCGTAGGCGTAAAAGGACAAGGGTCGTTCGGCGGCGACCTTCGGGTCGAGCTGGCGGATGCTGCCGGCCGCGCCGTTGCGGGGATTGACCAGGGTTGGACGGCCCTGTTCGCGCTGGCGCGAGTTGTAGCGCTCGAAATCGGGGCGGCTCATGAAGACCTCGCCGCGCACTTCCAGCAGTGCCGGGGGATGGCCGCAGAGGCGCAGCGGGATGCGGTGGATGGTACGCACGTTCTGGGTGACGTCCTCGCCGGTCTCGCCGTCGCCGCGCGTCGCCGCCCGCACCAGCACGCCCACCTCGTAGCGCAGGCTGATCGCCAGGCCGTCGAACTTCAGCTCGGCGGCGTACTCGACCGGCGGCGCGTCCTGCGCAAGCCCGAGGGCACGGCGCACACGGGCATCGAAACTTCTCGCCCCTTCCGGTCCGGTATCCGTCTCGGTCCTGATGGAGAGCATCGGTACGGCATGACGCACCGGCGCGAATTCGGGCAGCGGACGCCCGCCGACGCGCTGAGTCGGCGAATCCGCCGAGCGCAGCTCGGGATGGGCAGCTTCGATGTCCTGCAGCTCGCGGAACAGGCGGTCGTACTCGGCGTCCGGCACGGTCGGCGCATCGAGCACGTAGTAGGCGTGGTTGTGCCGTTCGATCTCGGCGCGCAGCGCCTCGGCCCTCGCGGCGGCTTGGCGCGGCGCCGGCATCGCGTTCAGGAGAACAGGCGCAGCGCCTGCGTTCCGCCGGCGATCAGGCCCTGCGCCGCCATGCGCTGCTCGATTTCGACGATCTTGTCGTGGATGACGTCCAGCGCGCTGTCGGCGAGCGGCGCACGGTTGTCGTCGACCAGCGTGCCGCCGAGGCTGGCGACGCACTGCTTCGCCAGCGCCGTCATGCGGTCGAAGGCCAGCGGCCCGTTGGCGACGCGCGGCACGTCCAGCGTGAAGGTGACGCCGTGGGTGAACAGCGTCTTCATCTCCTCGGCGGCGAAGGGCAGCGCTTCGAGGCTGGAGAGCGTGTACAACGTGGCGCCGGCGTCATCGGCGGCGTGGAACATGCCATCATCGTGGAGCGTCATGCCGGCCGCCTCGGCCAGGCCGCGCAGCTTGGTGCCGGCAAACGGCGCGCCGGTGGCAACGACGTTGATGCCGATCTGGATGTCCACGCCTGCGCAAAAGCGATCGATCTCGGCGGCGCGCGCCAACACGTCGTTGCGCTCCGGCAGATCGGCCACGGCGAGGAATTCGCCGGCGAGCCGCTGCACGCCGTTGAGAAACAGGGTCAGCTCGGAATCCGTCAGCGGGCCGCGACGGTCGGCCAGCTGCAACGCCGCGCGCAGCCGTCGGTAGTCGCCAGCCCCGTCTGCCGTCAGCCGCTCCCAGACAGTATTGTGTTCATTCAGGCCGCACCAGCAAACCGGCTTGCTGAGCTGGCCCATGGCCAGGTGCTGTGCCTGCCAGAGATAGGGGCCGCCGATCGTCTCTGCAGATTCGAAGCGGATCACGCAGTCTATCGCCGGGTCGGCCAGTTCCTGCGGCGGCTCCGCCGCGGCGCCCGCTTCCCGCAGGTCGGCTGCTGCCTCCCTGCCAGCCTGTGGCTGGAAGGCGTCGGTTTCCACCTGCGCATCCTGAATGGCCGGCTCGATGCGTTCCGCGGCAGTCGTCTCTCCCCAGGCAGCCTCGGGAGAATCCGCCTGCTGCCGGCCCAGCAGGACATCGGGGTGTTCAGCGCGGAAAACACGCTCGGCCAGCTTGCGGTGCTTGCGTTCCTGCCACTTGTTGTAGGCGAACACCCCTCCCACCAGGGCGACGCCGAGGACGATGAGGGAAAGCTGCAGGTCGCTCATGCCGGCACCGCCTCGTCGCTCATGCGCAGCGCTTCCTCGATATCCACCTCGACGACGCGCGAGACGCCCTGCTCCTGCATGGTGACGCCGACCAGCTGGCGGGCCATTTCCATGGTGATCTTGTTGTGGGTGATGAAGAGGAACTGCGTCTGCGCCGACATGCGCTTGACCATCTCGCAGAAACGCTCGGTGTTGCTGTCGTCGAGCGGCGCATCCACCTCGTCGAGCATGCAGAACGGCGCCGGATTGAGCTGGAACAGCGAAAACACCAGGGCGATGGCGGTCAGCGCCTTCTCGCCGCCGGAGAGCAGGTGGATGGTGCTGTTCTTCTTTCCGGGCGGCTGCGCCATGACCTGGATGCCGGAGTCGAGGATCTCCTCGCCGGTGAGGATCAGCCGCGCCTCGCCGCCGCCGAAGAGCTGCGGGAAGAGGATGCCAAACTGGCGGTTGACGTTGTTGTAGGTGTCCTGCAGCTGCTCGCGCGTCTCGCGATCGATGCGGCGGATGGCGTCTTCCAGCGTGCCGATGGCCTGGTTGAGGTCCTCCGACTGGCTGTCGAGGAAGCCCTTGCGCTCGCGCGAAGTGTTGAGTTCGTCGAGCGCCGCCAGGTTCACCGGGCCGAGGGCCTCGATCTCGCTGCCCAGGCGGGCGATGTCCCCCTGCAAAAGCGGCTCCCTCGTCTCGCGCGTCAGTTCCGGCGCCAGTGCCTCCACGTCGGCATTTGCTTCTGCCAGGCGGGCGGCATGCTGTTCTTCGTTGAGCTGGGCAGCCTGCTCCTTCAGGCGCAGCTCGCCGATGCGGTCGCGCAGCGGATTCAGCCCCTGCTCGGTCTTCAGGCGCGCCTCCTCGAGCTGGCGCAGCTCGGTCGCGGCGCCTTCCAGCGCGTCGCGGAAGCTCGCCAGCGTGCTCTCGCGTCCCTGGCGCGCCGCCAGCGCCTGCTGCAGCTGCTGCTCGGTTGCTCCCTCGCTGATGGACTCACCTTCCTGGCGTCGCGCCGCCGTCTCGGCGACGATGCGTTCGAGCTGCTCGCGCGCCACTTCGCGCGAGCGGCCGATCTCTTCGAGCTTGCCCGAGCATTCGCGTTCGGCGAATCCCGACTCCTGCAGTTCACGCCCCAGCGCCTGTTCGACGGTGCGCTGCTCGCGCAGCGCCGCGTCGCGGAGGCGCATCTCCTCGATGGCCGCCTCCAGCCGGGCGCGCAGCTCCTGCACCACCGAAGTCAGTCGCGCCACCTCGCCGTCGGCGATCTGCCGACGGCTGCGTTCGGTATCCTCGCCGGCGGCGATTTCCGTCAGGTCGGCGTTGATCTGCGCGATGCGGGCCTCGTAGCGCTGCACCGACTCGCCCAGCTTGACGGCCTCGACCTGCGCGGCATGCGCCGTCTGCTGCAGTTCCTGCGCCTCGCGCTGGGCATCGGCCAGATGGCTGCGGTGGTCGGCCAGGCCGGATTCGGCCGCGGCCAGCGTCGCCGCGGCAATGCGGGCCTCGTCCTCCAGCCCGACGCATTCGGCATCCAGCTGACCGATCTCGCGCTGGCGCTCGATGACGCCATGGGTGCGCGCCTCCGGCACATACAGCACGAAGCTGTGGCGCGAGACGACGTGGCCGGCCTGGCTCACCCACAGGCGGCCGCCGGGCAGGCTGGCGCGCCGCGCCGCCAGGCTGCCGAGGTCGTTTGCCACGTAAACGCCGGCCAGCCATTCACTCAGCGCGGCCTCCCAGCGCGGGTCGCTGCAGCGCACCTTGTCGCGCAGCGGCACGTCGGCATCGAGGCCGGCGGTCTCCCCCGCCATTGAGATGTCGCTCGCGAAGACCAGCGCCAGCGTCGCCGGCGGCGGGTCGGCCAGCACGCGCTCGGCAGTCGGCTGGTCGACGCCGGCCAGGGCACCGAGACGCTCGCGCAGCACTGCTTCCAGCGCGGTCTCCCAGCCCGGTTCGACCTTCAGGCTCGACCAGATCGGTTCCGCGGCATCGAGGCCGTGGCGTTTCAGCCAGTCGCCCAGCTTGCCTTCCTGCTGGACGCGGCTTTGCAGCTGTTTCAGGGCGTCGCGGCGGGCGCGCGCCTCGGTCAGGCGCTTCTGCGTGCTCGACTGCGCTTCCGCCGCCTCGCGGCGCTGCGCCTCATGCTCGGGCAGGCGCTGCTGCAATTCGTCGACGCGGTTGCGCTTCGCCTCGACCTGGGTGTCGAGTTCGGCGACGCGTGCCTGCAGGGCGGCCAGCGCCGCGGTGTCAGGCTGCGCGATCTGGCCGCGCTCGCCTTCCAGTCTGCCGCGACGCTGCAAGAGCGATTCAAGCGTCTTGTCGGCGTGGCTCTTGTGCGCTTCTTCGACGCGCAGGCCCTGCTCGGCCTGGGCCAGCTCGCGGCGCAGGGCGTTGGCGGCTTCCTCGGACGCCTTCAGCGCGCCTTCCGCCTCGGGCAGGCGGGCGGCGGCCTCGGCGTGGCGCGCCGTGGCGCCCTGCACGCGCTGCGCGGCATTCTCCAGCAGTTCCTTCCAGCGCGCCTCGTCGCGGTCCAGCGTCTCCGCCTGGCCGCGCCAGTGGCTGTCCTCGCCCTCCAGCTGGCTCAGGCGCGACTCGACTTTCTGGCGCAGGTCGCGCAGATGGTTGAGCTCGGCTTCCAGGCGCGCCACCTCGGCGTTGGCGGCGAACATCTCGCTTTGCGCGGCATGCAGGGCATCGCTGGCGGCATAGTGGGTGCTGCGCGCCGTCTCGACGCGGGCCTCCAGGTCGCGCAGGCTGGCGGTTTCGGCTTCGAGCCTGGTGACGGCCTGCTCGACGTTGCGCAGCAGCTTCTCGCGCTGCTCGCGCGCCTCGTTGCGCTTGTAGAGCCACAGCAGGTTCTGCCGGCGCGTCAGCTGGGCGTGCAGTTCGTGGTACTGCTTCGCCACCTCGGCCTGGCCTTCCAGCTTCTCGATCTGGCTGCCCAGCTCGTTGCGGATATCCTCGACGCGGGCAATGTTCTCGCGGGCATCCGCCAGCCGGTTCTCGGTCTCGCGCCGGCGCTCCTTGTACTTGGTCACCCCGGCCGCCTCTTCGAGGAAGAAGCGCAACTCCTCCGGCTTGGCCTCGATGATGCGCGAAATCATGCCCTGCTCGATGATGGCGTAGGCGCGCGGACCCAGGCCGGTGCCCATGAAGAGGTCGATCACGTCCCGCCTGCGAACGTGCATGTTGTTGATGTAATAGGAGGACTCGCCGTCGCGGTCGAGCACGCGTTTCACCGCGATCTCGGCGTATTGCGACCACTGGCCGCTGGCGCGGCCCTGGGCGTTGTCGAAATGCAGCTCGACGCTGGCGCGGCCGACGGGTTTCCTCTGGCCGGAGCCATTGAAGATGACGTCCTGCATGGATTCGCCGCGCAACGCGGTGGCCTTCGATTCCCCCAGCACCCAGCGCACGGCGTCGATCACGTTGGATTTGCCGCAGCCGTTGGGGCCGACCACGCAGACGAGCTGGCCGGACGTGAGGATGGAAGTCGGGTCGACAAAGGTCTTGAACCCGGCAAGTTTCAGCTTGGTTAAACGCACGTCTTCAGAAGGCTCTGTTTTTGTTGAGGAACGGCGCGAAATGAGTGCCGCGCCGCAGGGTGTTTGGGTGCTTATAATACCATCTTCGTCACTCTCTCCGAACCCACCGGCATGCCTTCAAAAGCCTCCAAAACCCTCGACACCTTCCCCAATCCGGAAGGGGCGCGGGACTACCTGATTCACATGGAAATTCCGGAGTTCACCTGCCTCTGCCCGAAGACCGGACAGCCGGATTTCGCCACCCTGATCCTCGACTACATCCCCGACCGGACCTGCGTCGAACTGAAGAGCCTGAAGCTGTATGTCTGGTCCTACCGCAACGAGGGCGCCTTCCACGAAGCGGTCACCAACCGCATCCTCGACGATCTCGCCAGGGCAACCAGGCCGCGCTTCATGCGCCTGACGGCGAAGTTTTTCGTGCGCGGCGGCATCTTCACCACGGTGGTGGCGGAACACCGCAAAAAGGGCTGGAAACCGCAGCCGAAGGTCGAACTCGACGCCTTTCCCGCCCAGTCCAATACGCGGTTCTAATCAGGCAGGAGCTCGCGCACCTTGTCCAGGCGCGCGAAATGGCAGCCCTCCGAATCGATGGCGAGCCAGCCTGCACGCTTCCAGCCACTCAGGGTGCGCGCCACGGTTTCCAGGCGAACCCCGATGATTTCACTCAGCTGTTCCAGCGTCAGCGTGATTGGCAGGCGCGCCTTGTTGCCTTTCTTGTCCACCCCGTAGCGGTCGATGAGCATGGTCATCAGCACGGCCAGGCGCTGCGGCACGGCGCCGGCGCTGACGATCTCGATCTTCTGGATGAACGCTTCGGTAAAGCGGCCGATCTCGATGCGCAGCGGAGCGGCAAGACGCGGATATTTCTCGGAAAATTTGAGGATCGCATCCGAGTCGACGAAAATCCCCGCCATGCCGTCGTTCATCGACACCGCGTCGGTCGGATATTTCATGCCGGACCAGATGGCGAAAATGCCCATCGAATCGCCGGGGCCGTACAGGCCATAGGTGCGGCTCACGCCTGCCCGGTTGCGGCGGGCCGTCTTGGCCAGCCCTTGCTCGATGAAAAGCGATTTGCGATTGACTTCCCCCTGGTGCCAGAGGTATTCGCCGGCGCGAAACGCCTGCACGCTGGCGGCGGCGGCAAGCTCGGAGAGCACACGCGCCGGCAGCTTGGCGAACAGCGGGAAGCGCTGCATGCGCTTCACCAGCTCTTCCTTGCCGGGCTGGCCCGACGGCAGCGGCGCATGCCGTCTGATGCGACGGAAGGCGCGGCGCGGCAGATCCACGGAAAATTCCGCAGCGCTGCCTGTCACATGGTTTTTACGCTGAATCATCGACAGATTTCCTCCTGGCCGGATCCAGCCCGGTTCCGGCGTATTTTTTTATTTATTGACAAACGTCAATAAGGCGAATCCTATCATTTTCTGCGCGCCAGGAAGACGCCCGATCAGGATTCTTCGGCTAAGATAGCCAGCGACGATGACCCCCCCCGCCGATTTCCAGCAGCACACCCCGATGATGCAGCAGTACCTGCGCCTCAAGGCGCAGTACCCGGAGCTGCTGCTGTTCTACCGCATGGGGGACTTCTACGAGCTGTTCTTCGAGGATGCCGAGAAGGCGGCGCGCCTGCTCGACATCACGCTCACCTCCCGCGGCCAGTCGGCCGGCCGGCCGATCCGCATGGCCGGCGTGCCCTACCACGCCGTCGAGCAGTACCTGTCGCGGCTGGTGAAGCTGGGCGAATCGGTGGTGATTTGCGAGCAGGTCGGCGATCCGGCCACCTCGAAAGGGCCGGTCGAGCGCGCCGTGACGCGCATCGTCACGCCGGGGACGCTGACCGACTCGGCCCTGCTCGACGACAAGTCCGACAGCCTGCTGCTGGCGCTGGCGCCGGAGAAGAACCTCGTCGGCCTGGCCTGGCTGAACCTCGCCA
>UBJH01001261.1_pt1 | contig 13984 bp, 13 predicted proteins | sample 2193721 | NCBI WGS metagenome assembly UBJH01 (sample SAMEA4703186, study PRJEB27089) | metagenome | reverse complement strand
CCGGTCGCCGGGCATTCGTCAACTGTACCGAAGGCACGGTCGCCGGCATGGGTTTGATCCGCTTCACCGACGAACGCGACGTGGATGACTTGCTTGGCGGCTGGAAGCGCATGGCGATCGAGAGATCGATATGGACAGAAGGGGATCGAAACCATGAGGTCCGGCAGTTGAATATATTCGCGAGCAAGTCATGAGTTGGGATCCGGTCTGGGAGAAGATTTTCCGCGAGCAGGCCTGGGGCAAGTATCCGGGCGAAGAGCTTATTCGGTTCGTTGCCCGCAACTTTTACGCGGCGCCCGATCGCAGCGCAGTGCGAATCCTCGAGGTCGGCTGCGGTCCGGGTGCCAACCTGTGGTTTCTGGCGCGGGAAGGCTTCGCCTTTGCAGGAATCGACGGTTCATCAACCGCAATAGCCAAGGCAGAGAAGCGCCTTGACGATGAATGTCCGGGCTGGCGATCCTTCGGCGAGTTGAGGGTCGGCGACATGGGGAACCTGCCGTTCGGCGATGCCGAATTCGATGCCGTCATCGACAATGAGGCCGTCTGCTGCAATCCATGGGATGCCTCTAAGGCAATCTACGCCGAGATGGCCCGTGTCACCAAGCCGGCAGGCCGGATTTTCTCGCGAACCTTCGCCGATGGTACCTGGGGCGAGGGAACGGGCAAGTCCGCAGGACACCACGCCTGGTTCTGCGAAGACGGGCCCATGGCCGGCAAGGGATTTACGCGGTTTACCACCCTCGACGAAATCCCCGTCCTGATCGCCGGCTTCGATGTGCGCAGCGTCGAGTTGCTGACCTGGACGCTGGAAGACCGCCGCCATGAAATACGCGAATGGGTCATCTTGGGCGAAAAGCCCGCAGGAGCAGGTCCAACCACATGAAGGCTCTCGTTGTCGGCTACGGCTCCATCGGCCAGCGCCATGCGCGGGTGCTGGAGGAACTCGGATTCGAAGTGGCCGTCGTGAGCCGCCGCCCGGTTGAGCATCCGCGGCGCTACGACTGCCTCGACACGGCGCTGAGCGGGTGGCGGCCGGAGTATGTGGTCATCGCCAGCCGCACCAGCGAGCACTTCGAGGATCTCGGCGCTTTGGTCGCGGCGGGTTTCGCCGGGCGAGTCCTTGTCGAAAAACCGTTGTTCGACGTCGTCAGGCAACTGCCGTCGCACCGGTTTTCGCATCTGGCGGTCGCATACAACATGCGCTTCCATCCTCTTATATTGAAATTGCGCGATTTCCTGGGACGACAGGAACACCTGATCGCCGCCCATATCTACGTCGGCCAATATCTGCCGGAGTGGCGCCCGTCGTCGGATTACAGGTCGAGCTATTCGGCATCGCGGAACCAGGGCGGCGGGGTATTGCGCGATCTCTCCCACGAGATCGACTATGCCCTCTGGCTATTCGGCGGATGGCAACAGATCACAGCCCTCGGCGGCCACTTCAGCGCGCTGGAAATCGACAGTGACGATGTTTATTCCCTGCTCTGGAGCACTGCGCAGTGCCCGGCCGTAACAGTCAACCTGAACTATCTCGACCGCAGCGTGCGGCGCGAGATTCTTGTCATCACCGACGGTCATTCCGTCCGTGTCGATCTGATCAAGGGCCACTTCGAAATTGACGGAAAGCAGGAGAGTTTTCTGCTTGAACGCGACCAAGCCTATCAGGCCGAGCATAACGCAATGATCGCCGGCGACCTCTCGATTCTTTGCTCACCTGAGGAAGGCATGGAGGTCATGGCTACCATAGCCGCTGCGGAGGGGGCGGCGCGGGAAAGAACATGGGTAAGCCGATGACCCGTCTTTGCACCGTTTGCGCACGCGGCGGCTCCAAGGGAGTCAAGAACAAGAACATCCGTGAAATCGGCGGCAAACCCCTCATCGGACACACGCTGGAGCAGGCCCGCAGCAGCGGCCTGTTCGACCTGATCGCCGTCAGCAGCGACTCGCCCGAAATACTGGATGCCGCAAGACGGTTCGGCGCAGACCTCCTTGTCGAGCGGCCGGCCGAAATGGCGACCGATTCTGCAGCCAAAATCCCCGCCATCCGACACTGCGTCGAGTCAGCCGAGCGCCATGCCGCAAGGCGATTCGACATCCTGGCCGATCTCGACGCCACATCGCCGCTGCGGCTGGCGGAGGATATCGTCGGTGCGGTCAGGCTGCTGGAAACCAGGGGGGTCTCGAACGTAATCACCGCCGCGCCGGCACGCCGGTCTCCCTACTTCAATCTAGTGGAGGTGGGCAGCGACGGCGTCGTCCGTCTGTCCAAACCGCTGCCATCGGCGATCGTACGCCGACAGGATGCGCCGCCCACCTACGACATGAACGCCTCGATTTACGTCTGGCGGCACGACGCCCTGTTCGAGGACCCGGCGATTTTCCGGCCGGACACCGCCTTGTTCGTCATGCCGGAAGAACGCTCCATCGATATCGATTCAGAGCTGGATTTTAGATTTGTGGAAATGCTGTTGTTGGAGAGGACGCGATGAGTTACATGGAACGATTCAATCTCAAGGGCCGCGGAGCTATCGTCACCGGCGCGGCAGGGATCCTTGGCCGTCCTTTTTGCGAGGGCCTCGCCGAATTCGGCGCCGATGTCGCCGTCGTCGACCTGGATACGCAAGTTTGCAGGGACTTTGCTGCCGAGCTCTCTGCCCGCCACGGCATACGCGCAGTCGGCATAGGATGCGACATCACCGACGCCGCTGCAGTGTCAGGCATGGTGACCGAGGCCGCCTCGGCGCTCGGCGACATCCAAATTCTGCACAACAACGTCGGCGGCAAGACGCCGGATCTGGCTGCATACTTCAACTCCTTCGAGAATTACAGCCTGGCAGAGTGGCGACGAGTGATGGCAGTCAATATCGACGGGGTGTTCCTGGTGGATCAGGCTGTCGGCAGGCAAATGGTGGCCCAAGGAAAGGGAGGAAGCATCATCCACATTGCCTCGATTTACGGAGCCATGGCGCCCGACCAGCGCATCTACGAAGGGTCGGAGTATCTGGGCCGGTCCATCAACAGCCCGGCGGTCTACTCCGCCTCGAAGGCGGCAGTGATTGGCCTGACGCGCTTCCTCGCCACCTACTGGGCCGACAAGGGCATCCGGGTCAATTGCATCTCACCCGGCGGGGCTGAAAGCGGACAGAACGAAACGTTCAAGCAACACTACAGCACCCGCATCCCCCTCGGGCGCATGGCGCAACGGGAAGAGATGGTCAACACGCTCATTTGGCTGGCTTCCGATGCTTCGTCCTACGTTACCGGGCAAAACATAATGGTCGACGGTGGATTGAGCGTCTGGTAGATGAAATGGCAATAGCACTTAACCCTGCAATGAACAGGACAACACCCCGTCCCTCCTCCATCGTCTATCTGCCCGTCGAATTCAGGTCGCGCGAATTCGACAGCAAGGCGCTTCTCGCGGCAGCGCTGGCCAGCAAGGGCTACACGGTTGTGATCGGCCAGAAATGGATGATCGACTACAACATTCGCCAGCTTCCGCGCGGGCTGGTGCTGTTCAAGGGATTCAACAGGATTCATCATCCCCAAATCCGCGACGCACGGGAAGTGGGTCACCATGTCGCAATACAGGAAGAGGAAATGCTTGCGCACACCGACCGGGAGCTCATCGAGAGCTACTGCTCGGATGAAATTTTCGCATTGACCGACCTGATACTGACCGATGGTGAGTTTGAGCGTGACATCCTCCAGCAATTAAGCCGAGGCAAAAACCGGATCGAAATCACGGGAAACGGCCGCATCGATCTCCTGAAACCTGCGTTTCGCAGCTGTTTTCAGGACGAGATTCACGCCCTGCAGCAACAATATGGCGACTTTGTTCTGGCCAACACCAACTTTGCGATCACCAACAGCATTTGGGGCGACATTGAGCAGGTCACTGAAATCCAGGTCAAGGCTGGATGGCTCGATCTTGCCAACCCCTCAAGGCTATCCGCCTGGCAAGGCCTGATCGATACGGAACTGGCGAATCGCGAAGCGATCACCGCGGCAATACGCGAACTGTCTAAAAGACGCCCCCGGCAAAGAATCGTAGTGCGTCCCCACCCGGGAGAAAATCCGGCCACATGGGTAACCGCGCTCTCTGATCTGACTAACGTGTCCGTCATTCGGGAAGGGTCCCATGTGCCGTGGACGCTCGCCTGCAAGGCCCTCATGCACACATCATGCACCACGGGGTTCGAAGCCTATATCGCGAGGAAGCCGGCCTTCAGCCTCGTAACGGGCGAAGGCTGGACCAGCCGCTCGCTTTTGTGCAACAAAACCAATCCCGTATTCGCCAACCCGTCCGACCTGGTGTCGGCCCTCGAAGCTGTAATCGACGAAGGGCCACAACCCAGGTCGTTCCAGTCCATCGAGGGAATCGACAAATACGTCTGGAACGTAGGTGAAAGAACCGGCTACAGGCGTATCGCTGAAATATTGGCCAGCGTGATTTCGCCTCCTAAACCGGTTGCGCTGCCCGCGTTGGAGTATCCCGGAAAAAGCGATGTCCTCAAGGATAAATTCACGATGTCCGTGGCGGAATGTCAGAACGTGTTTGACCGCCTGGGCAAGGCCGATCCCAGTCTCAGTAATCTCAACATCGTGGAAATCGGTGAAAGCCTTTTTTGCATCACCAAAGCAGCCGCAAAGTCACCGACCAAGGCAGCGAGTCAGAAGATGGACATCAACCGGCTACGGCCGGCCCTTGAAACGCTATTCAGATCGGGTCGCTTCCAGGCTGTCTACGATCTTTTCCGGGATAACTTTGGCGATGCCCACAGGCACCCTGACCTGTGCTTCTTTGTCGGTATCTCGCTATTCGAGCTGGGGCGCTACCCACTTGCGCTGCAGTACTTCCAAAACGCCTCGATGACGGACAATGTCCGCAACGACGTGGCGTTCATGCTGGCAACGATACATCAACGGCTAGGACAGGCTGAGCTTGCTCACGATTACGCATCGATCGCCTACCGGCAAGTTCCTGTCGCACCCAATTACTTCGATCTGTTGAAAGAAACGGCAAGGACCGCAGGCAGACAGGTGCCCGAGCACTGGATCGTCATAGGCTGCTCACACGTGCGCTATTTCCGCTATATGCAGGTTAACCAGGCAAAGTTCTTCGACGGTGCCGTGCACCTCGAATGCCATGAATACGGTGGAGCAACGGCTTTTGGGCTGGGCAATACAACCTCGCAGTCCGGCGCGCTCAAGGGCACCCAGCAGATCCGCCAGCGTCTAGCCAATGCAGATAAGGTTCTTGTCTATTTCGGGGAAATCGACTGCCGGCGCGCGGCCTGGAAAGCGGCGGCCATCTCGGGCCGTACAATTGAAGAGACCATCGACGAGTCGGTGCAACACCTTGAAGCCTATGTCAGCCGTGAGATCCTGCCGCACACCCGCAAGGTCGTGCTCCTTGGCGCCAAGCCGCAGATCATCCAGGATGATGACTTCTACCGCGGCTCGCTTGAGGATGAGCGCATCGTTTTCAAGCCGCTGCAGGAGCGCGAGCGCATCACGCTGCGCTTCAACGCGGGCGTCAAGGCCGTGTCGGAAAGGCTGGGGCTGGTCTACGCCGATATCGACCACGTTCTGGCAGACGATGCCTCGCGCGAAGTATTTTTCAAGAATGCGTTCTGGGATGCCTACACCGACGACACCCATGGCAACGTGGATTATTTCGCAACCCTATACCACGATCGCCTGAAGGGCCTTGCCGGACAAGGTTGAGCTTCAACCCAAGTCACGCTGGGCACTGTGCTCCGCGAGGATGCGCTCGCGATGCCACTCCTCCGCCATGGGCGCGCCGGCGAACTCGTGGAAGCAGGGCGTGCCCAGGGTCCAGTGCAGGAGTTTCGCCTCGGGATTGGCGCCGAACTCGTCGGGCAGCCAGTTCCATTCGATGGGCAGTTCGCCGATGAGCGTGTCCTCGAGCCAGGTGAAGCGGTGCAGCTGCGCGCCGGTGGCGTTCTCGATGAACTGCGGGGTGAGGGCACGGTTGGCCGGATGGGCACAGTTCCACAGTATGACGCTCGACCAATTCTTGCGTGGATAGTCCTCGTTCTTTGCGCCGAGATATTTTTCCTTCAGCTTCGTGCGGTAATCGTGTTTCACCACCAGCACCGCCTTGGATTCATCGCGCAGCGCCCACAGCCGCTGGATGTCTTCGCGCACAAGCATGTCGCCGTCCATGAAAATTGCCCAGCCGTTGAAATCGCCCAGATGCGGCACCAGGAACCGGCTGTAGATGAACTGGTTGCTGCCGTCCACATGCCGTTCGGTGTAGCCGGAAAGATTGCGCAGGGCCAACGGCGTTACCGAGAAAGGGACGCTCGATTGGCGGATCAGGCTGTTCACGCAGACATGGTAGGCCACCGCCTCCCGCGGATCGTAGCCTATGAAAATCCGGATCATCACACCACTCCTGCACGCAAGAGAATTCGCATGTTGAAGGCACCCACCAGCCGACCGGCCTGATCGACGACAAGGATGGCGTTCACCTTGCGCTTCTCCATCAGGTCGGCGGCCTCGGCCGCCAGCTGTTCCGGCCGCATGGCCATGGGCGAATGGGTCATCACTTCCTCGATCCGCGTCGTGTGGATGTCGATATTGCGGTCGAGCACCCTGCGCAAATCGCCATCGGTGAATACGCCGATGAGCTTGTCGGCATCATCGACGATGCCGATCACGCCGATGGCGCCGCGAGACATCTCGGTCAGGCAAGCGCGCACCGTGGTCCGCGGGCTGACTTTTGGCAGGTCGCTGCCCTTCAGCATGATGTCGTTGACCGACACCAGCAGGCGGCGCCCCAGGGTGCCGTGCGGGTGCGTGGCGGCGAAATCCTCCGGGGTGAAGCCGCGCTCGTGCAACAGGCAGACGGCAAGGGCATCGCCGAGCGCCAATGCCAGGGTCGTGCTCGCAGTCGGCGCCAGCCCGAGGGGGCAAGCTTCCTGGGACACGCTGGCATCGATCCAGACGTCGGCATGCTCGGCGAGGGGCGAATGCGCGTCCCCGGTGAGCGCGATCGAAGCGATGGCATTGCGCTTGAGGTAGGGCAGGACCCGCAACAGCTCGTCGCTCTTGCCGGAATAGGAAATGGCGAGCACGACGTCATTCGAGGTCAGCATGCCGAGGTCGCCATGGCCGGCTTCCGTCGGATGCACGAAGAAGGACGGCGTGCCGGTACTGGCCAGGGTTGCCGCGATCTTGTGGCCGACATGGCCCGACTTGCCGACGCCCATCACCACAACCTTGCCGGGGGGGCACTTGTCGAGGATCAGGTCGACGGCCGCATGGAACGCACCGTCGATCCGGGCGCGAGCGGCCAACAGGGCCTTCGCCTCGATTTCAAGCACATCCCGTGCCGTACTGTCATGCCGCTTGCTATTCATAGAAAGCAGTCAACCGATCAAATGCTCAGTACGCAATGCACTTCTCGCAAACCGTTCCGGAAACATCCCTGCGCAAATGCGCCTCGCGCAACTTGACGAATCCCGGAGAGTTCCACGCTTCCATGAAGGACTGCTTGGTCAGATCGCCCATTGTCCAGTTGGCAGTGGCATCAAAGCAACAGGCCGACAATTTGCCCTCGGCCGTGACATGACCCTCCGTAAAAGCCGACCAGCACGGCAACGGCTCGCGCAACTGGCCCAGCCGCCCCTGATTGCCCGCGGTCGGCCGATAGCCGAGCTCTTCCTCCCTGAGGGTGGCAAACGCCCCCATGGAATACAGGGGCAGCCAGTAATGCTGATCGACGTACGGGGTAACCTTCTCGGCGATCAATTGCTCCATCTTTTTCAATTGTTCCCCGTCGTAATGAATCGATGAGGCATAGAGGCCGGTCTTGTAGCCGCCCTTGGACCGTATCTCCCAGGCCGACTTGATGTTCTCGTAGGCGGTGTGAAACAGCTTCTTTGAAACGCCCATGATCTTCTCGAACTGCTCCTCGTCGGCGGCGTTGCAGGACCACTTGAGGGAGTCCAGGCCGGCCTTCATGCATTCCTCGACCGCCTCGGGAAAGGCCATCGAGGCATTCGAGGTGAGGAAAACATAGGGCATGCCGAGTTCACCCTTGAGATAGCGGACACAATCGACCAGCAGGTTCGGCGCCATGAACGACTCGCCCAGGTAGAACACGCCGATCTCCTCGACGCCGGCCTCACGCATCTCGCGGGTAACGCGCTTGAACAGCCCCAAGTCCATGTCCCATTTCGGCTGTACCTCGCGATTGCGCAAGGCGCAGAAGCCGCAGCGGTAGTTGCAACGCGGGGAAATCTCGATCTTGACGCTCTTCGGCGCCGGCAGAACCGCCTTCTGATAGGCCGGCGGAATCTTCGTGATGGCATCAATGCGGTCGGTAATCATGGCTCCTCAAGTCTGGCGTGGTTTGAATGCTGCCCATTATCGCATTAGAACAATTCCAGCTTCTACCGACTCATTCCAGCCGCGTATCGAGGCCCGACTCGGCCATCTCGGCGGCGCGCAGCTGGGCGAGCGCCTTGTTCTGCGTCTCCTGCCACTCGGCGGCCGGGTCGGAATCGGCGACGATGCCGGCGCCGGCCTGGACGTGGATGCGGCCGTCCTTGATGACGGCAGTGCGGATGGCGATGGCGAGGTCCATGTCGCCGTGGAAGCCGAGGTAGCCGACGGCGCCGGCGTAGATGCCGCGCTTGACCGGCTCCAGCTCGTCGATGATCTCCATCGCCCGCACCTTGGGCGCGCCGGAGACGGTGCCGGCCGGGAAGGTGGCGCGCAGCACGGCCAGGGCGTCGAGTTCCGGTTTCAGCTTGCCCTCGACGTTGGAAACGATGTGCATCACGTGCGAGTAGCGCTCGATGACGAACTGCTCGGTGACGCGCACCGAGCCGGTCTGGGCGACGCGGCCGACGTCGTTGCGGCCGAGGTCGAGCAGCATCAGATGCTCGGCGCGCTCCTTCTCGTCGGCCAGCAGCTCGGCGGCGAGTGCTTCGTCCTCCTCGACTGTCTTCCCCCGCTTGCGCGTGCCGGCGATGGGGCGCAGCGTGACGTTGCCGTCCTCCAGCCGGACGAGGATCTCGGGCGAGGCGCCGACGACGTGGAAATCCTCGAAGTCGAAGTAGAACATGTAGGGCGAGGGGTTGAGGGTGCGCAGGGCGCGGTACAGCGCCAGCGGCGTCGCGGCATAGGGCTTTGACATGCGCTGCGAGAGCACCACCTGCATGATGTCGCCGTCGACGATGTACTGCTTGGCGCGCGCCACGGCCTGCTTGAAGGCTTCCTCGCCGAAGGCGGAGGCGGCGGCCTGCGGCGTGGCGGGTTTTTCCGCCGGGATCGCCACCGGCTCGCGCAGGCGGGCGAGCAGCTCCTTCAGCCGCGCCTGGGCGCGCTTCCAGGCGCCGGGCACGCCGGGCTCGGCGTACACCACCAGGGTCAGCTTGCCGGAGAGGTTGTCGACGACGGCGATCTCCTCGGAGAGCAGCAGTAGGACGTCGGGCGTGCCGAGCTCGTCGGGTTTCTGCACCTTCGCCAGCTTCGGCTCGATGTAGCGCACCGTGTCGTAGCCGAAGCTGCCGACGAGGCCGCCGCAGAAGCGCGGCAGGCCGGCACGCGGCGCCAGCCGGAAGCGCGCCATGAACTCGCCGACGAAGGCGAGCGGATCGCAGTCGTCGCGCCGTTCGGCGATGCGGTTGCCGGTGAGCACCATGACGTTGCGGCCGTAGGCGGCGATGCGCGTCGGCGCCGACAGGCCGATGAAGGAATAGCGGCCGAAGCGCTCGCCGCCCTGCACGGATTCGAGCAGGTAGGTCCAGGCGCGGTCGGCCAGCTTGAGGTAGATCGAAAGGGGGGTGTCGAGGTCGGCGAAGGTTTCCAGGGTCACCGGGATGCGGTTGTAGCCCTGGGCGGCCAGCTGCTTGAATTCGGCTTCGGTCATCATGACTCCACTACTTGGAACTTGAGATACGCGGGCGCAAACATCAGCGCCCGCCGCTTGCGACGATCAGTCAGGCAAGCGACGCCAGGGCCAGGCCTCCCCGCCGATGGCGTATTTCCTCAGGCGTTTCAAGTTCATGGTGAGCACGATGTCTGCTGTCTCAGATTTCCCGGAGGCGGCGGGCCGCTTCTTCGAGGGTGCCCACTATAGCATCGGCGCCGAGATCGCGCACGTCCTCGCCCTCGCTGTAGCCGTAGGGCACGCAGAACACCGGGCAGCCGGCGGCGCGCGCGCCGGCGACGTCGTTGCGCGAATCGCCGACGACCAGCGCCTCGGCGGGGGCGATGCCGAAGCGCTCGCAGAGGTGCAGGAAGGGCAGCGGGTGCGGCTTCTTTTCCGCCAGGGTGTCGCCGCTCACCGTCAGGTCGAGCAGCGCGGCCAGGCCGGTGGCGGCCAGCAGCTGATCGGTGAAGGCGCCGGCCTTGTTGGTGACGCAGGCGGTCTTCAGGCCCGCTTGACGCATCGCCTGCAGCCCCGCCAGCACGCCGGGGTAGATGCGGGTGCGGCGGCCATTGACGGCGGCGTAGTGGCGCTTGAACACCGCCAGCGCCGCACGCGCATCGGGGGCGTCCGATTCACCCGGATAGCCGAGGCAGCGGCCGACGAGGTTGGGAATGCCCTTGCCGACGAAATCGCGGATGGTGTCGACCGGCAAAGCCAGCCGCCCCAGCTCGGCGAGCATGGCGTTGGCCGCGTCGGCGAGGTCGGGAACGGTGTCGAGCAGCGTGCCGTCGAGGTCGATCAGGACCGCTTTGACGGGCATCAGGCCTTCGCCAGTTCCGCGCGCAGGGCGGCGATGATGGTGTCGTAGCGGTTGGGGTCGCCGTCCCTGCCGGCGCCGAAGACGGCCGAGCCGGCGACGAAGGTGTCGACGCCGGCCTGCGCCACCTCGCGGATGTTGGCCGGACCGACGCCGCCGTCGATCTCGAGGCTGACCTTGAGGCCGCGCTCCTCGATCATCCGGCGCACCTGGCGCGCCTTGTCGAGGACGTGGGGGATGAACTTCTGCCCGCCGAAGCCGGGGTTGACGCTCATCAGCAGCACCATGTCGAGCTTGTCGAGGGTCCACTCCAGCACGTCGAGCGGCGTCGCCGGGTTGAACACCAGGCCGGGCTTGCAGCCGGACTCGCGGATCAGGCCGATAGTGCGGTCGATGTGCTCGGAGGCCTCCGGATGAAAGGTGATGTACGTGGCGCCGGCCTTGGCGAAGTCGGGAATGATGCGATCCACCGGCTTGACCATCAGGTGCACGTCGATCGGGGCGGTGACGCCGTGCTTGCGCAGGGCCTCGCAGACCAGCGGGCCGATAGTCAGGTTGGGCACGTAATGGTTGTCCATGACGTCGAAGTGCACGATGTCGGCGCCCGACTTGAGGACGTTGTCCACCTCCTCGCCGAGCCGGGCGAAGTTGGCGGAAAGAATGCTCGGTGCGATGCGGTAGGCCATGGCAATCCCCTGTTTATGGACGGGATTCTAAACGGAATTGGCGAGCGGGCCGGCTAAAAGAAATTATGGCTGCCATAAGCAGGCATGCGCGGCCTCCCCCTATAATGACCGCATGGCGGAGAGCAAGAAATACGAAATAACGGTCACGGCGGATACGCAGTACCTGGCCGACCAGTCGGATCCGCAGGACGGGCGCTACGTCTTCGCCTACCACATCACCCTCCGCAACACCGGCACCATCGCCGCCCAGCTGATCTCCCGCCACTGGATCATCAGGGACGCCGAAGCGCACCTGCAGGAAGTGCGCGGCCTCGGCGTGGTCGGCCACCAGCCGCTGCTCAAGCCGGGAGAGCGCTTCGAGTACACCAGCGGCTGCGTCCTCACCACGCCGGTCGGCACGATGCGCGGCAGCTACCAGATGGCGGCGGAGGACGGCACGCAGTTCGAGGCGCCGATCGCCGAGTTCACCCTGGCGATGCCGCGGGTGCTGCACTAGGGTTTCCCTAGCTGCGGTAGTCGGCGTTGATCCTGACGTAGTCGTAGGAGAAGTCGCAGGTCCACACCGTGGCCTGGGCGCCGCCGCGGGCGAGGTCGATGCGAACGGCGATCTCGGCCTGCTGCATGACGCGCGCGCCCTCGTCTTCGCGGTAGCTCGCCGCCGGGCCGCCGTTTTCCGCCACCAGCACCTCATCGAGCCAGAGTTTCACGCGCGCCACGTCGAGGTCGGCGATGTCGGCGTTGCCGATGGCGGCGAGGATGCGGCCGAGGTTGGGGTCGGAGGCGAAGAAGGCGGTCTTCACCAGCGGCGAGTGGGCGATGGCATAGCCGACGGCCTTGCACTCGGCGGCGTCGCGCCCGCCGCGCACGTCGATGGTCATGAACTTGGTGGCGCCCTCGCCGTCGCGCACGATGGCCTGGGCGAGTTCCGCCGCGACGGCCGTGACGGCCTGCTTCAGCGCGGCATAATCGGCGGAGGCGGCATCCTCAATGGGGCCGTTGCCGGCCTTGCCGGAGGCAATCAGCACGAAGGAATCGTTGGTCGAGGTGTCGCCGTCGACCGTGACGCAGTTGAACGAGGCGTCGGCCGCCTCGCGCACGAGCCGGTCGAGCAGCGGCTGCGCCACCGCCGCGTCGGTGGCGACGAAGCCGAGCATGGTGGCCATGTTCGGACGGATCATGCCGGCGCCCTTGGCGATGCCGGTGACGGTGACCGCCGTGCCGCCGAGGCTGACTTTTCTGGAGGCCGCCTTGGGCACGGTATCGGTGGTCATGATGGCCTCGGCGGCGGCGGCCCAGTTGTCCTCGCGCAAATCGGCCGAGCAGGCGGGCAGCCCGGCCTCGAGGCGCTCGACCGGCAGCGGCTCCATGATGACGCCGGTGGAAAACGGCAGCACCTGCCAGGGCGAACAGCCGAGCAGGCGGGCGACCGACTCGCAGCTGGCGCGCGCCGCACGCAGGCCGGGCTCGCCGGTGCCGGCGTTGGCGATGCCGGTGTTCACGACGAGGGCGCGGATGCCGCCCGCCTTCGACGAGGCCGCCAGGTGCTCGCGGCAGAGCAGCACCGGCGCGGCGCAGAAGCGGTTCTGCGTGAACACGCCGGCGACGGCGGCGCCGGCGTCGAGGCGAATGAGCAGCAGGTCGCGGCGGTTGGCCTTGCGGATGCCGGCCCGGGCGATGCCGAGGGCGACGCCGGGAATGGGCAACAGTTCTTCGGCTTTGGTCGGCGTGAAATTGACGGCCATCGGCGCGCGTCTTCGCTCAGCTCAGCTTGCCGTGGCAATGCTTGTATTTCTTGCCGGAACCGCAGGGGCAGGGGTCGTTGCGGCCGATCTTCTCGCCCTGGCGCACCTGCGGCTGGGCCGGCTTCTCGGCTTCGCCGGCCGCCCCCAGCGCCTCGTCGTAATCGGCGTGGTGGTACTGCACGTTCTCCACCGCCGGCTGCGGCTCGCTCTCCTCGATCTGCTCCTGCGAGCGGATCTCGACGGTCATGAGCAGCTTGGTGACTTCGTTGCGGATGGTCTGCAGCAGCCCCTCGAACAGCTCGAAGGCCTCGCGCTTGTATTCCTGCTTCGGGTTCTTCTGGGCGTAGCCGCGCAAATGGATGCCCTGGCGCAGGTGGTCGAGCGCCGCCAGGTGCTCGCGCCAGTGCGTGTCCAGGCTCTGCAGCATCATGTTGCGCTCGAAGTGGTGGAAGGACTCGGCGCCGACCAGCCCGACCTTGGCGGCGTAGCGCTTGTCGGCTTCCTCCAGGATGCGGCGGACGAGATCCTCGTCCGTGAGGTTCGGCTCGGCCCTGAGCCACTCGCCGAGCGGCAGCGGCAGCTGGTAGTCGGCCGCCAGCGCCGTTTCCGCGCCGGCGATGTCCCACTGCTCCTCGACGCTGTCGGCGGGCACATAGATGCGGAAGGTGTCGTGCAGCACCCCCTGGCGCATCGCCGTGATGGTCTCGGAGATGTCGTCGGTCTCGAGCAGCTCGTTCCTCTGCTGGTAGATGACCTTGCGCTGGTCGTTGGCGACGTCGTCGTATTCGAGCAGCTGCTTGCGGATGTCGAAGTTGCGCTGCTCGAC
>UBJH01000058.1_pt1 | contig 14079 bp, 14 predicted proteins | sample 2193721 | NCBI WGS metagenome assembly UBJH01 (sample SAMEA4703186, study PRJEB27089) | metagenome | reverse complement strand
CTGCGCTATCCCCGCCTTCCCTCCTCCGCCTCCGCCCAGGAGATTTGACATTTCGCGCACAATTGCGCCGGAATTTACACCCTTCTTCTGGGCATGCGCACCTGCGCTCATCACGATCTTAACGCCCGCCTTATCGCTTGCCAGGATTGCCACAACATCGTCGTTCTTGCCAAACTCTGTGGCTGCCTTGATAAGTTCCTCAACGTCAGCATGAGGAATCTTTTTTGCAAGCACTTTCAGGCCATTAATATCCACGGCATCGCTCATCATCGCTCTTACTCTTACTTCCGCAAGTTCTGTTTTCAGGCGCTCGTTCTCTTTCTTAAAGTCCTTCCATTCCTCAAAGAACCTGTTCACGGTATCAGGAAGCTGATCCGGGGAAACACGAAGCGCTTCTGAAGCTTTTTTCAGAAGCTCATCTCTTTCCTGTATTCGTTTTACCGCAGCTTCACCCGCTGAGAACTCAATTCGCTCTACACCATCCTGTATCCTCTCTGTTTTAATAAGCTTGATCGGGCCGATCAATCCGGTATTTGAAACATGCGTTCCCCCGCAGGCTTCCACATCATTACCCACGCGAAGGATCCGGATATCCTTCCCCGGCGGCACACCGCCCTGGTAAAGGACAAAACCATAACGCTGTTGGGCCTCTATCCTGTCCATCCAGTCGATGAATACGGGCTGGTTCTTCATCACGGCTTTATTCGCAAGAAGTTCTATCTCTTTGAACTCTTCATCCGTAATGCGCTTAAAATGCGTGAGGTCAAGCCTGGCCCTGTCCGTGGACTTCTGGGCGCCTGTTTGCCAGATATGCTTTCCCAGCACGGATTTAGCCGCTTCGTTCACTATATGCGTGGCAGTATGGTGCCGCATATGCGCCATTCGCCTTTCCCAATCGACCATGCCTTTTACCGTATCGCCTTTCTTGAAGCCGAAATCAGAATCTGTCTCATGAACAATAACTCCATTTAAATTCTGTACATCAGCTACGTTGACAACATAATCATTAACCGACAGCGTCCCATGGTCAGCAGGCTGGCCGCCGCCTTCAGGATAGAACATCGTCCTGTCAAGGATCACATTGTTTTCAATAACATCAAGAACAGTTGCCTCAAACTCGATCTGTTCGGGATATTCATAATAAAGCTTTTGTGTTGGCGGTAAATCAAGCGCAAGCGTCTCTTCATCCTCTGTTTGCGCCTTGCTGTGGGATTGTGCGACAAGTGAATAGAACGTATCAGGAAGTTCCACTGCGACACCTGCTTCTTTTGCGACTTCACGGGTTATTTCAGGCGGGATACCATGCGTATCATATAACTGTATAAGCTCAGCAAGCGGAATGGGCTGGTTTTTCTCCTTGAAATGCTTTGCCGTTTTCTTAACAAGTTTCGTTCCACGCTCAATGGTATCAGCGTATTTTTCCTCCTCAAGTGCAACAATTTCCCTTATCGTATCAAGCCGCTCCCTGAATTCCGGGTATTCGGGGAAATCCCGTATCTGCATCTCGATAATTTCAATCAGGGGCTCTTTTATATCCAGTTCCTTCATAAGCCGAAGGGTCCGGCGAAGCACAAGTCTTGTGAGATAACCCGCTTTCACGTTCGATGGGATTATACCGTCGCCCAGCATGAATGCAAGGCATCTTGAATGGTCAGTGATTGCATAAACAGTCTCGACCGGCACCATGATCCTCTGGAGTTTTTCAACGGTCGTACCGATGCTGTCTGCCACTTTCTTTCTGAGCTGGAAAAGGTTTGCCTGTCCACTGATATCCATTACACCCGCTAACCTTGCATTTTGCGAGAAGATTTCTGCGTATTCAGGATTATCTATAGAATGCTCAACACCGGCAAGATCCATGAGTTCATTCACGATCCTGGGGAACACGGCATCGTATATTGTTGGTGAGCCTCTGGATGCCCAGACGAACCTCTCAAGACCGTATCCGGTATCAACAATATAATTGTCCATCTTTTCGTAGGTCTGACCTTTGATCTCAATTGAGCCGCCTTTTGTCTGTTTTAAGTCCATGAAAACAAGTGTAGCAAGCTCAAGCCCGCCCACGAGCACTTCAACGCTGGGGCCGGCATTTCCCCCCCCTGCCCAGGGCGCTTCCTTATATGTCACAGCGTTCAGGTCAAGGCCAAAACTGGAAAGTAAGGAATCACAAAGCTCAACAGTCCTGTCCTTCCAGTAAATTTCCTGTCCGCGCTTGTTAAAGCAGTGATGCGCCATCATCTCAAAGGTTGTAAGGTGGCGACCGCTCCTGCCTACTGCGTCAAGGTCATCAAGACGGATGCAGGGCTGCGATATTGTAAGCGGATTTGCAGGTGGCGGGACAAGGCCGGATGTAACAAACGGCTGGAAATCCGCAATGGAAGCAATTGTAAGATAAATATCATCGCGCCAGCGTGCGATAACAGGATAACGGTTAACGCGTGTATGTCCCTCTTTCTCGAAAAATGAAAGATATGCCTCCCTCATAGAGGATATGTCGTATTCTTTCTTGAAAACGGGTTTTCCTATAAATGAATATGAAACGCAGGGCGGATCTCCGCAGAATTCAGTTTCGGAATCCCTCGTCCAGAAGTTCTTCCCACACTTTGGGCACTGTTTTCGTGCAAATCCGTTCTCTTTGAAATAATCAAGCTCGTACTCGTCCATAATATCTGGGGGTAATTATTGTTAAGGGAATAGATAACTATTCTGGCAAATATTCTACTGAATCATCCTGGAAAATCAATTTGTTTCTTTCTTCATCCCTACAACAGCCAAAAATCGTTTTACAACAGCCTCTTCAGCTAATTTGAGAAGTGTCTGTTTATCTTTTGTACCGCTAAACACCCCAAGAGGGATTTGGGCCCCACCAAGCATGGCATGCCCCCCGGCCTTATCAGCGCCGAAAGCATCGGCCAGGATCTTTCCGACATTTATCCGGTCATCCCTGGATCTTCCTGAAATATATATCGTATCTTCGCCCAGACCAAAAACAAGGGTTGTTGTTATTCCTTCAAGCGTCAGCAGGTAATCCGCAGCCTGAGCCAGTGTATCCCTGTCACGGATCGTTCCCACATTTGATATAAGGTAACTGCCTTTTATCTGACGGTTCTTGATAGCTTCACCGAGAATGTCGATCGATTCAGTGGATTTTGATGGAGTCTCGATCCGGTTTAGAATATCATGGTTCGCAAGAGGAAAGAGAAACGCTGCAGCTGTCATGTCAGCAGGGTCAGTATTTCTCCTGAAATCATTCGTGTCTACTTTAATACCATATAACAGGGCTGTGGCAAGCTCAGTTTTGATCGGTATTTCAAGTTCCTGGAGATATTTTGTCATTATGGTAGCTGTCGCGCCTATGTTGGGCCTTATGTCTATGTATTCTGCTTCCACTTCTTCCATATTTGCCTGGTGGTGGTCTATCACAATGCTAACTTTCGTGCCAGGGGGAAGTAAATTATTTACACCTGGCGCAGAAGATTCAATGATCGCTATTTTTTTATAATCTGACCCCTTAAAGTCTTTTGACTGGTCCATCTCTATATCAAGGAGGTTTACAAATGCCTTATTTTCATGATGTCCAATGATGCCTTTATAAAGGATGTCCGCTTTAACCCCGACGCTGTTTGCGATTTCCTTCAGGCCCATGGCGCTTGAGATGGCATCCGGATCAGGATTGTCATGGACTATGATCGCAAGTTTTCCTTCACCAACAGTATTTATCAATTTCTTTAAATCCTGGGCCAGTTTTACAGATTTCATTTTTTCTATATACTGGACAATGGCTGAGGCTATCGCTTTGATAGGCAGGTTCGACGGAAGGACCACAAGGTCAGCGCCAGCTGCTTCCATTTCTTCTTTCTGCTGGTAATTATTGACTCTTGTAACTATCTGGACATCGGGGGCTTTTTTCCGAATAAAATTCAAAGCATTTTTATTTGCTTCTATGTCAGAACTCATTATAAAAACAGATTCGATATTGTGGATATCCAGGCTTGAGAGAATCTCAGTATCACCGATATTTCCCTGTAAAGCATTGAGGTTTTGTTCTTTTAATGTCTGGACCTTTGCAGAATCATTATCTACAAGGATAATATTTTTGGTCCTGGTCTCAAGCTCTTTTGCAAGAGCAAGCCCAATACCTCCGCTGCCAAGAACAGCATATATTGCTTTGATGGGTTTCAAATCACTTGAGTTCTCCTCGATATGAAAGCCTCCTATCTTACGTTCTATATTAAGTAGCTTGTATTAAAATGCATTGGCGTTTTAATTAAACGAACTATCTTTGGTCCGAAAATGACCTGCCCTGAGAACAGCGAATACATGCACCCTTTTGCGTCATGCACCGGGAACATACTAAATTCCCGCATAACATGCACGTATTCAGCTTTCCTGGCTGTCCGCAGATACTGCAAACTCCCGTTACTTCCATATACTCCCTCCAGATAATATTATAAATTAAGATGCTTGATATGGAACATAATATTCCTCTATCATCCATGATTCAAGCGCTACTGGTTGTTTCTTTCCCATATTTTTCATCAATGCAGGGCTTTTTTGTTGGATTTCTGATATTTCGTTATTCATTTATACCAATGTCACCATTCCAGATGACAGTCTCCATGAGATTTGAGTCTTTATAAGAATTTAAAGCTATCGATTCAAAATGAGTATTACTAAAACAGAATACATGTTATCGGTGTCATTAGAAACGAGGACTATATCTCTGGGGTTCGATCCCACCCCTCCTCTATTGTCATAAATAAGAGTGAAGGGTTTATTATTATGATTTATTGGATGGGCTCGATTGGAAGAAAAAAGTAGACCTTTTCTGCGTGTCTAAACTGTAAGGTTTTCAGCCCTTTTTATGGATGTTTTCAATATTGATTTCATGATTGTTTTCAACCATGTAATTTTACCGGTATTCAGTCAATTTCAGAATAGGTTTACAATTAGCTCAGATATCTGATCTGCAGTAGGCTAATTGTAAACCTGATTTTATAATCTTAATTCTCTTACCCTCTGATTAGGATCTATCTGAGATCTCTCTGATATCGTCACATCCGGAGAGAAAAATCAAGTAGCACTAAGGCTCTGCTTTTTAATGTACAAAACGGAAAAATGATATCGTTTTTATCCGGGTGCATGATGAGATTTTCCGGAAGCTATGATGATGACTATTGGAAGCCATCACTATTTTTTCCTGCGAGGCACAAAGCCAGGTATTTAAAAATCGTTATCAGTAGAGCAATTAAAATTTTACTCCACAAGTAGAATCACAAGGGTTGCCTTGAAAAAATCGCTTAAATCGCATCTTGAAGGCTTGTTAATCTATGATCCAGAGCAATCCCTGATTTTCCTCTCAACCTCTGGTTATCCTTGGATCCAGAGCGATTCCTGGCTACCAGCTCGACCTCTGGTTATCCATCTGGAGAGCCATATTTCCCGTAACGACCTTCTACGAATGAAACTTCTTTCTCTTCACCGCATTTTTCGCAAATCGTTAAGCTGCCTTCCTTTTTCCATTTGTGTTTGCATTTCTCTTTCTTTGAATCCCCAAGTGTCAGAAGCGATATGTTTTTTCGTCTCTTTTATCAATTTTGATTACAGTAATCGTTTTGTTATTCCAATCAATGTCATAAACAATCCTATATCTTGAGATTCTTAAGCGGTAGGTGTCCTCTTCGCCTACAAGTTGTTTAATGTCGTATTCCTTTATCGGCAACGGAGATGTCTTAAGAGTGAGAAGGGCTTTTTTTGCTCGTTCTGCTATCCGCTTATCAAGATTCATTAAAGCTTTTTTGGCAGCGTTGCTTAAGAAGATTTCAAACATTCAATTCCTTAAGTACATCATCGAGTCTAAATCTTCCACCGCGCTTCGTCTCTTCCCGTATTTTATGAATCTCTAACCTCTCCTCATCGCTAGTTTCTTCTTCAGGAATGAGGGCGGTTTTGATCAATTCTACTTCCCGTCTGAGTGTTTTTATCTCAGTGTATATTGTATCTAAAGATGCTTGCATGATTCACCTATGCTTTTTCAATAGCGATTTTGGCCATAATTTACACTTTAACCCCTACGAACAACGATATTGCCTTTCTCCCTTTCTTCAAAAACAATCACATCGCCACCACTGGCATTCAATTTTTTCCGCACATCAGAGATCAAAGTAATTTTCCCATCTGATGTAAGCTTGGTTGTACCTATTATCTTGGGCATAATAGTCTAATCGTTCGGAAAAGTATAATAACCTATCTTTAGAAAGTGCAATTCAATAAATTAAATCTGTTTTTTACTGAGTATCCGTCATTTCCCCCAATTATTGAATACCTCTACGTTTTGATTAAATTTATCAATAGTAATTTTAATATCATTTGCCATGATATTTTTATTCTGGTTCACTCTCTCGATTTCCAGGGCAGCCTGATCATAATTTAAGCTGTTAATATTGGCATTTATCAAGTTAGCGTAATTATCCCCACTGTAGACGGCATCTTTGTTTCTCTTGATAAACTCTGTTGTCTGTGCCTGGAGAGCGTCAAGCCAGCCTTTAAACTCATCTCTACTCATTTTAGTTCCTGATTTGGATGCATAATACATATCAAGCCTTGTAGTTTGTTCAGTGACTAAATCCAGTCTCCATTTATAATCCGTTGTAGCTCGATTTAGATCATTTGGTACGGTCGGGGGTGTCCAATCTATTTGGATGGGTTCTTGTTTTTGGGTTTGGGCTGCTGCCGGTGTAATTGTTGATGAATAGATGTTTGGGTTTTCAATTGTAGACAGTGGTTTTGGCGTGTCTATTGGTGAATTATTATGGAGGGAGTGATGGAAAAAAGACCACTTCGTTCTAAGGTATCTGGATTCCGCAAAACTGAGTACACGAAATTGTGCATTGAGATATTCAATAAGATCTCTCAGCCAAGGCAAAATATCTTTGAATATGTTAAACCTGAGCTATTCAAGGATTTATCAGCCAAGCTCGCAAAAATTCAAGAAAAGAATCTTTCGAAAAAGCAAGCGTTCAGGACACCATATTATCAGACCCAGTAGAGGTGATTAAATGCTTGGATATGAGTATGAAAGAATGTTCGATAGTACATTGAAAAAAGTGCTTCCATATCTGATATTGCCACCTAATGAATTCAGAAATGATCTTGCAGATCGCATGGCTGGACTATTTCATTTTTTACGTGGGGATAATAGCGAAGTTATGTTTATTGACCTCAATAAGAAAATTAACGAAATAATAGACCCTGACAAGCGTAAGAGCTGGGATAGTTCAATAGAAATTGAAATACACGATTTCAACGGAAGGCAGATGAGTTTCGATGACCGCATAAGAAAGATCAATGAAAGGCTGACAAAATTAGAAAAGAAAATGGAAAGGCCTGTCATACCACTCCAACAAGATTTTAAAACAATTATAGAGCCTAAAACTGAAATTGCCGAAAAAACAGAGCCATTGCCGATAATTGCCGAAAAAATAAAGCCGGAAGCGATTATAGAAGATAAAATAAAGCCGGAAGTGATTATTGTGCAAAAACTTGAACTGATAAAAAATTATCTTAAAACCAATAAGCGAGTCACTAATAAAGAAGCCAGGGAAATATGTGGTGTTAATATTAATCAGGCACAAAAGTTGCTTCAGAAACTTGTTAAAGAAAATTTTGTTAGACAAATGGGAAAGAAGAAGGGCACGTATTATGAACTTATGAATTTATGAAAATTAATAACTCGCTGATAACTATTTGTGCTGCATTGTGATTTATTGGGACGAATCTATTTTTTTTTCAATCAATTTGGTGTTATCCCTAATCCAGAGCGATCCCTGGGTTACTTCTCAACCTCTGGCCAAGATTACCCAGAACATGACATAAATCAAAAAGAGGGGTGACAGAAATTCAAAGCATAGTGGTTTTTGAAATATTCCAGGACATGAAATTCGAGTATAAAATTATAGAAAACAGCTTTTCCCGTGACGGTTTTTAAAAGGTTTTATCCTTTTACTTATAGATGGGTTGAAAGATTTAACCTTTCCTTGTAGAGAGGCTAAAAGGTTATCGAACCTCTCGGATTAGTCAAGGGCAGAAAGGTATTGTTTTACCTTCTTTTGACCAGTACTGCCGCAAGCAGCGCTTCAATGCTGGCGCTTTTGGTGTTGCTGTCGGAGGGGAAGTTGGTATTTGGGTGGCTTGAACTGCAAATACGAGCTTGCCAGTCTCGAAACTAGCTTCCTGCCATTCTCCAAATACACTTTTATTTAGTTTTTTGAGGGAGCTTTTCGAACAGGCATAACCAGAACCTTGTCTATCCGGTTTTTATCCATATCGACTACTTCAAAACGCAACCCGCCCCACTCAAAATGGTTGCCGACCGAAGGAATGCGTCCCATTTGCATCAGCACGAAACCGCCCAATGTCTGATAGATACCTTCTCCTTGCAGCTTTTTGATTTGAAATATTTCTTTTAGATCAACCGCAGGCAGCATTCCATCTAATAACCATGAGCCATCTTCGCGTTGCACCGCCAGAGGTTCAGCCTTCTCCTCGATGGAAGGTATTTCGCCGACAATCTCTTCCATGATATCGTTGAGTGTTATAAGTCCCTGAATAGTGCCATATTCATCGACCACCAGTGATAGATGTATGCCAGACTGCTTGAATAACTCCAGAACCTTTAGAGCATGCGTGCTTTCTGGCACAAACAACGTGCGCCGCATGGATGCCTTCAGGTCAGCCGATTTACCCACAATATTGTGGCTCAATAAATCTTTAACCTGTACTATGCCAAGAATATTATCAAGGCTGCCCTGGCATAACGGGAAGCGAGAATGACCGCTCTGGGCAATCTTTCGCCGAATCTCCTCTGGTGATTCATCTATATCAAGCCAGTCAATATCTGTCCGTGGCGTCATCAGTACTCCAGCCCGCAAATCGCCCAGGCGAAATACATGTTCCACCATAGCCCTCTCTGCTTCCTCAAAAGCTCCGGATTTCATACCCTGCTCAATCAGGATATTTATCTCCTCTTCTGTAACTGGCGGTTCAGTAACCGGTTGTATACCTAATATCCTGAGAACCGTATCCGTCGAAATGCTCAACAAATGCACCACCGGGGAAGCCATCCGGGATAAGACGCTCATGGGGGCGGCTACAGTACAGGCTATTCCCTCGGCGTTATGCAATGCTAACCTTTTGGGTACAAGCTCACCGATAACCAGCGTGAGATACGTAATACCCAGTACTACAATGCCAAGAGCAACGGCTTCGCTGTAGGGCGCGAGTATGGGTATAGAGTCCAGGCGTACCGCCAGCTTCTCGGCTATGGTCGCACCGCCGAACACACCAGCCAGTATGCCAATAAGCGTGATGCCGATCTGAACCGTCGATAGTAAGCGGTTGGGTGATCTTGCCAGTTCCAGTGCAGCGAGTGCCTTTACATTACCTTCATTTGCCCACTGTTGAAGCCTGGCCTTTCGCGCCGAAATGATAGCAATCTCCGACATAGCAAATACGCCGTTGGCGATGATAAGTAAAACAATAAACAGTATTTCAAAAGTGAGATTGGACATTCCAGAAACCTCTTTTGTGTCTGAATAAATAGGATAATTGGTGCGAGGGATGGGATTTGAACCCACGAACCCCTTCGGGATTAGCCCCTGAAGCTAACGCCTTTGACCGGACTGGGCGACCCTCGCATTTTGAATATTATATCTCATAATTTCTTATTTTGTTCGTCTTTTTTCGTGATCCTTCGCAATGGCAACCTCCGTTATGACAGCAATTTCAGGAGCAATGCCTTCTGGACATGCAGCCTGTTCTCAGCCTGGTCAAATATTGCCGAGTTTGGCCCTTCAACAACTTCTGCTGTGATCTCCTCGCCCCTGTGGGCTGGAAGACAGTGAAGCACCATCACATCATGCTTGGCTTGTTCTAAAAGCTTGCTATTGATCTGGTAGGGTGCAAAGTCGCGCAACCTCTGGTCATATTCCTCTTCATCACCCATTGAGACCCAGACATCGGTTGAGAGGATGTCTGAATTCTTTGCTGCTTTCATTGGGTCACTGATAACATTTATTGTTCCCCCCAGAATCCTTGCTTTCTCCAGGATTTCGGCATTCGGCTCATAACCTTGCGGGCACGCTACGGTCATTTTCATCCCTGTCAGCGCGCATGCGAGCATGGCAGAATTGCATACATTATTTCCATCTCCGATCCATACAAAATTTTGACCCTTGAATTTTCCTTTGTATTCACGTATGGTAAGAAGGTCAGCAAGGAGCTGGCAAGGGTGTTCAAGATCAGATAGGCCATTAATTACAGGAACAGTACTGTTTTCTGAAAGTTCGACCAGGGTTTCGTGCTTATACACCCGCCCCATGATCGCATGGACATAACGGGACATCACACGAGCGGTATCAGCAACCGATTCTCCGCGCCCTAGCTGCACATCTTTATAATTAAGATATATCGCATGCCCGCCAAGATCGGTCATTGCCACTTCAAAGGATAACCTGGTGCGGGTTGAGGATTTCTCAAAAAGCATGGCCAGGGTTTTACTTTTGAGTTTATCGCATGTTTTTCCGCGTGCCCTTTTTTCTTTCAGGTCAGAGGCTGTATCAAGTAAATTGATAATATCTGCATATGATAGATCGGAAATAGATAATAGATGAGATGACAAACCCGGAAAACTCCTTTATAGTTTATTGTTCCAGACTTCTAGATGTAGATACTTATTTAAATTTCTTTTCCATAGTGACCTTACAATGATACCAAAAGTTCTTGTCCTCACAGGCTACGGCATAAACTGTGATATGGAAACCCGGCATGCATTCAAACTTGCCGGCGCCGAAGCCGAACGTGTACATATCAATGACCTGATCAGTGGAAAAGAAAGACTCTCAGATTATCATATTCTTGCGTTCCCGGGAGGCTTCTCGTTCGGGGATGATATCGCATCCGGTAAAGTTCTTGCGAATATGGTCAAATATAATATTGGAGAGCAAATACAGGAATTCATAGGATCGGGAAAATTGATAATAGGTATCTGCAATGGTTTCCAGGCCATGGTGAAGATGGGTTTGCTGCCTGGATTCAATGGCGATTATGCCAAACAGGAAGTTACACTTACCTTTAATGATTCAGGAAGATTCGAGGACAGGTGGGTAGATCTTAAGGCAAATGAAAGATCAAAATGTGTATTTTCGAAAGGCATTGACAGAATATATCTTCCCGTGCGCCATGGCGAAGGGAAGTTCATAGCAAAAAACCCACAGGTGTTCGCGAGATTAGAAAAAGGGAACCATATTGTTTTCCAATATACGGATACGCAGGGAAATCCTGCAGGATATCCTCACAATCCTAATGGCTCGATACATAATATTGCAGCGATATGCAATGAGACTGGCCGCATTTTCGGGATGATGCCGCATCCTGAAGCATTCCAGCACAGGACTAACCATCCCGGATGGACAAGGGAGGAATTGCCGGAAGAGGGGGCAGGAATAGCAATATTTCGAAATGCAGTTGAGTTTGTGAAGGAGAATCTGTAGAAGATTTGTTATAAATTCAACTTAATTGAAGTGAATACAGGACAATATGCCCTGGAAAGACCTCGCATCAATTTGCAGGGGAAATCATCGCATTTCAAACAGTATTCAATATTTTTATTCTCAGCGCAATTGAAAATTATGCATTCATTCCTGGATATGTTCTCTCTTTCACAGCCAAGGCATCCATTATTGAAGTTCTTGCATAATCCACAGGCAATACCGCATTTTCCAATTGTGATTTCCATTTTATTCCACTAATTTATTCGATATAAGTTACCCCTTTTGTATTAAGAAATGAAACTGTTCGCCTTCTTTAAAGAGTTTTATTAACTTATGTCCGGCCCTTTTTGCCCATCGCGGGATATCCTGGACAGCCGCCGGGTCTCCAGTGACCATCTCCAGGACTTCACCCGGCATTAATTTTTCCATTTCTGTGGTTGTATTAAAAATCGGTATTGGGCAATAGAGTCCAACACAATCTACAAGTAATTTTGGTTTAATATTCTCATTTTCAGTCATTGTGATCAACTCATTGTGACCAACTATTATATTTATTTGATCCCCAGCACATCTGCCATTTCATATATGCCCGGTTGCGCTTTTGATACCCAGAGTGCCGCTGCCACAGCCCCTTTTGCGAATGCCTGCCTGCTGTGTGCCTGGTGCTTTATCTCGATTCGCTCGCCATCACCGGCAAAAAGCACTGTATGATCGCCTACGATGTCCCCGCCGCGTACCGCATGGATACCGATTTCCTTATGCCGCGGAGCAAGCCCCTGTCTCCCATATACAAGCTCTTTCCCGCCAAGTGTATTCGAAATGACCTGGGCAGCCTTCACTGCGGTACCGCTGGGTGCATCCTTCTTCTGGTTATGGTGGGCTTCTATTATTTCGATATCATAATCCCCGAGGCGCTTTGCGGCTTGGGCAAGTAAACCCCAGAAAACATTAACACCAATTGAATAATTTGGTGAGATGACTGCCCTGACACCATTTTCGGATATTGCTTTATCCATTTCGGATCTTTGCTCTTTTGTGAAGCCGGTTGTCCCCACGACCAGATTGACCTTATTCCTGGCACTGGCTGTTACGTTTTTCACAGCAGCCTGAGCTATCGTGAAATCAATAAGAACATCGGGTTTTGATATTTTAAGGACATTTTCAATATCATTTGCATCGGTAACATTAACGTCAAGCTTTCCTGTCCTCATGACCTCACCTATATCCTTGCCAATATTTGTGACATCAATAGCTGACACTAGCTTCATCTCTTTTGATTTCAGGACATTTTCAATAATTAGCCCGCCCATTTTTCCGCAGGCACCTGTTACGGCTATTTTTATCATAGGATCACTTCAATAGATGAAGGTCATTTAAAGCAGCTTTTAACTTTCGCTCGTTATCCTGGCTCATGGGTGCAAGAGGAAGCCTCAAATCCCCGGCAGGAAGTCCGATAAGTTCAACGGCTTTCTTGATCGGGATAGGATTTGTCTCCAAAAAGACTGCGCGTATGAGAGGAGCAAGTTTAATATGCAATTTTCTCGCTTCTTCAAAATTCCCATCGCGAAACGCCTCGACCATGGAAACAGTAAGCTTCGGGGCTACATTAGCCACAACCGAAATTACACCTGCTCCTCCGATTGCCATTATCGGGAGAGTCAGGCCATCGTCTCCGGAAAAAACAACAAAATTTTCATCATGGGTAAGTTCCAGGATCCTCGTAACCTGGTCAAGGTTGCCGCTTGCTTCTTTTACACCGATTATATTGCTCTCTTTTGCAAGTTCGGCCACGACCTCAGGTTTGAGATTTATACCTGTTCGCGAAGGTACATTGTAAAGGATTATTGGAATATCAACTTCATTGGCGATCTTCTTAAAATGAGCAAGCATGCCGCGGTCATTGGGCTTGTTATAATAAGGAGTGATCAAAAGCGCTGCATCTGCGCCTGCATCCAGAGCAGAACGGGTCAACTCCAGCGCTTCGGTAGTATTATTAGAGCCTGTTCCTGCAACAACCGGGACAGTGGAGCAATCTATTGCGACCTCAATGACCTTCTCATGTTCTTCTATGGAAAGGGTCGCAGATTCGCCTGTGGTTCCGCAAGGAACGATACCAGAAACTCCGTTATCGATAAGGAAACCAATATTCTGCCTCAAACCTTCTTTATCGATCTTATTATCCTTCGTGAACGGGGTAATAAGAGCAGGCAGAACACCGTTTAACATAAATTTTATCTCTTATGAATCTTTATCTCTTTCTTGTAGCTTTAACTCTCAACTGCCTCACTACATAACCAGCTACACGATTCCTGATAACCTTGCTATCGACGTCTGTATATTTAGTAACGTTTTCCTTGTTCTGGTTAAAATCAAGACTGAAAGCATCACTGTGCTTTTCAAGTAACATTGCTCCTAATGATTTTATATATCCTTGTCTAATATTTCCCATAATTATTTTTCTCCATTTTTCCTTTGCATACAACTCCATTATTCATATAGATTTCTGGAGGTTCAGTACTTCCGAATACCC